>Ga0302145_10000962_pt1 | contig 11612 bp, 12 predicted proteins | sample I_Bog_E2_3_FD_192437 | JGI IMG/M metagenome (GOLD analysis project Ga0302145, IMG submission 192437) | Peat permafrost microbial communities from Stordalen Mire near Abisko, Sweden - I_Bog_E2_3 | ecosystem: Environmental > Terrestrial > Soil > Wetlands > Peat | place: Sweden: Abisko, Stordalen... | reverse complement strand
CTGAGCATAAAAAGTACCGGGTGACCCACTGCACACGCACTAGCCCGTTACCGTTGCTTCCTTCCGGACCTGGCGGGGTTGGCGGGATTACGTCGCGTAGGACCCGGCACTGATTGATTTTACCATCTTGCGGCTGGCTGATTACACCTCGAAAACGAAGTCAACACCCCCTCTGGACCCAATTCCCGTCTTTGTCGAAGTTCCGAGATTTTTCAAAGCCGCACGCGTTCCAGACAAGATCAAACATAGGCTTCAATATCTCGAACGGATCAGCGGATAAGTCCTGAACAATGGCCTCAGGCAGGACCAACGTTTCTCTATCTATCGGGAAGCTCGTCTCCATAAAGGACATTGAATTTGACATCGCAAGACCACGCGAGTTCGTAAGCGTCAGCGCAACAACCAAAGGAGCGCTTGCCTCTATCTCCCCGAAAACGCGGAAACATGTCTGTAGGTAGTCCACGAGATTCCTTTCGTATATCTCGCTTACGATCCGTTTCTGGCCGCCCTTCTCGAAGATCAACCCCTCCGGGCCCGTGACAACCTCGATAATCCCATTGCGATACAGATGCGTGTAGTTGCTCCCGATATATGTTCCTTGCCCGTCACCGATAAGCAGCCCGTCGAGGTTTAGTCGGCGGGTGTAGCCTTGATTCCCAAGCGCGGACAGACGAGCGTAGTCCCTCAGGAATGGGACCACGTCGTACTGCGGTTGACCAGCAAAACTTTCAACTGGAATGCAATGCATCACCATTTTGGGGCCGGGGTTCATCGGAACGGGCGTCTCGTTGTTTGAAATTGCGATAATCCGATCTGTCCGGAACCCACGAATGCGCTCGATCGTCGAACTCGAAAGTGTGAAGGCAGACCGCAATTCGCCGATGTCTAATCGATACTTGCCCGCATCATTCCTTCCCAAAAACTTATCGTGCTGCTGGAAAATGACCCTGTGCGGACCCGACCAACTGCGGTCGATTCGAATTACAAGAACTCTCTTGTCGCTCTCGCAATTGATGACCCGAAAATGGCGTCTGATTCGCGGCTCCGTCCCGGTGTCCAATGTGCTTTCAAGTCGCAGAATCGCCGCATCCAGGTCACCCGATTGAAGGCCTACGACCGAGATCGGCAGGCCTCCATCCTCGTCAATGCCAAATATCAAATCACCACCTGAGGTATTTGCAAACGAAGAGACGTCTGCAAGAAACTCCTTCTTGCCGGCGTCATTCCCAGGCGGAAGCTGACGCTTGTATTCAATAGTGCGGCCTTCTCGAACCTGGTTTTCGATAAGCGCAACAAGGTCATCCTCAGTAATGTCTTCCAACCGCTTCGTAAGCATTCAATTTGCCCCCGCCCGCCATCAAGAGTAGCCCGATTGTCTCGCAGAGTAAATGCGGTGCCCTCGATGCCCGCAGACCTCAAAACACAAACGGCACCAGCGCCCGAACGCGCCTCTTATAAGCTGGATACTCCTCCAGAAAATGCCGCACCAACTATCGTGCCTTGGCCGCAGCGCGCAGCCCCGCCGGCCTAGCCTGGGACGAACGCTTCTTGGCTGCCGGTGCCAGGGTCTCGATCACGAAGTCCCCATCCGGAAACACGACGCGCAACTCCAGTTGACCTCCTAGAGCTCCGACATATTCGCGTAGTGTGCTCAGCAAAAAATCGGACTGCTTCTCCATACGGGAAACGGCGCCTTGGGCAATATTGAGCCTTTCGGCGACGGCAACCTGCGTTTGCTGGCGCGCCTGGCGCAGCTTGTGAAACCCGATGCGCTCGAGTTCGGCGTCCGCCTCCCGCTTCAGATTCGCGCGAACCTCGGGAGAAGACTTGTGCTTCAGATCGTTCCACTTGATAGCCATAGCGTTGCACTCCCATGCGTTGCCGTGGATACGGGTTTCCCCGCGTTATTTTTTGATCGTCCTCAGGTGTTCTTCATAAAGGTCGTCCGCCTTCGGCACCATCCTTTCGTACCAGCGATCGTCGCCCGTCTTGTCTCCACCGAGCAGCAACAATGCCACCCGGATCGGATCGAAGGCGTAAAGAACGCGATAGGGCCGCCCTTCATGTTGGATCCTCAATTCCCGCATGTGGCTGAATTTCGAATCCTTGATGCCTGTGCTTTGGGGATAGCCAAGAGCCGGGCCAGCCTCCATCAGCATCATTACCACGCGCTCCACGCTGTTCTGTTCCGGCTCAGAGAGACCTTCATACCAGGTCTTGAACTCGTCGGAGACCTCGACCTCGTATGCCATTTATGTAATATACCATAGATGTGATAATCGGCTCTGCTTGCGCCCTAAAACAAAAACGGCGCCAGCGCCTTCACCCGCCGCTTATAAGCCGGATACTCCTCCGGAAAATGCCGCACCAGCAGTTCTTCCTCCTGCCCCAGCTTGATCCAGAACCCAATAAAGAAGAGCAAACACCCCGCGAATCCGGCAATCCGGCCAAACGTGATCGCCGTCCCCAGCCCCATCACCAAATGGCACGTATAAATCGGATGCCGCACAAACCTGTACGGCCCGGTCGTCACCAGCCTGTGCCCCTGTTTCAGCTCGACGTCCTGGCTCCATTCCGCCCCCAGCGTCTTGCGCGCCCAGACGGCCAAAATCAACCCCAGCGCGCAAATCCCCACGCCCAGCCATTCGGTCAGATCGGTACGCGGAATCAGCCGCGGCCCCAGCGGATACACGCCTGCAACCAGCAGCGCAATGTAGCCCAGCCAAACCGGCAGCCGCGCCAACCGTCCCTGCCAATCCTGCCGCTCGGCAGCCGGCTTCACTCCCCGCCCGCTGATGTTCCAATACGCCACCAGCGCAACCCAGCAGGCAGCAATCACGAGTCCCGGTAACATACAACGGACAATAGCACCGACTGAACTCCTGCGGCAAAATTGCACCGCAAGGCACTTGCTTGCAACCCGTTCCGCGCTTACCTCTGACGAATAAAACATACATGTATGCTAAACTTGACAAGTCGCTATAGATTGACTTAGTCTGCTTTCAGTTGCCCGCCGCCTTCTTCAAGCGCTTCGCCCGGCGGCTGGGCGCAATCGGAGATCCATCATGCACCGTAACCAGAAAATCGCACTCTCCACTGTCGGCACTTCCCTCAGCGTCTTGTGCCTCACCCTTTCGCATACCGTTCGCTTCGCATTCCCCTTCACCAGCGTCGATTTCACGCGCGGATTCTTCATCGGATTTGGCATCGTCATCGCGGCCGCCTCAATCGCCTCCCTGGTGATGCTCGCGGGCACGGGCACGGCGGACACACAATGAAGAACTGTGTAGCCGCACTGCGCGCCGAACGCGGCTGGTCGCAGGCCCAACTGGCCGAGCAGCTTTCCGTCTCACGCCAGACCGTGAACGCCCTCGAACTCGCCAAATCCGATCCCGGCCTGGCTCTCGCCATGCGTGTCTCGTGGCTCTTCAATCAGCCCGTCGAGTCCATCTTCCGTGTCGACCTCGACGAAAAAATGGCTGCGCTCGGCGAGCCATGGGAGCACAAAACCCGCGCCGCCACCGCCTTCAATGAGGTCGCGATTCTCGCCCGCATGGGAGCCGATGGCTGGGAGATGATCGGTTTCGGCGTCAACGCGCTGCAATTTCGCCGCCCCAGCAACCCCAAGCTGCACAGCGCCTGGACCTACGAGCGCGTCAAGGGCCTGCTCACCGCTGTGCATCGCAAGGAACTGGAGACCGATGGCTGGCTCTATTGCGGAAGCTGGATGGGCGTCTTCCACTATTTCAAGCGCGAGGCGCAACACTAACCGGAAAACCCAATCCCCGGTACAATGAAGAAGTGACCAAAATTTCCCCACCCACGGCCCCTTCCGTGGGCTTTATTTCGTTAGGCTGCCCCAAAAACCTCGTCGATTCCGAGGTCATGATGGGCCTGCTCGATCGCGCCGGCGCGCGCCTCACCTCTGACGTCGACAAAGCGGACATCCTGGTTGTCAACACCTGCTCGTTCATTGACACCGCCAAGCAGGAATCCGTCGACACCATCCTTGAGATGGCCCGGCACAAGACCTCCGGATCGGCCAAGAAGCTCATCGTCGCCGGCTGCCTCGTCGAGCGCTATCGCGACGACATCCGCAAGAGCATCCCTGAAGTCGACGCCGTTGTCGGCACCGGCGAACTCGAATCCATTCTCGAAGCCGCCGGCCTCAGCATAACCTCAGCGCCCGCGTCCAACTCGCCCTTCACCATCCTCACCACCGCGCAAGCCGCCGAAGTCCGGGCGGTAGGCCAGGGCTTCAGCCCTGGCATTGAGGCGGATGAAATGACTGGGGCTTTAGCCCCTGAGGAACGCCTCTCGGGAGACTCGCCTGCGACGGTCCGACCCGGCCTCGAATCCCGCGCCGCAACCCATAAATCCGAAATCGCCTACCGCCCCGAGGGCAACCTCCGCGAACGCCAGGGCCGCTTCACCCGCGACGACTGGCAAGGCGCAACCCACCTCCTGCCCACCTATCTCTACGACGAAAACACCCCGCGCTTTTTAACCACCCCCAAATCCTCGGCCTACATCAAAATCGCCGAGGGCTGCGACCACCCCTGCACCTTCTGCGTCATCCCCAACCTGCGCGGCAAATTCCGCTCACGCCGCTTTGAATCCGTCGTCGCCGAAGCCCAGTCCCTCGTCGCCCGCGGCGTCCGCGAGATCACCCTCATCGGCCAGGACACCACCTGCTACGGCGAAGATCTCGGCCTCAAAGACGGCCTCGCCGCCCTCCTCGACGCCCTCGCCAAAATAGAAGGGCTCCGCTGGCTCCGCTTCCTCTACGCCTACCCCAACCGCATCACCGGCAAGCTCCTCGACACCATCGCCCGTCACGACAACATCTGCAAATATCTCGACGTCCCTCTGCAACACGCATCGCCCTCGGTCCTCAAGACCATGAAACGCGGCGCAGGCGCAGACATCTTCCTCAAGACCATCGAAAAAGTCCGCGCCGCAGTTCCCGGCATCGCTCTCCGCACCAGCTTCATCGTCGGCTTCCCCGGTGAGACCGTGCGCGACATTGAAATCCTCGAAGAGTTCATCACCGAAGCCAAATTCGACTGGCTAGGTGTCTTCAGCTACTCCGATGAAGAAGGCTCCGGCGCATTCGCCTTCAACGAGAAAGTCCCCAAGCGCACCATTGAAGCCCGCAAGCGCCGCCTGATGAAGCTGCAGCAGAAGATCAGCAAACAGGCCAAGCAGCAATGGATCGGCCGCGAGCTCATTGTCCTCGCCGAAGGCGAAAGCGAAGAAACCCCGCTCCTCTGGGAAGGCCGCACCCAGTTCCACGCCCCGGAGATCGACGGCAAAGTCTACATCAACGACTTCGGCACGTTGGAAACCCTGGAGCCCGGCCGCTTCTACAATGCCCAGATCACCGAAGCCCATGAGTACGACGTAGTCGCCCGCATCACCTCCGCCGCCCTCTAATACTGCAGTTGGAGATGGTTTTCCGGAGGGAACAGGGGCCTTGAGGAGTCTGCGTGAGAACTCGCATTGAATACAACGAATTTTGCCGAATCGAATCGATGAGCACAGCCCGTTGCGGAAATCGCTGGCACCGTGACCGCGTGACTTCGTAATTAGCGCCGGCCTCCCGGCCGGCTGTAGCGTGGACCTCCCGGTCCACGCTACAGCCACGATGAATTACAAATTCATGCTGCCTAAGCGCTGGCTCTCACGCAGACGCTTTAGCCCTTGCGGGACTGCTTTTGGGAAGATCAGGACAGAAACAGGCCTTTTTCCGCAACCTGTTCAGGCCCGGGCTCTCGTCCCTTTGCGGCGTCCCAACGAAGTACCACTGTAGTTCTAAGCAGCCGCACGGGTTCAATGGGTCTTTTCGTGCCTGGTAACCTAATCGCGGTTACCAAACAACCATGAGTCCCGCACGATTGCAGCATTGTCATCTCCACTCACACTTGTCATACTTGCATAGGTTCAGGTACTGCGGTACAGATTCCCATGTACGGTTTTAACCCTGGCGCCATGTCGGAGTTATGGCCCCGCAACGATGAATCCGAGGGCAAGCGATGTCCCGGGCTGTGAACTTTGATCATGGAACCCAGGTTTCCACCGCCCCGGCCCCCGGCCGAGTGCAGACTCCTACCTACATCGTTCCGTCCGAGACCGTGCCTCCTACCCCATTTCGTCTCGGCGTATGGGCTTTGCGCGCCCTCTTCCACGTCAAGAATGTCCGTGCCATCCTCGCATTTCTCTCCAAGGTTCCGGCTCTCTCTGAAACGGTGCAACGCAATCCGCGTTTCGCCTTCAAATTCCTCACCGGCGAATACCTGGCCCGCGGTCTTTCAGTCTCCGAGTGCGCCGCCTGCTTCCTTCATCACTACACTCGTCTGCACGCGCTGCTGCCTCCCAACATACTGCGCCAGATCCTTGAGGAAGAAGTCACGCTGCACACTTTTCATGAGGAAGGCGGCCGCTTTGTCCTCACGCTGGGCCTCTCTCGCCCCTATGACAACGAGGGCGAACTCTCCCTCCGCCTGCGGGTGGATGGCGATATTGTCTTCGTGGTCGCCTTCACCATCGTCCCCGGATCGGTGCTCAGGTCCCACGCGCCTGAGGTGCTCCTGATCACGCGCATGCAAGGCGTCAAGGGCCGCTATCCCAAAATCAGCAACGCCACCCGCGCTCTCCATGATGTTGCCCCAGCCCGACTGCTTTTCGCCGCATTCCAGGGCATTGCGGAAGCCTTCGGCATTCAGCAGGTCTCCGCAATTCCCGCTGACCGGCAGACCTCTTATAAACCGGACGCCGATATGGCATTCAAGACATCCTACGACGACCTCTTCGCGGAACTCGGTCTGCCCCGCGATGAGACCGGTCTTTTCTCATCCTCGCTTCCCCTGGCTCACAAGCCGCTTGCCTCCATCAAGCGCACTCATCGCCACAGGGCCAGAAAAAAGCGCGCATTCAGTCAGCAGGTTCAGTCGGTCTGCGCTGGTTTTTTCCAAGACTTCAACATCAAGGGAGCGAAGGAGTTGTCGCACGATCAGCAAGCCTCGCGCGTCATCCCGTGGCCCGCGTCGGACAAACCGCGGGACACAACTTCTCGGCTACCCGCCGCCCTCCGCTGAGTCCCATTCCAGCCCACCATCCCCGCCCCGCACGCGTTATCATCGGCATGAGCCCGTGATTTTTAACGGGAAACTGCGATGGCACCCAGGAAAAAATCCGCCAAACTCCTCCGCTGCCCCAGTTGCGGCGAACTCGTCACCTTCGACGGGGAGGACTTCCCCTTCTGCAGTGATCGCTGCCGCAAGATCGACCTTGGCAAGTGGGCCTCCGGCGTCTACAAAATCAGCTCCCCCATCCTCGACCCCGACGTCCTTGAAGACCTCGGCGCCTTCGGCGGCGGCCAAAGCAAACTCGGCGACTCCCATGACGAGTAAGGCCACTTCGCCAGTCCCCGTCCAAAACCAGAACGGTACGAAGTACTGGGCCTGGACCATCGCCACCTTCTTCGGCGCCGGCTTCGGCAAACCCGGCCCCGGCACCTGGGGCTCCGTCGCCACCGTCCTGCTCTGGGCTCTGTTCGCCTGGGCCGCCCACCCCACTCCGCAAATCCTTCTCTACGGCCTTTTTCTCCTCATCGCCTTCGCGCTTTTCCTCGGCATCCCCGCCGCCACCATCGTTGCCCGCGAATCCGGCCGAAAAGACCCTCAATTCGTAGTCATCGACGAGGTCGCCGGCCAGGCCATCACGCTCCTCTTCATGCCGGCCAATTGGCGCGGAGCTCTCCTCGCCCTCATCCTCTTTCGTCTCTTCGACATCACCAAGCCCTTTCCCATCCGCCGGCTTGAAAACCTCCCCGAGGGCTGGGGCATCGTACTCGATGACGTCGCCGCCGGCCTGTATGCTTTGGGTGTAGCATCTGTCTTACGCATCTGGATTCACTGAATCCGGATCAAAGTCTTCAGCAGCAAGGTCGATAGGAGAACAAAAAAACTGCCATCCTCAGCGAAAGGGGCCCCGAACGCCTTTCAGCTCGGGGGTGGTGAGTCGAAGGATCTGCTTCTGTTTTCCCAAAAGTTCATAGCAAAACAAACCCGGTCATTCTGACCGAAGCGGAGGGAGTCGAAGAACCTGCGGTTGCTTTTCGTTCCGCTCCGCATCAACCGCAACATCCAGGAAAATCATGCCCCGCCCCCGAACCCAATCCGTCCCTGAAATCCTCCCCGAGCCCCGCATCGACGACATCGTTCCCGCCGCCGCTCTCCCCTTCGGCGAAATCGAGCTGATCGGCGCACATCTCGGCCCGCTCAGCTTCGGCCCGCCCGCCGTCCTGGTCGACGGCCACCCAGCCCACGTCCTCATGAGCCGCCCTGAGCGCATCGCCCTCCGCGTTCCCGAGCTCTCCACCACCGGCCTCGTCGAGGTCCGCAACCCCTCCGGAGCCAGCAACGCCGCGCCCCTGCGCATCGCCCGCCAGCTTTCCGAGGGACTTCATCCCGTCACCAGCCCCGCCGTCAGCAAATCCGGCATGGTCTACGCCACCATCTCCGGCCCGCGCGGCAAAATGACCCCCGTCTCCGTCGTCCGCGTCTCCCCCGACGGCCGCGGAACCCCCTTCGTCACCGGCATCCTCAACGCCACCGGCCTGGCCTTCAATCCCGACGGCGACCTCTTCGTCACCTCCCGCGCCGAGGGCAACGTCTACCGCATCGACGCCGCGGGCGAATCCACCGTCTACGCCGAGGGCATGGGCGTCGCCACCGGGGCCGCCTTCGATCGCGACGGCAACCTCTTCGTCGGTGACCGCAGCGGCACCATCTTCAAGATCGATCCACAGCGCCGCATCTTCGTCTACGCCACCCTGGAGCCGTCCGTATCCGCCTACCACCTCGCCGCCGACGCCGAAGGAACCCTCTACGTCACCGGCCCCACGCTCTCCTCCAACGACGCCATCTGGGCCGTCAACACCCACGGAGAAACCCGCCCCTGGTTCCGCGGACTCGGCCGCCCGCAAGGCCTCGCCCTCTCCAAAGACGGCGACGTCTACGTCACCGCCTGCCTTCACGGCCGCCGCGGCCTCATCCGCGTCACCCCCGCGGGCGAAGCCACTCTCGTCGTCGCCGGCAACAACCTCGTCGGCGTAGCCTTTTCCCCCCTCGGCACCACCATCCTCGCCGCCAACTTCCAGGGCTCCCAAGAACCCAACGGCGCCGTGTATTCCGTAGACCTCGGCGTAGAAGGCCTCACGCTGTTTTAAATCAGATGACAGGTTACAGATTGCAGATGACAGCAAAGCCTTCACTGCGTTCTGTCACCTGTAACCTGTCATCTGCAATCTGTCACCTGAAACCTGTAATCTGTATACAGTTGGAGTTCAGGATCACCTGACCCCTGACCCCTGATCTCTGACCCCTGCCCTTATGAAATCCGAAATCATCGCCGTTGGCTCCGAGATGCTCACCCCCTGGCGTCAGGACACCAACTCCCTCTATCTCACTGAGAAGCTCAATGAAATCGGCGTCTCCGTGGCCTTCAAGACCATCGTCGGCGACCGCCAGCGCGACCTCGTCTCCGCCATCCGCACCGCCCTCGGCCGCGTTGACATCCTGGCCATCATGGGCGGCCTCGGCCCCACGGAAGACGACCTCACCCGCGAAGCCGTCGCCGAGGCGCTCACCCTCACCCTCCGCCGCGACGCCCAGCTCATCGCCGCCCTCCACACCCGCGCCGCCCAGTGGCGCATCTCCATGCCCTCCAACAACCTCAAGCAGGCCGACGTCCTTCAGGGCGCAACCATCCTGCCCAATCCCAACGGCTCTGCCCCAGGCCAGTGGCTTGACGTCACCTTCTCCGGCTATCGCAAACTCATCATGCTCGTCCCCGGCCCGCCCTCCGAGTGCCGCCCGCTTTTTGACTTGGAATGCCTGCCCCGCCTGCGCCAACTCGTCCCCGAGCGGCACATCGCCAAGCGCACCCTCCGCGCCGCCATGATTCCCGAGTCCCAGGCCGACAAGATCCTCGCCCCCGTCTACACCCAGTACAAAGACGTTGAAACCACCATCCTCGCCCACGCCGGCGACATCCAGCTCACCCTCATCTGCTCCAAATCCAAAATAGAAGTTGCGCAGCAACGCGTAGACGAGCTGGCCGGCAAAATGGAAGAAGCTTTAGAGGACTGGCTCTACTCCTCCGGCGGTGAATCCAGCGACTCCCTCGCGCAAATAGTCCTCTACTATCTCGGCCTCCGCCAGTCCACGCTAGCCGTAGCCGAAAGCTGCACCGGAGGCCTCATCGCCGAGCGCATCACCCAAGTCCCCGGCGCATCCCGCAGCTTCCTAGGCGGCGCGGTCGTCTATTCCGACGCGCTAAAGACCGCCTTCGCCCAGGTCCCCACCGGCCTGATCCTCCAACACGGAGCCGTATCGGCGGAAGTAGCCAAGGCATTAGCCGAAGGCATCCGCACCCGCACCGGCGCAACGTTAGGATTAGGAGTCACCGGCATAGCCGGCCCCACCGGCGCAACAGAGTCCAAGCCCGCCGGCCTCGTCTATATAGCGTTGTCCGACGCCCAAAAGACCGAAGTCTTAGAGAAAAACTTCCGCGGCGACCGCCAAAGAGTAAGAGAATGGGCCACCACCCAAGCCCTGGACCTAATCCGCAAACGCCTCATGTAGACAACACACCCTTGGCCTGTTCGCTCCCGAACAAGCGACTTGGCCGTGCTCTGTAACAGGGCACGACTTCAGTCGTGCCGAAAACGCCACAAAAAATGACTACGGGCTTCAGCCCCCGCGGCGCGCCCAAGCGCCGATACGGAAGGAGCCGGAGGTTTCAACCCCCGGAAAACCCAACAAAACCGCCCCCCGGGCTTCAGCCCCGGAGACCGCCGACCTGTCTCCCGTAGGGAGAACATGAAAGTAGCCCAGGGTGGAGCGCAGCGCAACCCTGGGAACCCGCCCCATTTCATGCCCCGAGTCCTGGAGGGACGCGATGAATCGCTTCGGCGTGATCGCCAAAAAGTACGAGAACGGGCGACCGCCCAAGCCGTAGACCTAATCCGCAAACGCCTCATGTAGGACGAACCCAAGCCCACCCATATAACGCAAGCGCCCCAATCCACAGAAGGCAGCGCTCCCTGCCCTCTAGCGTGTTAAAATCCGGAGAATCAATCTCCTGCGATTAATGGCCTCCGAAGGGAAGAGGCGGTACCTCAACGCTAGCTCAAGGTGGGCAAATGTTCGATTTCTTCAAAAGAAGCGAATGGCCCAACATGCCATTTGACGAGATTAAGAAGCGAGCGCGCCTGCTCATTATTGACGACGAGAACTTTGCATACAGAGACCTCTTCACAAGAGACGGGTATGTTATCGACAAATGGGACGATGTAGAGGATCTATCAAAACTTGAAACGAACTTCTACGACATTATTCTTCTGGACGTCCAAGGGGTCGGACGGGAGCTCTCCGCGGACCATGGATTAGGGATTCTCCAGCATATCCGCAAGACTGCCCCGTCGCAGGTCGTTATTGCATTTTCGAATGCACAGTTTTCGCTGAAATTTCAGGAATTCTTCAGCATGGCAGACGCAAGACTCAGCAAAGGCGCTGACTATGTGGAATTCAAGCGAACCGTCTACC
>Ga0302145_10000905_pt1 | contig 12013 bp, 9 predicted proteins | sample I_Bog_E2_3_FD_192437 | JGI IMG/M metagenome (GOLD analysis project Ga0302145, IMG submission 192437) | Peat permafrost microbial communities from Stordalen Mire near Abisko, Sweden - I_Bog_E2_3 | ecosystem: Environmental > Terrestrial > Soil > Wetlands > Peat | place: Sweden: Abisko, Stordalen... | reverse complement strand
CCCCGGAACTGCCTGTGCGAGATTCGGTGGGCGGGCGTCAACCGGAATGGCTTGGCTCGGGTAGTTGCTTCTGAAGCTCCTGTTGGCCTAACTTAATATTGATGCCCAGCGAATCCCGATTCACGGCCAGGGTTCTGTTTGTCCCAGATCCGCCCAATACCAAACATTTCCGCGGGCTACCGCCGATAGGCAGCAGTAAGGTCGTTACGCGATCGCCTCTCGGGACTCCGGTTCTTTTGGTTATCGAGCAGAAGACTGACGGGGTTTTCCTTTTCAGATTTTCTAGCGATCGAAGATGTGTCGGCGACACGTGGCACAAGTCGGTAGACGAAGCCAAGAGTCAGGCAGCTTTCGAGTTCAATGAGCTGTTGTCTATCTGGAAGGCTGTGCCGGAGAAAATTGATGACGCTTTCCTCTTCGGCTTCGAAGATTAGACCGGGAATTTCTCTACGGCTCCTGCCAGTCCTCAACCGAGAGTCCTGGCACGCGGGAAAATTCCCTCGTATTGTGGGTCACCAGAACGGCTCCCATGGCGAGGGCATGGCCGGCAAGGAGCACGTCGTACGGACCGATTGGCTGGGCATTCGGACGCATTGTCTCGAGCGAGGCGCGCACTTCGGCAGCAAGCTGTGCCGCATACTCATCAAAATCCTCAACGGCAGGCATCAAGCTTCTCAGAAACTTCAGCCGGGGAACGGCCCTTTCTCGATTTGGACTGCGCGCTGCGCCGTACTGCAACTCAAACCATGCGACTGCAGACAGCCGGCAATCGAGGACATTCGCGTCAACCTTCTGCGCGATAGCGGCATCGGCTCCCCTGGCGAGACGGGTGAGTGCATTTGTATCGAGGAGGTAGAGCATCAGGGTCTCGGCCAATCGTCCGGAAGAGGAGGAAGGCTCATAAGCTTTCGTAGGGCGCGGCGGCGCCTTGCAAGAGAGGCTCTATCGACGACCAGAAATCCATCATGCGTGCGGGTGATCTCATAACTTCCGGATTTTATCCCGAGAGAGCTTGGAAGCCGAAGAGCCTTAGAATTTCCCGCTTTGAATACTTTGGCAGTCAAGGTGTTCATGTGGGTACAATGTAGTTACATTAGGCAGAGTCAAGTGAGGCTAGAGCAGCCCTGATTCCCTGAAGCTGTAGTAGCCTCGACCCAACGGGTCGGCTCCACGGCGTCCTATGATAACATGATCTAGTAGAGGGATATCCACGGCTGCCGCAGCCTCTCGAAGCTGCCGCGTAAGCTGGATATCGGCTGCGCTTGGACTTGGGTCACCTGATGGATGGTTATGGGCGCATACCACTGCAGCGGCGGCCTCGCGAATTGCGGATCGAAAGACCTCTCGGGGATGGGCCAAGGCGGCCGTGGCGGTCCCGGATGAAACCTCGACACGTTTCCTTAGTCGGTTCCTCCGGTTGAGACTTAGGACCCAGAACTTCTCAACCTCGAGACCCGAGGTAACAGCGCTGAGGTAATCGGCTATGAGGTCTGCACGGTTCAGGATTGGGGCTTCGTGAACCGGCAGGTCGATTGCCCTTCTCGCAACCTCCATCACCGCCACAAGCTGCAGCGCCTTCACGCGTCCGATTCCCATAAGGCTGCGAAAATCTGCCTCATGCCAGGCGAGGAGACCTGCGAGCGAGCCTGCCTCCGAGATCAGCCTCGAGGAGACGGTGATCACGTCCTGGCCCCGGGTTCCGCTCCGCAGGAGCATGGCGAGGAGCTCGGCGTCGCTCAGGGCGGAGGCCCCGAGCCTCTCTAGGCGCTCCTGCGGCCTCTCGCATGCGGGCATGGTCCGAAGCCGGTTGGAGGGGTAGGGAGTGCCCGGGACTGAAAGGCTTGATTGGGTGTTCAAGAGGAGGAAGACGATGGCCCGCCTCCAGAATTAAACAACACAATTAGACATGACCAACATATGTTGCAAGCACTCGCGGGCCGATAAATGTCGGCTCTTTCAGTATGAGGGAAACCCCCTAGTGACCCCGGGGATTTCCCGTGTCTGCCCGAGCGGGCCCCTAGCGCTTGCGGGTGAGATCCCGGCACTCTTCGAGGAGTACCCCTCATTCATTAAACCGCGGGGATGGCGTTTAATAGGCTTATGCAGAACAAGTCGTCACCCGGTGGTCCGCCTGAACGAGGTGACTGCTCACCATGCGGCGGCCCACGCTCAATGCGCTACCTATTGGAGGTCCAAGAATGACGACTTCGGAGAACGGTTGGGGGAGGGAGGACCCGGGGCCTGGGAGCCCGGACCCGTCGTCGGGAACCCGCAAAGGAAGGGGAGGGCCACCGGAGGCCCTTCGCGTAAGCCCGGAGATGCGGCAACGGGAAGAGCAACGGCCTGCGGCCGCTGACGGCGGCGGAACGCCGGCCTCAGAAGTGCTTCACGTAGCCATTGCGCCTGAGGCGCTCGAGCCACCTATCCTCATATTCGCGGCCCATCTGCTGGACGAGAATCCGCTCGATTTGGTCGCGTACCTCGTCGAGAGGCTGAATACCGGCATACTTCCGGTCTTCTGCGTACAGGAGGAAACATCCCTCTGGAAGGACCACCGGCTCAGAGCATTCGCCCTTCTTGACCGCGAATAGCGGCTCGCTGAACTCGGGCTTAAGGTCGGACCTCTTCATCCAGCCCCAGTCGCCACCCTTTGCGCGGCGGGAATCTGAGCTATATTCCTTGGCAAGGTCCTCGAATTTCTCCCCCGAGCGCAGCCTCAGGAGAATCGCATCGGCCTGGCCCTTGAGTTCACCGTCGGTCTGGGCGTTCGCCCGCGAAAGCTGGATGAGACGCAGGTGGACGCTGTCGTCCTGGTAAAAACGGTCCTTGTTATCCTTGTAATACTGCTCAATGCGCACGGGGCTCACGATGCTCTGAGACTTGTGCTGCTGGTGCATCATGTAGTTGTAGATGATGTCCTCCTCCACCTCCTTGCGGTAGTCGCGCATGGTGGTGCCCCGGGCCCGCAGGTAGGCCAGGAATTTCGAGCGGTCGTTGTCGAATTGTTCGGTCAACTGGTCGGCAATCTGGTTGTCGATGAAATTCTCGGGGACGTGCTTCTTGTCGTCTTTTTGGAAGTCCTTGATGATCAATACCCGATCGATCAAATTTTGGATGGCGTTGTCCTGAAGCGCCTCAAGTTTCTGATTGAATTCCTGCTCGTTGTGGGCCTCGCGCTGGAGCTGGGGGATCAGGGGCGTGACCTCACGCCGGACGTCGTCCACGGTGATGATCTTGTCCTCGGCGATAGCGGCTATCCCATTGGCAAACCGTAGGTTGAGGTTGTCATCCGCGGGCGCCGTCTGCGCCAAGCCTGAAGTCGCGATAAGCGTAGCTACGAAAGCAGCGTTTGCACTGCGGTACAGGGTCATGGGTTCGGCAGATTTTTCAAAAAGGCGATAATCTCCTTCAATCGTAGGTGGGGGCGCGGCGCGGTCAACCTTGGAAACCGGGAAGCGATCATCACCCAGTCATCCCGTTGGCCGGAGCCGCGCAAACACTTCAGACGGTTGGACTCTGATTCGACGGAAAGAATGCCCTTTTGTTCCGCCAGAACGCGGATTTCGGTGACCTGCAGGAGCGTGCGCACTTCTTGTGGGGGCTTCCCGAAGCGGTCCTTGAGCTCCTCCTCGATTACCTGGACATCCTTAGGGCTACCAGCCATGGCAAGCCTGCGGTAGATGTCGATGCGCAGGCGCGTCTCGCCGATATAAGTCGAGGGGACTCCGGCCTGGATCCGCTGGACCTCCGTGCCCGCTGCATCCTCTGCGTCCTTGATCGCCGTGTACCCGTCCTCATGGCGGCCCTGTTGGGGATTCTCTGACTGGGTCCCTTCACCGACGAAGACAAAGTCCAGTTTCACGTTGGCGCGAATGGCGGCAGCCGTCTTCTCCCCCTTCAGCCGGGCCACCGATTGGCGCAGGAGCTGGCAGTAAAGCTCGAAGCCCACGCCGACGATGTGCCCGCTCTGCTCGGCCCCGAGGAGGTTGCCGGCGCCCCTTAGCTCCAGGTCTCGCATGGCGATCTTAAAGCCGGCCCCCAGCTGGTTGTGCTGCCGGAGAGTGTTCATGCGCTGCCGGGCTGCATCAAGGAGGCGCGTGTGGCGGTGCAGGAGAAGGTAAGCGTAAGCCTGATGCTTGAAGCGGCCGACCCGGCCCCTGAGCTGGTAGAGCTGGGATAGCCCGAAACGGTCGGCGCCCTCGATGATCAGGGTGTTGCAGTTGGGGATGTCCAGGCCGCTCTCGATGATGGTCGTGCAGACCAGCACGTTGTAGCGGCCTGCGACAAAGTCGGTCATGACCCGCTCGAGCTCGTTTGCCCCCATCTGGCCGTGCCCGACGCCGAAGAGCACATCCGGCATCTGCTCCCGCAGCCTGCTGGCCACCAGGTCGATGGTGCCTACCCGGTTGTGCAGGTAAAACACTTGTCCGCCCCTCCGGAGCTCGTGCCGGATCGCGTCGACCACAGCCTTCTCGTCGTAGGTCTTCACGATGGTCTGGATTGGGTGGCGGTTCACCGGGGGCGTGTCGATGACGCTCATGTCCCTGGCGCTCGTCAGGGCGAGGTAAAGGGTCCTGGGTATGGGCGTGGCGCTCATCGAGAGCACGTCCACCATCGAGCGCATCTGCTTGAACGCTTCCTTGTGTTTGACCCCGAAGCGCTGCTCCTCGTCGATGATCAGCAATCCCAGGTCCTTCGGGACTACGTCCTTCTGGAGGAGGCGGTGGGTGCCGATGAGGATGTCGACCCCGCCGGAGGACACGGCCTGGAGGATGGTCCTTTGCTCGGAATGAGATCGGAACCGGCTCATCATCTCGACGGAGATCGGGTAGCCTGCCATCCGCTCCCGGAATGTGTTCAGGTGCTGCTGTGCGAGGACAGTCGTGGGGACGAGCACAATCACCTGCTTGCCGGACTGGACGGCCTTGAACGCCGCCCTTAAGGCCACCTCGGTCTTGCCGAAGCCGACGTCGCCGCAGATCAGCCGGTCCATGGGCCGCTTTCGCTCCATGTCCCGCTTCACCTCCTCGATCGCCTGGAGCTGTCCCTTGGTCTCCGTGAACGGAAAGGAGGCCTCGAACTCGCCCTGCCATTCCGTGTCCGCGGGGAAGGCAAACCCCTCCTGGGCCTCACGGCTTGCCTGGATGCGGAGGAGTTCGGCGGCGAGGTCCACGGTGGCGCGCTCAACCGCCCGCCGCGCCTTTTCCCATCGTGCGGTCCCGATCCTTCCAAGCTGGGGCTTCGTGCGGCCTAGGCCCACGTAGCGGCTGATGAGGTGGGACTCCTGAAGCGGCACATGGAGCGTGACGCCGTCGTCAAACTCAATGGAGATCACCTCCCGGAGGCCCTGGGCCGTGTCGAGCTTCGTCACACCGCGGTAAAGCGCGATGCCGTGCTGCAGGTGCACGACAAAGTCGCCCTCGACCAGCTCCGAGAAATCCAGGAGCTGGTCCACCTGCGCCACCGAGACCCGGGCGCGGGCGGTGCCCGAGAGCCGCCTCGCCCTTTTTCTGCCGAACACCTCGGTCTCCGTCACAAAGACGAGTCCGCGCCGGCCCCGGGAGAGGGCCAGGTCCGCGTGCCTGCGCGCAGTCACCCTGAATCCCTCGTTCAGGCTTCCCTTAAGGAAGAGCGGGTCCAGCCCGGAGAGAGACGGGTCCGCAGCGAGGATCTCCCGCATGCGCTTCTCCTCGCCCTCCTTGGAGGCGGCAAAGACGATCGCATACCCCTCGCGCTTCCATGTGGTGAGCTGGCCTAGGAAGGCCCTCCGGGCATCCTCCTCGGCCTGCAACCTGTCGCGCGCCAGCAGGCTTTCGGACGCGAGCCGGCGGTGATGCTCGAGGCTCTCCGTGTCCCAGACGACCTCCGCGCCGGAGTCGTTGAAGATTGAGCTCTCCTCGTCCAGCTCGGCTATGCCGAAAGCCGCAGCGCATTTGGCAAGGAGCGGGGCTAGGCCGTCTGTGCCTTCGGCCGCGAAGGCCCGGAATTCCTCCTCCAGGGCCGCCGGCTCGACGAACGCGATGTGGGCCTGTGGGTCCAGGTAGTCGGCGATGCCTGTCTTTGCCGCCTCAAGGCGCACCCGGGGAGAGGCCGCAACCGAGATTTGCACCACGCTCGCCCCGGACCGCTGGGTGACCGGGTCGAATGCCCGGATGTCCTCGATATCGTCGCCGAAGAAGTCGAGGCGGTAGGGTTCGGTCGCCGTCACCGGGTACACGTCGATGATCCCCCCGCGGATGGCGTAATGCCCCGGCGACTCGCAGACCGCCTCGCTGTCGTAGTCCAGGTCCCGAAGCCTCTGGAGCAGGGCCTGGAAGGGCTGCCGGCTCCCTTTTACAAGGACGACCTCGCTTGCTGCGTACTTTTCGATCGCGGGAACGGGCTGCAGGAGCGCCGAGGGCGTGGCGAAGACGGCCAGCGTGGGGTGTGCGCCGGGGCGCCTGTGCCCGGACTTGGCCTCGCGTAGCTTTGAAAGCACGGTAAGCCGGTCACCGGAGGCAGCAAAGGCCTCCCGCATGTCCCGGCTGTCCGGTATCGACTCGGGGAAGACCAGCGCTTCCAGCCTCGACCCACTCGCTCCGAGGAAAAACAGGGTGTCCTCGGCCAATTGTTCGGCCACTTTTAGATCGGGGGCCACCACGACCCACACGCCTGAGGGGTGGGCCCTCATGGCGTCGGCCAGCACCGCCGCGCGCGCCGCAGGGCACACGCCGAGGATCTTGTGCCTTGCGGCGCCGGTCATTTGGGTGCCCGGTCGGGATCGAGGCTCGAGAGCGCCGCGCGGGCCGCCTCCTCCTCGGCGATCTTCTTCGAGAAGCCCCGGCCTGTGCCTATACTTTTCTCAAGCAGGTACACGGCCACCTCATACTTGCGCTCGTGGTCGGCCCCCTCGGTGGACACCACCTCGTACCGGAGCGCACTGTTGCCGTGCTTCGGCTGGACGATCTCCTGGAGGCGCCCCTTCGGGTTGGCCCGGGTCTCCAGGGTGGCAACGCGCTTCGGGAGCTCGCCGTAGATCCGGTGCACGATCCCGCGGGCCGCCTCGATCCCGCCGTCAACGTTTACGGCGCCGATCAGGGCCTCCAGGGCGTCCTCGAGGGCGGCGTCGCGCGCGCGCCCGCCCGTGGACTCCTCGTTGGCACCCAGGCGCAGGCAGGCATCAAGGCCGATCTCCCTCGCCAACACCGACAGGAACTTGCCCTTTCCGAGCATCGCCCGGCGCTGGGTCAGGTCGCCTTCCCGGTCGTCGGGATAGAGGGCGTAGAGGGCCTCCGTGAGCACGAGCTGCAGGACCGAGTCCCCGAGGAATTCGAGCCTCTGGTTATTGCCGGGTAGGGTGGGGTTGTCCTGGAGATACGAAGCGTGGGTAAGCGCGCGCTCCAGGTGCGCCCGGTCGCGAAACCGGTAGCCGATCCTCGTCTGGAGCGCCTCTAGGTCGCCGGTCATGAGCTGGCACTCGTGTAGCGCCTTAGGCCGCTCCTGAACATCAAGACCGCCAGGGCGAACCACCCGATGGCCGCGGCGAAAAGTCCGAGCGCCCACCACGGCTCGAATCCGTGGAGGAGTTCCCGGGCGGGCCCGTTGCTGACCACGACCACAGGGAGCACCCATACAAAGATCACGCTGGCGATCCGGTTGAACGCCTCCCGGGGCAGGCGGGAAAACTCCATGAGCGTGAAGTAGCTTCCCTCCACGCCCTGAGAGCTCGTGATCCAGAACGCCAGGGACATGGCCATCACCAGGGCGCTGTAATGGATGATCACGCCGCACGCTATCATGCAAAAATAGAGGGCGATCGTTCCGGGGCCAGGGTGGAGACCCAGCCTCCATGCGGAGTACGCCACGAGGCCGCCGGCCACGACCGAGTTCAGGAGTCCGTCCAGATCGAGCTTCCGGGTTGACGCCATGAAGAGTGGGTCCCCGGGTTGCGCGAGCGTGAAATCAAAGAGGCCGCTCCGCACGTTGCGCCCCATCTCGAAGATGCCGCTCCAGAAGAAGCCCATGAGAAAGCGTTGGATCAGCATGGAGGTCCCGACCAGAAGCAGCATCTGGTACTCGGTCCAGCCGGCCACCGTTTTCGTGTGGCTGTAGATGACAAAGATGACGACCACGTTGACCGATATCCAGAGCAGCTCGACCACCGACCAGATGAAGAGGTCGCCGCGGAACATGGTCGCCCGCACGAGCGAGTAACGCGCGCACGCGAGCCATATCCTGAGGTAGTATGCGATCGTTCCCATGGGGGTGTTCAGCCGCCGGCCGCCGTGTGATGGCGAAGGCCTCGGCGCCACACGAACTCGGCGAGGCACACCAGGGCGAAGGCCCAGAATGCCTGGATCGCGAGGCCCTGCACGGCGAAGTCGAAACCCTGCCGGCCGGTGATGATCGACGCGGGGAAGTAGGCCTGATAGAAAAAGGGCAGGAAGCGCACGACGTTGAAGACCGAATGGGGCAGCAGGTCGAGTGGGACGATCTGGCCGCCAAGGAGGTTCTCTATGGCCATCGACAGGATCACAAACCCCTGGATGTCGAGGAACCAGAAGGCCAGGAGGCCGAAGAAATAGGCGATGCTGAACTGGATGATCGCGGTGAGCGCCATGGCGGGCACGGCGAGCGCGAAGCGCCACGCCTCGTGGGGAAGCTCCAGGTAACTCCTGAAGAAGGGAAGGGCCACGAGCAGGGCGAGGAAGCCGAAGGCGCCCGACACGACCCTCGCCGCGGCAAACACGCTCAGGCGGTAGGCGAAATAGTTGATGGGCTTCAGCAGGAACTGGTTTATCAGGCCGTTTCGTATGTCCTCGCTGATCTGGTAGTCCTCGTTGAACGCCCCGATGAAGAACTGCAGGATGAAGACCACGACAAAGTACGTAAGCGTCTGGGCGAATGAGAATCCGCCAATACTCGGGTTCCCCGCGAACGCGGCGCCCCAGAGGATGAACACCACGAGCAGGTGGAAGAACCAGAACACGCTGCGCACGCCGAAGTTCCAGCGGTAGACCAGGTTGCTCTGCAGCCCGACGACGAAGCTCTGGACGTATTTGGTCACAGGCCGAAGCGCGTGATAATCTCAGCCGCCAGGTTCCGGTAGGCGGTCGATCCCGGGCTCAACGGGTCATAGTCAAAAATCGTCTTCCCAAAGCTGGGCGCCTCGCTGAGGCGGACCGTTCTGGGAATGACTGCCGCGAAGATCTTATCGGGCATGTGCTTCTTCACCTCGTCGACCACCTGGCGCGAGAGGCTCGTGCGGACGTCAAACATGGTCATCACGATGCCCCCGAGCTCCAGGTTGGAGTTGATCCCGGCGGTCTTAAGACGGTCCACATTGCGCAGGATCTGGCCGAGACCTTCCAGGGCCATGTATTCGCATTGCAGCGTGATCAGCAGGTAGTCCGCCGCAGCCAGACTGTTCATGGAAAGCATGCCCAGGGCGGGGGGGCAGTCGATGATGATGACCCTGAAGCCGCCGGAGGCGACGATGGGGGCAAGGACGCCCCGCAGCTTCATCAGGTAGTTGTCCATCTGCGAGAGCTCGATCTCCGCCGCTGCGAGGTCCTCCTCGCTCGGGATCAGGGCGAGGTGCTCGTACTTGGTCGGGGTGACCAGAGACAAGGCGCCGCCCTCCCCGCGCAGGGCAGAGTACAGGCTCTTTCCCTCCTGCTTCTCGATGCCAAGCGAGCTCGTCGCATTGGCCTGCGGGTCGAGGTCGATCAGGAGCGTGTGGATCTTCCTCTGGGCAAGCCCGGCCGCGAGGTTTACCGCGGTCGTGGTCTTGCCGACGCCGCCTTTCTGGTTGGCTATGGTGAAGACGGTAGTGGCCATTTGCGGTGATTCTCGTTTTCACAATGCCGCGGCGTCAATTCCCGGCGCAAGGCGTTCGGTCTTGACCACCGACCGCCTATCGGTGGCATCTTGAGCGGTGGCCCCCAATTCCAACCTCTCCTCCAAGAAGATAGACCCGCGCGACCGCCTCATCCTGGCGTTGGACGTGCCCTCGCTCGACGAGGGCAAAAGGTGGGTAGAACGCCTCGGTGATTCCGTGCAGTTTTACAAGCTCGGGCTCCAGTTCCTCATGACGGGCCAGTACTTCGACATGATCGACTGGCTGGGCGACCAGGGGAAGAAGGTGTTCGCCGACATCAAGTTCTTTGACGTCCCGGAGACGGTCAAGCTGGCCGTCGAGCAGCTCCAGCACCGGAAGGTGGACTTCGCCACCGTCCACGGCAATGACCCGATGTTGGCGGCCGCCGTATCGGTTAAGGGGCACCTGAAGATTCTTGCCGTAACGGTCCTCACGAGCCTCGACCGGGGCGACCTGGACGACCTGGGCTTCCAGTGCGACCCGGAGGAACTGGTGCTCTCTCGGGCCCGCCGGGCGATCAAGCTGGGCTGCGACGGGGTGATCTCTTCCGGTCTCGAGGCGGCCCGCCTCAGGGGCGAACTCGGGCAGAATTTCCTGATCGTGAGCCCCGGGATTAGGCCCGTTGAGAACAAGCCGAGCGACGACCAGAAGCGCACCGTGGATGTCGAGGACGCATTCCTGCGCGGCGCTGACTACATCGTGGTCGGGCGCCCCATCCGCCAAGCCGCCGACCCCAGGGCGAAGGCCGAGGAGATGCAGGCAAAGATAGCCGGCCTGTTCGGGGCCTAGCCTGATGAGGGCCACCACGCTCCTTCTCGCGTGGGCCCTGGCGGCGACTGCCGTCCGGGCAGGGACTGCGGGCGCAGACCCGCTGCTGCCTGGACCCCGCGCGGACGGGAGCACGGTGCTGCACAACCAGTGGCCGATCCACCCGGTGGGCGACCAGGTCCCCTTGGGGGACTTTCCGGTGGCGATCGCGGTCAATCCGGCGGGCACGGTGGCAGCCGTGCTCCACGCCGGTCACGGCCGGCACGAGGTGCAGCTGGTGGACCTCGAGACCCGGCGCGTCGTGGACTCGGCCCCCCTGAACGAAACCTTCTGCGGCGTCGCGTTTTCCCGGGACGGAGGGACCTTGGCCTGCAGCGGCGCAAGCGACGGGGTCCTTCATCTTTTCTCCTTTTCCCAGGGGCACCTGAAAGCGCTCAGGGACGTCAGGGTGGCCGACTCGGCCGACACGAGTGTTGTCGCTGGATTTGCGCTCTCCCGGGATACCAAGTCGGCCATCGTGGCCCTTTCCTTTGACCGGCGCGTGGTAAGGGTCGACCTCGAGACGGGGGCCCTGCTTTGGGTGGCCCACCTCGGGGGCGGCTCCCAAGTCACGGTGCACGCGTCCGCGGATGCCGCGGCGCCCAATGATGTGACCGATTCCGGCAGCATGGTCTCGGATTCCGACCCTCTGGACATCGTATGGGACGAAGCCGGTCACAGGGCTTACGCCAGCCTCTGGGGTGAGTCGGCGGTTGCGGTCATGGACCCCTCCGACGGCCATGTCGTGGCCCGTTGGGCCACCGGCCTTCATCCCAACGAGATGGCGCTTTCGCGCGATGGCCGCCTTTTTGTATCCAACGGGGGACTCAACACCGTCACGGTGCTTGATACGCGCGACGGAAGCATCTCCGAGGTCCTGTCCTCTGCTGCCTCGCCCGGAGATCTCCCGGGGTCCACTCCTGACAGCCTCGCCCTCGCGCCGGACCAGGGCACCCTCTACGTGGCCAATGCGTACACGAACACGGTAGCCGTGTTCGACATTAGCCAGCGGGGCGTGGGCAGGCCCCTCGGCTTCATTCCCACGGGATGGTTCCCGACCTCGGTTCGGCTGACGCCGGACGGCCGCACGCTGCTGGTCCTGAGCGCACGCGGGCTCGTCCCGAAGTCAAACGCCGGGACGAAGGGCTCCTGGCCCGGCATAGCCGAACTCTATCGGGGATCCCTTGGGATTGTCGCCCTGCCCAAGCGCGATGCCTATGCCATGGCTCTCGGCGAATGGACGAAGACGGCGCAGCGATGCCGACCCCTGCAGGAGGCGCCCCCCCGCGCCGGCGACCCCATCCCAGGCCGGAGGGGTGACCCAACCCCGATAAGGTACGTCGTCTA
>Ga0302145_10000897_pt1 | contig 12093 bp, 6 predicted proteins | sample I_Bog_E2_3_FD_192437 | JGI IMG/M metagenome (GOLD analysis project Ga0302145, IMG submission 192437) | Peat permafrost microbial communities from Stordalen Mire near Abisko, Sweden - I_Bog_E2_3 | ecosystem: Environmental > Terrestrial > Soil > Wetlands > Peat | place: Sweden: Abisko, Stordalen... | reverse complement strand
TCCGGAGCAAAGCCGCCTGACCACCAAAAACCTCTCGTTTCGCGGAGATGTGACGGTAGCGGAGGGCAAAAGCGCCGACGTGATCTTCATTAATGCCGGTCAGGGCTATCTGGTGCAGGATCTGCCATTTATCGTCACCTTGAAGCATTTCAATGTCAGCTATTACAGCAATGGCATGCCCAAACTGTTCTCCAGCGACATTCTGGTGACGGATAAGGCCAGCGGCAAAACCCGTGAAGCCGAGGTCAAGGTCAACCACCCGCTGATCGTCGATGGGGTGGCGATTTACCAGTCCAGCTTCGGCGATGGCGGCTCGCCGCTGGAGCTCAAGGCCTGGAACCTGCAGGCGCCGCAAATGGCGCCGGTCAAGATCGCCGGCGTTTCGATGGCCAGCCAGCCCTTGACCGCCAATGGCAAGAATTACCGTTTGGAATTCGGCGAACTGCGGGTGTTTAACATCGAAAACATGGGCAATGGCAGCGACCTGCCGAGCACGTTGCGCCAGCGCATGCAAGACGCGCGGGTGGTCACGCGCGACCATCAGCTCAAAAACGTCGGCCCATCGATCTCCTACAAACTGCGCGACGATCAGGGCCAGGCGCATGAGTTCATGAATTACATGGTGCCGATTCAGCAGGATGGCGCCAGCTACATGATCGCCGGCGCGCGCAGCGAGGTTTCCCAGCCCTTCCAGTACTTGCGCATTCCGCTGGATGATCAGCAGTCGATCGATGGCTTTATGCGCCTGTATGCCGCGCTCTCCAATCCGGCGCTCTACCCGGAGATTGCCGCGCGTAGCGCCGATAAGGCACTGGCCGGGCAAGCGATTAACGCCCCATTGAAAAAAGAGTTCCAATCCAGCGTCGAGTGGATTCTCGGGCGCTTTGCCCAAAGCGGTTTCGTCGGTCTGGAACAGTTTCTGGATGCGCGGGTACCGGCGGACAAACGCGAGGCGGTGGCACAGACCTATATCAAGATTCTGCAGGGCGCGGTCATCGATGTGATGGATGTCGCCAACCAGCGCGCTGGCGTAAAACCCATGACGATGGACGGCGCGCATTATCGCTTCCTCTTGGACAGCCTGGTGGCTATCGATGGCATGCACGACTATGGCGCGCCGCTACTGCTGCAGTTGACCGGGTTCAAGCAGGTACAGTCCTCCGGCCTGCAAATGACACGCTCGCCGGGTAAGACTTTGGTCTACCTTGGAGCATTGCTGCTAGTATTGGGAATCTTTCTCATGTTCTATATTCAAGAACGGCGGGTCTGGATGGTCTGCAACCGTGGCTCGCTACGGTTCGCCATGAGCGCAAATCGCCATGGCCCTGACTTGGATCGGGATTTTTCCCGTCATCTGGACGCAATCAAACAGCTAGTACGAGGTGAAGATGGATATCGCGCACCCAAATGATGTGAAGCCCTTTTATCAGCGTCTGGCATGGGGTGACTGGCTCTACGCGCTGATTATTTTGCTGACCGCGGCCAGCACCTTCAATCTGTTCTCCAGCTATATGGATGTCTATGAACGAGGCATTCTGGTTGGCGCGACTCTGGGGCTGATTGCCCTCGGCTGGTTCTGGCGTCCGCTGCGCGTGTTCTTTCCGCTCACCGCGGTGCTGGCCTTATTGGCCATCTCGCTCTATCACGGCGATCTGGGCCGGGCGCAGCACAGCTTCTGGCTGAAGTATCTGTTATCCAGCCAATCGGCCATTATGTGGATGTGCACGCTGTTCTTTATCGCCACCTTCGTCTACTGGGGAGGTTTGTTGGCCCGTTCGGCCAGCTGGATGCACATCGGTTCCGGCCTGACCTGGGCCGCGGCGACCATCGGTTTCGCCGGCATGCTGATTCGCTGGTACGAAAGCTATCTGATTGGTAGCGATATCGGCCATATTCCGGTCTCTAACCTGTACGAAGTGTTTATCCTGTTCTGTCTGATCACCTCGCTACTGTATCTGTACTACGAGGCCAAATTTCAGGCTAGGCAGTTGGGCGCGTTTGTTCTGCTGGTGATCTCGGCGGCGGTAGGCTTCATCCTGTGGTACAGCCTGGACAAACAGGCCCATGAAATTCAGCCGCTGATTCCGGCATTGCAATACTGGTGGATGAAAATTCATGTACCGGCCAACTTTATCGGTTACGGCTCGTTTTCATTGGCAGCCATGGTCGGAGTTTCCGAACTGGTCGCGATGCAAGGCTGGCTTAAGGACAAACTGCCCCCGGTGGAAATGCTGGACGAAATCATGTATCGCGCCATCACCGTCGGCTTTCTGTTTTTCACCATCGCAACCATTCTAGGCGCGATGTGGGCCGCGGACGCCTGGGGCGGCTATTGGTCCTGGGATCCGAAGGAAACCTGGGCGCTGATCGTCTGGTTGAACTATGCCGCCTGGCTGCACGTGCGCCTGGTCAAGGGCTGGCGCGGCAAACCGCTGGCCTGGTGGGCGGTAATCGGGATTTTCGTTACCAGTTTCGCCTTTTTGGGCGTGAACATGTTCCTGTCCGGTCTACATTCTTACGGTGGACTGTAAAACGCCACAGCCCTGGTTCGTGTATGTCATCGAGTGCCAGGGCGGCAGCTTGTATACCGGCATCAGCACCGATGTCGCGCGCCGCCTGGCCGCGCATCTTGCCGGGCGGGGAGCGCGCTATACCCGGCTGCATCCCCCCGAGCGCCTGCTACTGACCATCGAGTTTTCCAACCGCTCCGAAGCGCTAAAAGCCGAATACGACATCAAACAACTGCCCAGTGGCGACAAGCGGGCATTCTGTTTGCGACATGGCGCTTTTGCCCACCCAGGCGCTGTGCAACAATAACCGCTCTATCACTACCCGGCCTTGGCATCATGGCGCTCAATTATCAAATTATTCCCGTGACCCCCTTCGCGCAGAATTGCACGGTATTGTGGTGCGATGAAACCCTGCGCGCGGCGGTAGTCGATGCCGGTGGGGACATTGAACGGATTCTCGAGTTCATTCAGAGCCAGGGTCTGACCGTGGACAAACTACTGCTGACCCATGGCCATATCGACCACGCCGGTGGCGCCGCCGACCTAGCGCAGCGCTTGCGTGTTCCGATTGAAGGTCCGCAACAAGCGGACAGTTTCTGGCTGGATCAACTGCCGCAACAGGGCCAGATGTTCGGCCTGAACTCCAGCGCCGCGCTCGAGCCGCAACGCTGGCTCGCCGACGGCGACAGTGTCACCATCGGCAACCAGGTACTCAACGTACTGCATTGCCCCGGACACACCCCGGGTCATGTGGTGTTTTACAGCGCGTCGGCCAAACTGCTGATCAGCGGCGATGTCCTGTTTCAAGGATCCATCGGCCGCACCGACTTCCCGCGCGGCAACCTGCAAGATTTGCTGAATGCGATTCACAGCAAGCTGTTCATCCTTCCAGACGACACCACGGTACTCCCCGGCCATGGGCCGCTGACCACACTGGGAGAAGAAAAGCGCAACAACCCGTTTGTAATGAACGCCGGCTACCGCTGAAAAACCAAGGGTCCTCCGAATCCGTGATAAGGAGGCCCGGCCGACCGCCCTGCGGGCTTGGGACGAGCGACCCGACAGGCCCCGGTTTAAAGCGGACCGTGCCGCGCCGCGGTGGATTTATCTTCGCTGCTTTGCTCATGACTGATACCGAGCGGCAGCTTTCCGGCCAACAGATCCTTGGCGGCCTGACTCACCACCGACCCCGGCGTGCCACTGAATTCGGCCCCCCAATGCCCGCGGCTCGCCTGCCCCGGCAAAGTCTCCAGTGCCACCTTGCCTCCGGTTGGCGTCATCGAACCGCCATCCAGAATCGCGCCGGTGAGCGTCGTCTGACCGGCCACCTGTAAATCCAGCGCTGAACTGCCGTTTAACTGGCTGGGCGTGGAAACCGACTCTAGCTGGCTCTGGGCCTTGCTCAATTTTCCGTGCATCACCAGGCCATCTTTGCTCACGACTTTACTCATATCCGCCGCGTTAGCCCCGAGTTCCAGCGTCACCTGATCCGAGCGATCGCGATCATTCAGACTGGCCACCTGTAAATCGCCTCCGACACGACCCGCGACAGTCGCCGCGCTGATCGCGCCCGCCACAATTCGGGTATCCCCGCCACTATGCAGTGTCACCGCGCCAGCATTGACTTGCGCCAGGACCGAACCGTCGTGCGCGCCATGCTCGGCGCCCACTTTGACATCAAACTTCCCGGTCGGTGGAGCGCCAGCACGCATGCCACCGCTGGCTTCGCCACTGGTATTCCACGCACTGTGCGCCGTACTCTCGGTTGCGCCCGCCAAGTCAATGCGCGCGCCCGCGCTCAAGCTGACCGCGCCAGCCGGGCCGTCAGTCTGCCGAGTATCGATCTGGCTCCCGATCAGCGATAAATCCCCGGCGGCGCCGAGCGTCACTCCACCCGCGCCGCTCAAGCGCGCCACCTCAACGCCTTGCGCTCCTTGTTGGCTACCTTTGGCATCCCACCCCACTTGGCCACTACCGCCCTGCGCGTGGGGTTTGCCACCGGTTTTGCTCAAGCTCAAGTCCAGTCCCAAGGAGCCATTCAGTTGGCGCTCGCTGCTGTCCTGACGGTTATGTGCGACATCCAGCCGCAAGTCACCGCCTGCCGCGACCTGTAACGGCCCCTGCCCGGCATCCAGACGCGCGCCATTAAATTGCCCGTTATGCGCCAAGCTGATCGAAATACCGTCGCGCGCCATCACGCCGCCAGTTTGTTGCGCCAGGTTTGACTCTTCGTGGCGCTCCTCGCCGCCGCGTCCCGCGCCATGGATATTGATATCCCGCCCGGTCAAGGTGCTGGTATTCAACGACGTATCCCAGTGCTGAGTCTCGGTGCTTTGCCGTGTCTCCATGGGGATTGCGTCGAATGCCTGTGAATTGGCGGCAATCACCACCTGGCCAGCGCCAGCCCGATAGACACTGCCCTGATCGCTAAGATGACCGGCACTCTGAATTTTCAGATCCCGACCCTCGAACTGGCTACCGTTCCCCCCCACGCTATGCTGCTCAGTCGCTTGCCGCTGACCTTGAGTCGCCATTTCCGCCGCTAATCCGGGCTGCCCCACTTTTCTGATCTGATCCAACGCACCAGACAGATCCCCCTGTTTAAGCTTCTCCACCCCGGCGTTGGCCGCCGTCACGATCTTGCCGCCATCAGCCAAGGCAGCGGAGAATTCGCCCTTTTTCAACTCGCTCGCAACTTTCAGTACTGGCTGCACCAGCGCGCCATAGTCCAGGCTGGGCTTGACGCTGGCATTCCAGCTCAGCCGCGTGCCGCTTTCATCGCGCTGGCTCAGGGCTGCGCGGTTATCAATCTGACCGGCGATCACACTCAGCCCTCCCGATGCGCTAAACGCCGCCCCTTCGGTACTCAAGGCCCCCGCACCGGTGTCGAGCGTCAGATTACCGCTCGCGCTGACTCGACTGGCCTCGGCCTGACGACTGTCCAACGCCTTCTCGCTACTCTGCCCGTCCAGGGTCCAACTCGAACCAACACGCTTCGAACCTCCGCGTAATTCATATCCCAGGGTGGTCGTACTCGACCCGCTCTTACTGTGCTCCTGGTCATAGACCGCGCCCACATCCAACTGTTTGCCGCTGAGCGCCAGATCGCCTTGGCGCGCATCGATAGAACTGCCATTCACCGCCAGCGCGCTGCCCGCTGTCACCTTCACACTAGCGCCGCTCAGCGCGCTACCCGTGTGTGTCAGTTGCTCGCGCGCAAGCTGGTCGCTTTGATAGCTCAATCCTAGTCCAGCGCTGTACTGTCCGGCCTCCTTCGGATCTTTGCCGGCGTGGGCGCCAAGATGCAGACTGCTCGCGCGGATTTGCTCACGCTGGCGAAATTCGGCGCTCTTCAGCTTGATGTCGCCGCCCGCCTGAAGCTCCAGTGCCTGCTGTGCCGTAACACGACTGCCGCTGACCTCGATATCAGCGCCGCTGGTCACCCGAAGGTGACTATCCGACACCAACTCCGCTGCGTGCGCCACCCGCTGTTCTTGGCTGGTATTTTGCGTGCTCAGCGGCACATTAAACGCACCGCCGCGCCGCTCATCGATCAACGACTGGGTCATATCGGTCGCCTGCTCAATGTCGACATTGCCGCTGTGGGTCATCGCCTGAGCGCCTTGCACCCCTTTGACCTGGCTGCCAATCACTTTGATGTCGCGTTCGGCCTCGATGGTTAAGCCGCCTTGCGCCACCAACGCGGACCCGATGTTCTGCTGCTCGGTCTTGCTGTCTTTCTGACGAGCTCCACCACCGATCCCCCCCCAGTTGACATGCTGCTCATCGGTACTGTGCACTTGAGTCAGCAACTGGGGCGCAATCTCGACACTGGCGCCGGATTTCAGCGCCAGATGGTCGCCGGCCTGCAGTTTAGTCCCCTGTATATTCAGGTTACCGGCGCTGGACAACTCCAGCGCGCCGCCAGCGTTCAAATTGGCCGGCTTGAGCCTGAGCGTGTTTTCCTGAGTATTCCAACTGCCGGTTTCCAATGCATCGCCTTCCAAGTAACGGCTACCGCTATCGGACTGACGATCGTGTTCGATCAAACCGGCCAATTGTAGATTTTTGCCGCTCTGTACTTGGAGATTGCGCCCGGCGCTCAGTTCGGCTCCGTGCAAGCTCACGTCGCCCTGGGCATTCAGGTCGATATCCTGATGGGCGCTCAGCTGGCTACCAATTTGTTGCTGAGTTTCCGTTTCCGTGTGCTGGTTATGAGTCCAAGAGTTTTTCCAGGCGGCATAATCCTGAACGCTTTCCTGGCGGGTCACGCTACCCTCCAGGCTAATGCTGTCCCCCCGCAGCTTGATCGCATCGGCCGTCACCTTAACCGCGTTCAAATCGAGCGCATGGCGCGCCGTCAACTCAACCGTAGCGCCATCAAGGCGGGTTTGATCCAGCACCGAATGCGTTTCGCTGGTTTTACTGTCCTGCCCGCCGACCTTCCAAATCACCCAAGTGTCTTTATGGTCGGTGCTGTCCTTACCACTCACCGTTTCCAGGGCCAAGGCCGAGACGTCATCCCCCGCCAGTCGCAGCTGGTCGCCCTTGAGATGGGCGCCATGCAACGTCAGCTTGCCCTGGCTTTCGACATCCAGACTGCCATCGGCATGGATATCGCCGCTCAGATTCACTCCCGCGCCCTGCGCGGTATTCACGATGCTGATGCGTCCCGCCTGCATGCCGCCGAGATACGCACTATCCAGCGCCGCGGACGCAACACTCGGCGCAGTGGCGCTGACCGCGCCGCTTTGCGCATCGACGCTAACATCGCCGCTGATCGCGTTGATACCACTGAGCGCGCGCACCTGGCCTTGATCATCGATGCGCGGCGCAATCAACTGCAGCACATCATTAGCAGCGATGCCTTCGGTGCCGATCACCAGAGCCGTACCATCGCGCGCGCTTTGCAACGACTGTAAGCGACCATCCGCCACTTGCGCCGTCCCCACGACCAGCGAGGCGCTGTTGGTATTGATAAATCCGCACCCATTGCACGTAATCCCATTCGGATTAGCCAACACCAAATCCGCCGCCGGGCCTATGATTTCCTGCTTTCCCAGTAACAGGGATGGATTGCGCGTCACCACCTCATTCAGAATCACGCTGGCGGCGCGCCCGGCCAGCGCGCTATTGGCGCCCAACTGACCGGCCAATTGCGAAGCGCCTCCGGTGATAGAGTTGTTCAATACCGCGCCAGCGGGTCCAACGTTGTAATCGTTAAACCGGTTATGCGACAGCCCGGCGGCGCTCGGAGCGGCGATCGCCACCACCTCGGCGCCGCTAGGCGCCTGGCTGACCTGGGTATCCGCGCCGGCGGGCACGATCCCGGCGGCCCACAGAGTCTGAGCAGTGACCAGGGAAAGAGAAATGGCGGCGGCGACCCGGCCGCGGCTGGAGAGTCGGAAACGATTAGTCATGGGTAAACCTCTTTGTCGAGTGATGGTTGCAAAACAGTCCGCGTTGAAACGCGTGTTATGACCAGGAGCCTGTCAGGCTCCTAAAATTGCCAGAAGAGCCGCGCTAACAACTGATGCGGTTCATTGACAGATTGCTGCGGGGAATACAACGGGCGGTTGTATTCCAGATCCAGCGTCAACTCAGACCGGGTTAACGCCAGCCCAACCCCCGCCCCGGCCAGGCTTTGATAGTTTTGCTGCGCGTCGCGCAATAGCACCCGGCCGACATCCAGTCCGAAACGCGCGCTCAACGCCACCCCTCCAACGGCAAATCCTTGCACTACAGTGTTGTGCCAAATCCAGCCGGTATCTCCGGTTAACGAGTAATGGCGAAAACCGCGCACCATGCTGTTGTCCGCCAGCTCGAGCTGTTCGATTGCCGGCAGACGATGGCGGCTACCTTGCCAGCTCACGCGGCTATCCAGCGTCGTGGCCCGCGTCAGAGCTTGACGCGCACTGGCCGACACTTTGGCCTTGAGATATTGCGCGCGCGGCAAGCGCTCATCGGCTAAGCCCGCATCGCGCGTGGCGCCAAACCACGGCATCCCTTTTTCGAGAGCGGCTTCCAGCGACAACACCGCGCCCGGCAACAGGCTCAGGCGGCTGAGCCCTAGTTCGGCCACACTCAAGGTCGGACTACTGATCTGTTGCAGACTATCGAGAAAATAATTCTGTACGCGCTTATGGCTGATCTGCAGATAGCTACTGTCGATGTGCGTCTGATTTCGCTCCAGCACACGCTCGGCGCGCACCCCTCCTTGCGTGGCGAAGCCACTTAAACTGACGGTGTGGTAGCGCAATTTTTGCCGATTCAAATACTCGGCTTGCGAGACAAAGCTACTGAATGTCCAGTAACCATACGGCAGGGAATAGAATAGCGAGCCGCGGCGGCTGTAGCGCTCGTGAGCCAGACTATGATCCAGTGACACACTAAGAAAATCGTAGTAACCGCTTGGGTTGTCGCGCCCCAGGTTGACACCGACAATGCGCCGTCCAGTGGAGTCATAACCACGATTTCCCAATGACAGACCGCCATGCCAGGGAGAGCTGGCGCGATTACTCAGGTGAACCATGGAGTCACCCAAGCGCGCGCCAGGCAACACTTCGGCGCGTAATTGCTGAGACAGCAGCCGGTTGGCCTGGTCTAGTCCCTGCTCCAGATCACGGATGTTCAACGGGTGCCCGAGCATGCCGGGAAACAAGGTGCCGGCCCCGGCGCTCGATCCCGAAAATCCAGCCATCTGACCTTCGATCACGTTCAGCACCAGCGCGCCTTGCGCCGTGGTCTCGGGCAATACCCGGGCGGCGATATAGCCTCGTTTAAGATAGAGCGCGTTCAACGCATGCACGATTCGCTGCAACTCAGCCCGATCCAGACATGAGCTATTGGGCACATTCAGCGCGCTCAAATCACCAGGCTGCAACAGGGTCGCCCCGGAGAGGCGCAGAACGTTAAATGGCAGACATAGTTCGCTAGCGGTGGAGGGCGCGGCCGCGACCGAATGCTCCACCTCTTCCTCGCGCTGCAATTGGCGCAGACGCAGTTTCCCGATTTCGGCACGGATATGCTCGTCGTTATCCTGCAGCAAATAACGCGCGTCCGCCCCCGGCGGCACACTGGGGTCCGCTTCGGCCTGTCCAGGCAGACAAAGTCCACCCCAGCCAGCCAAGGCCATTCCTATCGAGAACTTTCCGCGGATATTCATATTCGATTAGCATTCTTACTTTGAAATAAGATCACTAATAAATACAATAAATGCGCATATCATGCCAATGCGCCTAAAGGACACAGACTTTTAGAACAGAGTAATATCGAGCATGTAGGTTGGCGATGAGCGCAAGCGAATCCCAACATTGCCAGCATCCGGCAAATATCGTGTTGGGGTTCGCCTTCGGCTCACCGCCAACCTACTGGCGATGAAGATAGCGAGAGAGGTAACACGCGCCCCACCTTTTGGCAGGTGGCTTATTCCGCGTGGTTAAAGCGGCGATACAGTTGAATCAAGCGGTTAGTCGAACTATCGTGCTGGGCAATCTGCCCCTTGCCGCTCAATTCGGCGTGAATGGTCTTGGCCAGTTGCTTGCCCAGTTCCACCCCCCATTGATCGAAACTGTTGATATTCCAGATCACACCCTGCACAAAGATCTTATGCTCGTACAAAGCGATCACCGAGCCCAGATTGCGCGGATCAAGACGTGACATCAGCAGGGTATTGCTCGGACGGTTGCCACCAAACACCTTATGCGGCACCAGTTGCTCCAGCGCGTCCCCACTAAGACCCTGCGCCGCCAGTTCCACCCGCACTTCATCGGCGGTCTTGCCGCGCATAAAGGCTTCAGCCTGAGCAAACACATTAGCCAACAGAATTTCGTGATGGCCCGGCAACGAAGAACGCCGCTCCAGCGAGGCAATCAAATCAATCGGAGAGATGTGAGTCCCCTGGTGCAGCAATTGGAAGAACGCGTGCTGGCCGTTGATCCCGGTTTCGCCCCAGATAATCGGCGCGGTTTCAAAATCAACCGTTTGGCCATCCAGCATCACCTGCTTACCATTGGACTCCATGTCCAACTGCTGAATGAACGCTGGAAAACGATGTAGATACTGATCATACGGCGCGATCACATGGCTGCCGCCACCATAGAAATTGATATACCAGACGCCGATCATCGCCATCAGGACCGGCATATTGGCCTCTAGTGGCGCGTTAAGGAAGTGCTGGTCCATGATGTGCGCGCCGTTGAGCAACTCAATGAAGTTCTCAACCCCGAGATACAGCATGATCGGCAGGCCAATGGCCGACCACAGGCTGTAACGGCCGCCCACCCAATCCCAGAATTCAAACATGTTCGTCGGATCGATACCAAAGTCGGCCACGGCCTTCATATTGGTCGACACCGCGACAAAATGCTTGGCCACCGCGCTTTCGTCGCGCGCGCGCGCCACAAACCATTCGCGCGCGGTCAGGGCGTTAGTCAGGGTTTCTTGCGTCGTGAAGGTTTTCGATTCGACCACGAACAGGGTGGTCTCGGGATGCACCTTCTTCAGAATTTCCTTCAGTTGAGCGCCGTCGACATTGGACACGAAATGCATGTTCATGCGCGGGTGACCGTAAGGCTTGAGTGCGCTACACACCATCAACGAACCCAGATCGGAGCCGCCGATACCGATATTCACCACATCGGTCATCGGTTGATTGGTATACCCCAGCCAATCACCGGAGCGCACCGCGTGCGCGAAGCGCCCCATGCGTTCCAGCACGCCATTGATCTGCGGCATCACATTGATGCCATCGACCATGATCGGGGAGTTGGTTCGATTGCGCAGCGCCACATGCAAGGCCGAGCGATTTTCCGTCGTGTTGAGCTTCTCGCCCTTGAACATTGCCTTGATGCGCTGCGGCAGGCCGACTTGGTGCGCCAGTTGCATCAACAACTGCAAGGTTTCGTCGGTAATGCGATTCTTGGAATAGTCGAGGAACACATCGCCGACTTCCAGCGAATAGCGCTCGGCGCGCTCGGGATCGGACTCGAACAGTTCGCGCATATGGTGCAGGCGCGACAACGCATAATGTTGCTCCAGCGCCTGCCAGGCCGGCGTATGAGTTAGGGCGCTCATGGCTCAACAATCCTCTGGTTGCTGTTCGCGCAGTCGTTTGCCGCGCAAACTTTGTTTTGATTTTTCCAGTTGCGTAATCAGCGCCGGGCCTTGACGCAGCGCGACGCCAACCGCCAGTACATCCACCAGCACCAAATGGACAATCCGCGAAATCATCGGACTATAGGTTTCCGAATCCTCGCGGGTATCGGCGGCCAGAGCGACCGTGGCCTTGCGCGCCAACGGAGAACCACTCGCGGTAATCGCCACCACCGACGCGCCGGTCGCCAACGCCACATCCACGGCGCTCAGCAATTCCACAGTACGCCCGGAATTCGAGATGGCCACCATCACGTCGCCGCGTGACAGCACCGAAGCCGCCATGATCTGAATGTGGCTATCGGCGTACGACACGGTCGGAATACCAAAGCGGAAAAATTTATGCTGCGCATCGGCGGCGATAATACCGGAGTTGCCCAAACCATAAAATTCGATACGGCGCGCGGTGGACAGCAACTCCACAGCCTGA
>Ga0302145_10000865_pt1 | contig 12270 bp, 10 predicted proteins | sample I_Bog_E2_3_FD_192437 | JGI IMG/M metagenome (GOLD analysis project Ga0302145, IMG submission 192437) | Peat permafrost microbial communities from Stordalen Mire near Abisko, Sweden - I_Bog_E2_3 | ecosystem: Environmental > Terrestrial > Soil > Wetlands > Peat | place: Sweden: Abisko, Stordalen... | reverse complement strand
CTTGCCCACTCATTCTTTTGCTTGTCATTCACTCTTTGGCCTGTCATTCACTCTTTGGCTTGTCATTCACTCTTTGGCCTGTCATTCACTTTTGGCTTGTCATTCGCTCTTTGGCCTGTCATTCACTTTTTGGCTTGTCATTCTGAGCGCAGCGAAGAATCCCCGTATTTCGCTCCCGCCCACGCTCAAGTTCAAGCCTCACTATGCTTACAACCTTAGAGGCAGGTCGTTAGATCCGGTTGCCTGCTTCCAATTCCTCAAGTCTGCGCGCCGGGCCCAGCAGAAAACAACCATCGCCCTCAGCATTGCGCTCGTATCCAGTGACAGCGAGACCCCGTCCGAAAGCCGATTCGAGCGCAATCCGATTGCTGGTTTGTAGCGACTCAGCCAGCTTACGCTGCTCCGGGTTGCGTTTCCAGTCGTAGATAGCGGATGGGATCGTCACTCGCTCCACGATTTCCTCCACTTTTTCCACAGGTTCTGCGGCCGGTTCCGCCATGTCTTCGCCCAGAATCCGTCGCACGCGCCCAGACCGCAGCCACCACTCCGCCACTAACCGATCTGTGGGCAAACCGCCTTGCAACGGCGAGGTCGACGGGCCGTAAAAATCTGGGATATAACGCCTTACAATCGCCCCCAGCCGGGCAATGTTCAGATGCGCATTCTTGATCTCCAGCGGATCGAAGGTCCACTCCATCCAGTCGAAGCCCCGCGCCAGCGCATCGTCGCGCTGCGCCAGCTTCAGCCTGCGCCCCAACCCCGCGTTGCGAAACTCCGGCAGCACCGCCAGCATGTGCGAGTGCAGATAAGGCTTGCCGTCGCGGTAGCCGGGCAGGGCCATGGCAAAACCCACCATCCGCTCCCCCGCGAAAGCCCCAATCACCTGCCCGCCGATGCGCCCGGCCACAATGAAGACGCGCTTCGGGATCAGGTCGCCGTCGCTGTAGCCCCACACTGCAAGCTGCACATCGACGCAGCTCTCGAAATCCGCCAGTTCTGACGCCGGGGCAATGCGGATCGCGGAGGTCCCTTGCATGTCGATGGGCTGAATCTGCGGTGCGAGCTGCTTCATCGTGGCGTTCCTTTCGATTCCGCCGAGTCACCAGCGCGCTTGGCGCGGTTCCACAGGGCGTCCAGCTCGGCGGGTCCCAGCAGCGCCAGCGCGTCATATCCGCCCGCAACCGCCTCCATCGCCCGGAACCTCGCGCGAAACTTTGCATTGGCAAAGCGCAGCGCGGACTCGGTATCTACCTTAATGTGACGCGCGAGGTTTACGGTCGTAAACAGCAGATCGCCAAGCTCTTCCTCGACGCGATGATACTGTTCTTTGTCAGCCTTTGCGGCCTCCACATGGAGCTCCGCAATCTCCTCCTGCAGTTTGGCAAACAGGCCTTCGGAGTCGGGCCAGTCGAACCCCACCTTGGCCGCACGCGACCCCAGCTTACCCGCCTCCAGCATCGCCGGCATAGTTCGCGGAATGTCGTCCAACCCGGATGCCGGGCCAGTCTCTGCCTTCTGCGCCGCGGCTTCCAGCTTTTCCACCCGTTTGATCTGCTCCCAGTTGCGCAACACGGCCTTGGCGTCCGCCGCGTCGGCCAGTTGGCCGTCCACGGGGAAGATATGCGGATGCCTCCGTATCAGCTTCGCGTTCAGGTTGGCAGCCACGTCGAGGATATCGAAGTAGCCCGCCTCCGCCGCCATCTGCGCATAGAACAGAACCTGCAGCAACAGATCGCCGAGTTCGTCCTTCAGCTCCGGCCATGCCCGCCGCTCAATCGCGTCGAAGACCTCGTAGGTCTCCTCCAGCGTATGCCGCTTGATGCTGTCAAAGGTCTGCTCGCGGTCCCACGGACAACCGCCCGGACCACGCAGCCGCGCCATAATGGCAATCGCCTCGGCCAGCGGATCGACCGTATGCATATGCTGCGCCAGCGGCTGCTCCGTATTCGCTGCGGCGATTTCGGCCATAGCACTACTTTACCCCCAAGCCGAATCGACCGCAGACGAGGAAACGCGCCCGGCATGACCGGGCGCGTCGTAACTTCATCGTGCGCAAATCCGTTTGCCCAGGATTATTCGCCGCCCGATGAAGCAGCTTGGGTGGAGGTGGGCTGCGCCATGTTCGACATCAGCTTCACCTCGACGCGACGGTTCTCGGCGCGCCCCACACGGGTCTTGTTATCGGCAGTTGGATTCTCTTTTCCAATCCCGATCAGATAAAACTTGTGCGGCGGAATGTTGTATTTGGTTGCCAGGTAGTTGACGACCGCATCGGCACGCTTCTGACTCAGCCGAAAGTTGTAGTCCGCGTCGCCCACAGAGTCGGTCCCGCCGGTCAGCGCCAGCAGATAGCCGCGGGTGCTGGCCAGGCTGTTGGCCACCTGGTCCAACTGTGCCTTGTCATCCTTGGTCAGCACGCTCTTGTCAAAGCCGAAGGTCACGCTGACCCCCGACACCTGCTTGTAGTTGTCCAGGTTCGCCACTACGCCAGCGAGTGTGTCCACATGGTTGACTGCATCCTGCGCGGACAGCCCGGCACTGTCCGCCGCCTGTCCCGCCGCGGTTGCATGCTGATCCGCGACGCCGGCTGCGTCATTGGCCTGGGCGATGCCCGCCTGGGCGCGCTGATCGGTATCTGTAATGGTGCGATGATCGGCTGCTGTTTTGGCGTCCAGATCATTGGTCTGCTGGATCAGCGGCCCGGTCTGCGAACGTACATAATTCTTGGTGGAGCAGCCGGTGGCTAGAGTAAGCGCAACGGCACTGGCCAGCATCGCGGTGCCAAAGACCCTGCTGGACAAGAATGGGCTGGATGCGAGGCGGAATCTGCGTTCAACGGATGCGACGATCATGAGGGACATCTCCTATAAGTCCGGCTGTTGGCCCCAGCCTTGGCACTTTAGCAAGTGCAATCGTCCTGCCATCCCACCACCTTCCAGATAAGTTGCTGATACTAAGCATGATAACAGACACCCGTGGTCGCGCTACCAGCCCGCAAACTGGTGCCTCTGCGTAACTTTTGCCCGACTCCAAGTCAAACTTTCCATGCCGCTCTGGCAAACTGAACCCGGAAACGGCGCGGCAGCATTCCAGCTAGACTTAAAGCTGCGGCCCCACGGAACCCAATGGACCTCCTCGCCAAAATCCGCACCCTCCCCACCTCGCCCGGCTGTTATCTCTACAAAAACGCCGAGGGCGAAGTCATCTACGTCGGCAAGGCGAAGAACCTGCGTGCGCGCGTCCGCTCCTACTTCCTCGAAGCCTCGCAAGCCAATGCCAAGACCGGCTCCCTGATGCGCGAGGCGGTCGACCTCGACTACATCACCGTCGCCAACGAGCATGAAGCGCTCGCCCTCGAGAACAACCTCATCAAGCAGCGCAAGCCGCGCTTCAACATCCTTCTGCGCGACGACAAGACCTATCCCTACATCAAGCTCACGCTCGGCGACCGCTACCCCAAAGTCTTCGTCACCCGCCGACTGCGCAAGGACGGCAGCGCCTACTTCGGCCCGTACTTCCCCGGCAACCTCGCCTACCGCCTGGTCGACCTTATCCACCGCAGCTTCCTCATCCCCAGCTGCAAGGTCGACCTGTCGCGCTATCACCCGCGCGCCTGCCTGCAGTACTACATCAAGCGCTGCCTGGGCCCGTGCGTCGAAGGCCTCACCACCCCCGAGTCCTACAAACAGACCGTCCGCGACGTGCAGCTTTTCCTGGACGGCAAGCCCAGCGAACTGGAGGCAAGCCTGACCCGGCGAATGGAAGAGGCTGCCGCCGCAGAGCAGTACGAGTTGGCTGCACGCCTACGCGACCAGATCGTCACCGTCCACCAGATGCACGACAAGCAGCGCATCGCCACCACCGACAATGAGGACGCCGACGTCTTCGGTTTCCACTACGAGAACGGCATGCTCGCCGTCAATCTCTTCCATATGCGCGGCGGCAAGATCGTCGACCGCCGCGACTTCTTCTGGGAAGACCTGCCCGATCTCATCGACGAATCCCTCAACGAACCCACCGATCCCGCCACCGAACCGGGTGCCCCACAATCGGGTGCCCCATTCATTACGGCCTCACCGTCATGGGTGGGGTCGCGCGCCGCAGAACCCTGCGCCGAACCCGAAACCGAAGAGCTGCTTCCCTGCCTCGAACCCGATCCCGAGCACACCTTCCCCGAGATCCACGCCGACTCCCCCATCGCCGAAGAACATTCCGTCCTCACCGACCCAGCGGACGTCGGTCAACCGGCAACGGACAACGCCTTTTCCCCATCCGCCTTCTTCTCCTCGCTCCTCAAACAGCTCTACCTCGATCAGGCATACGTCCCGCGCACCGTCCTCGTGCCGGTCGACTTCCCCGACCGCGCAATTCTTGCCGATTTGTTGACGGAAAGAACAGCCCGCCGCATCGATATCCTCGCCCCGCAGCGCGGCGAAAAGCGCTCCCTCGTCGACCTCGTCTGCCTCAACGCCAAGCAGTCCTACGATCAGCGATTCCGCGTCCTCCAGCCCAGCATCAAGGCCATCCAGGAAGCCCTGCAGGACGCCCTTACCCTCGAAGAACTCCCCCGCCGCATCGAGTGCTTCGACATCTCCCACATCCAGGGCGCCGAAACCGTCGCCTCCATGGTCGTCTGGGAAGATGGCGCCATGAAGAAGTCCGACTACCGCAAATTCCAGGTCAAAACCGTCACCGGCGTGGACGACTTCGCCTCCATGCGCGAGGTCGTCGGCCGCCGCTACAAACGTCTGCTCGACGACGAGAAGCCATTCCCCTCACTCATACTGATCGACGGCGGCCTCGGCCAACTGCACGCCGCCGCCGACGCGCTGGCCGAGATCGGCGTCGCACTGCAGCCACTCGCCTCCATCGCCAAGCGCGAGGAGATCATCTACGTCCACGGGCAGGAGTCCGACCCCGTCGTCCTCGACCGCCGCTCGCCCGTCCTGCACCTCATCCAGAAGATTCGCGACGAGAGTCACCGCTTCGCCGTCACCTACCACCGCAAGCGCCGCGAGATGCGCGACCGCGACTCCGAACTCGACGCCATCCCCGGCGTCGGCCCCCGCACCCGCCAGCGCCTGCTGGAACACTTCGGCAGCGTCCGCGCCCTCCGCCAGGCCGCAGAAAAAAATCCCGACGCCCTAACCGCCGTAGTCAACGCCCCCACAGCCACCAAAATCCGCCGCCACTTTGAAAGCGAGCGCCTACCTAACCAGGTCACTTCGATCCCTATACTGCCCTAAAGAATCGGTGACATTAAATCGACGATGAACTGGATGCCCTGAACGTGGAGCCGTCTGCTCAACAGCTTTGTATCGCTCGTCAGGAACAAGTCCGACCCAGCAGCCGCAGCGCAGGCAATGTGGATTGCGTCCGGAGCTTTCAGTCCGACCTTGGAACGCATTCTGCTAAATGTATCCACGCAGCGCCCGTCAAAGTTCAGGAAAGCAAATCCCATCTCTTCAATGACGGCACGCGCAGTGCGCGCAGTGTCATCGCCCGGAGATTCGCCCGCCATCACTTCGCCAAGCGCCAGATAGCTCGTCGTCAGAGTGTCGCCCCGCTCGTACGAGCGCGCCAAAACCTTTCTCACTTGCGGGGCAAACTGCTTATTGTCCTCAAGCAGGTAAACAAACAGCATCGTGTCCCAGAAGATGCGGCTCAAGCTGCGTCCTCCTCATCGGACCGGACCCAGCGCATGAAGCCCTCGGTCCCACCACGCGCAGCAATTTCGTCCTTCATCAGACCGCGAAGCTTCTCCGTCAAACGGAATGCCCGCTCGGCAGGACTCTCCTTTGTTGTCGCGTTCGACAAGACACTGTCATCCTTGAACTTGAACTCGAAGATCGTGTCGTTGGTGCGCGCCTGCCCTTTAGGTGTGCACATCTCCAACTGTCGGGGCCTCCAAAACTTCTCTGATTCCAAGGGACTCGCTATTTGATTTGAATTCGTCGCCGGAAACCCAAGCTGCACCATCTTCTCTTTGAGATCGCCAAAACGAATCCTTATATATCCACCTCGGCTCCGCGCCGGTGCCACGTATTCACGCTCAGCAACTTCCCGCACTCTCTCACTCCATCCAGTCTTCATAGGGACTCCTTTACAATTACATTTGTACAAAATACTTTTCTTTTTGTCAATACTTTTGGAAAAAGTAATCCTACAATTTCCTGGATTGGCATAGAATTTTAAGCTATGACGATTGCTCAGACTTCGGAAGATCGGCCGCAAACAATCCCCGTCGGGTCACCCAATGTTCCCTTCGTCAACGAGCCATTCCTCGACTTCGCCGATGCCGCAACCAAACTCTCCATGGAAGCCGCCTTGGCGAAGGTGAAGTCCCAGCTCGGCCGCGAGTACGATCTGGTCATCGGCGGCAAGCGCATCCGCACAGACGCAAAGATCATCTCCATCAACCCGGCCCGCCCAGCCGAGGACGTCGGCATCCACCAGCGCGCGGACGAGCAGCACGTCGAGCCCGCGATGGCCGCCGCCCAGGCAGCCTTCGCCACCTGGTCGCGCACCTCCGCCGCCGAGCGCGCTGCCCTGCTCTTCCGCACCGCCGCCATCATCCGCGAGCGCAAGTTCGAGATGTGCGCGTGGCTGACCTTCGAGGTCGGCAAAAACTGGGGAGAGGCCGACGCCGACGTAGGCGAGACCATCGACTTCCTCAACTTCTACGCCCGCGAAGCGCTCCGCCTGGACGCCGCCACCACGCCCATCCAGCTACCCGGAGAACGCAACCAACTCCGTTACATTCCACTCGGCGTGGGCGCGGTCATTCCGCCGTGGAACTTCCCGCTCGCCATCATGGCCGGTATGACGGCCGCCGCCATCGTCTGCGGCAACACCGTCATCCTCAAGCCCTCGGGCGACGCGCCCACCATCGCCGCCATCTTCTTCAGCCTGCTCGAAGAAGCGGGCCTGCCCAACGGAGTCGTCAACTTCTGCCCCGGCGCCGGCGCCAAGTTCGGCAGCGCAATCGTCGCACACCCGCAAACCCGCTTCATCGCCTTCACCGGCTCCAAGGCCGTCGGCCTGGAAATCCACGAGAGCGCCGCCAAAACCCAGCCCGGCCAGCACTTCATCAAGCGCACCATCCTCGAAATGGGCGGCAAAGACTCCATCATCGTCGAGCCCGACTGCGACCTCAACGCCGCCGTCGAAGGAGTCGTCGCCTCTGCCTTCGGATTCAATGGCCAGAAGTGCTCCGCCTGCTCCCGCGCCATCGTCAACGCCGACCTCTACGACACCTTCTGCGAACGCCTGAGCGAGCGCGTCAAGCACATCGAAGCAGGCGACCCAACGGAGAATTTCTACGCGGGCCCGGTCATCAACAAATCCGCGTACGAGCAGATCCTTAACTACATCGAGATCGGCCGAAAGGAGGGAGGTCGGATAATCGCTTTCGGCAAGGCCCCGAAGAACAACCCCAACTACGGCTTCTACATTGCACCAACCGTCATCGCCGACGTCGCGCCCACCGCCCGCATCTCGCTCGAAGAGATCTTCGGCCCCGTCCTTGCCATCATCAAATCCACCAGCTTCGACCACGCCCTCGCCATCGCCAACAACACCGAGTACGGCCTTACCGGCGCCATCTACACCAGCTCCCGCGCCAAGCTCAACCGCGCCCGCGACGAGTTCCACGTCGGCAATCTCTACTTCAACCGCAAGTGCACCGGCGCCATGGTCGGCGCACATCCCTTCGGCGGCTTCAACATGAGCGGCACGGACTCCAAGGCCGGTGGCCCCGACTACCTGCTCCTCTTCACCCAGGCCAAATCCATCGCCGAAAAGCTCACGGAGTAGCAGCGGGCTTCAGCCCACGGTAAAGCAGTCCCAAAAGAGCGGGCTTCAGCCCTGGGCGTTTCTCGCCCAACCAATCACTGTGTTCTCTCTTTTTACTCCGTGTCCTCTGTGATTCGCTCTTGGCCGCCCTTCAGGCGGACTTGGCGTTCAGCAAATCGCTCGCCCGCGCCGCGGCTTCCGCCAGCACACGGTGGTGGATGGTAAACAGCGCCAGCTCCAGCCGGTCGGATACGCCGGTCTTGTCGTATATGCTGCGCAAGTAGTTCTTAATCACCTGCTCCTTGGTATTGAGCTGCGCGGCAATCTGCTTGTTCTTGCAGCCCTGGATGATCAGCGACACAATCTGCATCTCCTTCGGCGTCAACCGGTCGCGGACGCGCGCGCCCACCATGTCCTGCGCCTGGATGGACGTGACATTGGAGTGCGGCACGCAGCGCTGCCCACCCGCCACGCGCCGAATGCACTCGACCAGCTCCGGGCCAGGAACGTCGCGGAAGACGACGCCTTCGACGGCGCGCACCACCCCTTCGGCCACCGCCGAGCCATTCTCGGCCACCAGGATGGTCCGCACGCCGGCCGCCCTGGCGTGGGCGGCTCCGCGCTCCACCTCCGGCGACAAGCTGGCCGCCAGCAGCAGCACCGCGCCCCGATGCGCCTCCAGCGCATTCGACAGCCGCCCTGCATCATCCCATTGCGCCACAATGCGCATGTCGTCTTCCAAAACAAGCACCCGGGCCGCGCCCGCCCGAAAGATCGCCTGGTTGTCGGCAAGGATGATTCGATTCATCAGGTTGGACCCTCCACAGGCAATGTGCCGCCATTCCCCTCATCGGCAACTCTGGCATCCCGCAGGAGTGATGTCTACAATTCGTACAGCAGCTTGCGAATTCCAGAACCATCCCGGCATATAGATTTCAGGCCTTCCACAATGCGCCGTTCTCTGAACCCGCTGCCGGCCAGTCCGAATCAAATGTTGCAGTTGTTGCCCGTCCACCGCAAGGCCCAGCGTTAGAATAGCAACTCCCGGGACCCATGCCGAAACCAATCCTTCTCGCCATCGACGACGACATCAGCGTGCTGGAGGCAGTCGTCCAGGATCTGCGCCGCCACTATGGGCAGGACTATCGCATTGTGCGCGCCGCAGCCGGCACCGCGGCCCTGGACATCTGCCGCCAGTTGGTCGAGCGCAAGGAGGAGGTCGCGCTCCTGCTCTCCGATCAGCGCATGCCCGGCATGTCCGGCGTCGACTTCCTGCAGCAGGCCATGGCGCTCTACCCGGAGGCCAAACGCGTCCTGCTCACCGCCTACGCAGACACCGAAGCCGCCATCCGCGCCATCAACGCCGCCAAGATCCACTACTACCTGAACAAGCCGTGGGACCCGCCGGAGGAAAAACTCTACCCCGTCCTCGACGACCTGCTGCAGGCCTGGAAGCAAGGATACAAGGCACCATACGAGGGCATCCGCGTCATCGGGCTGCGCTGGTCGCCCGCTGACCACGCGGTCCGAGACTTCCTCTCCCGCAATCGCATCGAGTACAAATGGCTGGACCCGGAGTCGATGCCGGAGGCCGTTACCCTGCTGCAGGAGAAAGGGTTGGACGACGGCAAGCTGCCCGTCGTCGTCTTTGGCGACGGCACCGCGATGGTCCAGCCCACCACCGGGGAGCTGGCCGAGCGAATCGGCCTGCGCACCCAGGCCAGCGCAGAGTTCTACGACGTCATCGTGATCGGGGCGGGCCCAGCCGGGCTTGGCGCAGGCGTCTACGGGGCATCGGAGGGGCTGCGCACGTTGATCGTTGAGCCGGATGCCATCGGCGGCCAGGCCGGTTCCAGCTCCCGCATCGAGAACTACCTCGGATTCCCCCAGGGCCTCAGCGGCGACGAACTGGCCAAGCGCGCCTTCCTGCAGGCCAACCGGCTGGGCGCGGAGTTTCTCACCCAGCGCGTCACCTGCATCCGCTCGGAGAGCGGCTACCACGTCGTCGTGCTCAGCGATGGCCGCGAGCTGACCGCCCATGTCTGCCTCATCGCCACCGGAGTCGCCTATTGCAAGCTGAATGTTCCAGGCGCCGATCGCTTCGCCGGCGCCGGCGTCTACTACGGCGCGGCCAAAAGTGAGGCCATGTCATGCGCGGAGGAGGAAATCTACCTCGTCGGCGGCGCCAACTCCGCCGGGCAGGCCGCCATGCACTTCTCCCGCTACGCCGCTAAGGTCCACATGCTGGTGCGGGGCAAGTCGCTCACCCACAGCATGTCCAAATACCTGATCGACCAGATCGCCGCCACACCCAACATTGTGGTGGAGACCCATGCCGAGGTCACCGCCATGACCGGAAACGGTCGTCTGGAGTCCCTGGTGCTGAAAACGCAGCAGGGCGAAGAGATCCGCGCGGCGAACTCCATCTTCATCTTCATCGGCGCCGCGCCTAAAACAGACTGGCTGCCAAAGCAGATTGCCGTCGACGAAAAAGGCTTTATCCTCGCCGGCCCGGACCTCAAGGTGCGCGCGCCCGGCGCCTGGAAGCTCGACCGCGATCCCTATCTGCTGGAGACCAGCATGCCCGGTGTCTTTGTTGCCGGAGATGTTCGCTTCAACTCCGTCAAACGATGCGCCTCCGCCGTCGGCGAAGGCTCCATCGCCGTCCAGTTTATGCACCAGTACCTGGCTACGCTGTAACCTGTAACACTTTCGGCAACAGGGGAATACCCCATTTGGAGCACCAGATTCAGAAGCTTTTTACACCCGATAGCAATCCAATCCAGTTGTGAGTGAGCTTGCCCAGACCGTCGACAGCCAAACGCCAGGCATGAACAATGCCCTGCTGGACCAGTTGCGTGCCGTGCCCATCCTTACCGGCCTCCCAACCAGCGAGTTGGAATGCCTGGTGGAAGCACAGCCGCTCCACCTGGAGGCCGACGACTTTCTCGCCCACCAGGGTGAGCCGGCACACCACTTTTACATCCTCCTCGCAGGCGAGTTGCGTATCTACACCGTGCTTCCCGACGGCAGAGAGGTGATGATCGGCATGGTGCCAGCCGGCACTGCCCTGGGAGAGCTACCTCTGCTCGCCAACATCCCTAACGGCGGCAATATCCGAGCCACCCGGAAGTCCGAGCTGCTTCAGTACGACGAGCAGCAGTTCTGGAGCCTGATGACCACCTGCCCGGGCGTCCGCAAGGCTGTGCTGGGCAACATGGCATACCGCTTCCAGAAGTTCCAGAGCGTCATCGTTCAGCAGGAGAAGATGGCCTCGCTCGGCACTCTCGCCGCCGGCTTGATGCACGAACTCAACAATCCCGGCACGGCTGCGGTGCGCGCTACCGCGCAACTGCGCCAGAACCTGATGCGCATGCACCAACTCACCGCCAAGTTCTCCAAGGCCAGCCTTAGCGACGAACAGAAGCACTGCATGTTCGAATTGCAGGAGTACGCGCTCTCCAAAGAGAAGCCGCTGCACATGAACTCCCTCGAGCAGAGCGACGCCGAAGAGGCACTCGCCGAGTGGATGGAGGCCGCCAATGTGGAAGACGCCTGGAAGCTCGCGCCAACCCTTGTCTCCATCGGCATCGACTCAACCGAACTCGAATGTGCGCGGTCCGAATTTCCCGGACCGTTTTTTTCGGACGCCCTCAACTGGCTCGAAGCGCTCGTGTCCAGCATGCAACTGGTAGGCGCCATCGAGGAGAGCATCGGCCGCGTCTCCAACCTGGTCAAGGCCGTCAAATCCTACGCCTACGAAGGCAAGGGCCAGAAGCAATCCGTCGACATTAACGAGAGCATCCACGCCACCCTCGTCATCCTCCTCCACAAGATCCGCGAGAAGCAGATCACCCTCCAAAAGGACTTCGCCGCCAACCTCCCCGTGCTGCAATGCGAGTGCTCCGGCCTCAACCAGATCTGGACCAACATCCTCGACAACGCCATCGACGCCGTCCCCTCCGGCGGCCACATCCGCGTCCGTACCTGGCAAGAAGACTCGCCCGCCGACGCCGCCAATCCCGCATCCAAACCACGCAACTATCTCTGCATCGCCATCGCCGACAACGGCCCCGGCATCCCGCTGGAGAGCCAGCCCCACATCTTCGAAGCGTTCTACACCACCAAGGAAGTCGGCGTCGGCACCGGCCTCGGCCTCGGCATTGTCCAGCGCATCACAGAGCAGTACGGCGGCACCGTCACCTTCGCCTCCGAACCCGGCAACACCGAGTTCCGCATCCGCCTCCCCCGCGACCGCGACTGACACGCGACAAATCCGGGTGCCCCATGTTCGCGCGGAACGAAGTGAAGGCCGACCTTGGGGTTTCGCGCCGCTACGCCCACCCACCCATAGCCGTCATCCTGAGCGAAGCGCGCAGCCGAAGGACCCCGTGGAACTCGGCCCCGACACAGCCGCCCGCACCCTTCTGCACGATCAATTCTCACTAGGCCGTTCAATGTGATCGATGTCGATCA
>Ga0302145_10000830_pt1 | contig 12482 bp, 9 predicted proteins | sample I_Bog_E2_3_FD_192437 | JGI IMG/M metagenome (GOLD analysis project Ga0302145, IMG submission 192437) | Peat permafrost microbial communities from Stordalen Mire near Abisko, Sweden - I_Bog_E2_3 | ecosystem: Environmental > Terrestrial > Soil > Wetlands > Peat | place: Sweden: Abisko, Stordalen... | reverse complement strand
TCCCGCTTGCCAGCAGAGATAATGTCCACTTAATCAGATCATGGACATTAGCCCGCTCTTGCCGGGCCGGACCCAACCTAACCTCCCAGACCGCCAACGCGGTAGGCGGCCATCAGCTTACGCTTACCCCTATAACATGGTCACGATCCGATCGGCGATGCCGAGAATTCGTTCGTCGTGGGTGACAAGCGGAACCGCGGCGCCTCGCCGCTTTGCCAAATCCCTTTGCAGCCGCAGCACCCCACCGCGGGATTGCTTGTCGAGCGAGGCAGTCGGCTCGTCGGCCAGGATCAGTTCGGGACACGCCGCCAAGGCGCGGGCAACCGAGACCCGCTGGCGCTGTCCCTCCGATAGTTTGCTCGATCTCCATCGTTGGGTGCCGAGGCAACGCTGGCCGGCCCCTCCATCCGGAGGCTCGAAAGGGGACCGCTCCGTTAGCCAGCCGTCAGCCGATCCCGCCCAACTCGCGCCACTCGGCCTCGCTGATCGTTCTTACCCCCAGGTCCGTCGCTTTGCGCGCCTTCGATCCGGCATCGGCACCGACCACCACCAGGTCCGTTTTCTTCGAAACACTGTCGGTGACCTTAGCGCCCAGCGCCTCGGCCCGCGCCTTCGCCTCCGGTCGCGTCATCGTCTCCAGTGTACCGGTAAACACAATGGTCTTGCCCGCCAGTGGGCTGTCCGCCTCACCCGGCCCCGTCGCGTCCTCGATTGTCAACTCGGCCTGAAGCTGATCCAGCGTCGCAAGGTTCCGAGGCTCGCCGAAGAAATCGACCAGTTCATCGGCGATCGCCGGGCCGATCCCCGAGATGCTGCCGAGTTCTTCGCGCGCCTCGGACCCTACCGTTGTTGCCGACAGCATTTGATCGCGCCAATGGGCGAAGCTGCCATAGTGCCGCGCCAGCAGCTTGGCATTGGCCTCCCCGATGCGGCGGATGCCGAGCGCATAGATGAAGCGACCCAACAGAATGCGCCGCCGCGCCTCAATCGCCCGCACGAGGTTGCGCGCCGAAACCTGGCCCCAGCCGTCGCGCACCGCGATTTCGGCCTCACGCGCCGGCAACCGGAACAGGTCGGCAGGACCGGTCAGCCAACCCTCGTCGTAGAACTCGCGGATCGTCTTCTCGCCCAGTCCGTCGATATCGAACGCGGGGCGCGAGACGAAATGGATCAGGCGTTCGACGCGTTGCGCCGGGCAGATCAGACCGCCGGTGCAGCGGCGCACCACCTCGCCCGGCGGACGCACGGCATGGCTGTCGCAAGCAGGACAGATATGCGGAAAACGGAATGGCTCGGCGCCGGCCGGCCGGCGGTCGGCAAGGAACGACAAAATTTGGGGGATCACGTCGCCGGCGCGCTGCAGCACGACCGTATCGCCCACGCGGATGTCCTTGCGCGCGATCTCGTCCTCGTTGTGCAGCGTCGCCCGCGCCACCAGCACGCCCCCGACGTTCACCGGCTCAAGCTCGGCCACCGGGGTCAGCGCGCCAGTCCGCCCAACCTGGATGCTGATCGCCTTCAGCACAGTCATTGCCTGCTCGGCCGGGAACTTCCACGCGATCGCCCAGCGCGGCGCGCGCCCAACAAAGCCAAGCCGCCGCTGCAAGCCAAGTTCGTCGATCTTGTAGACCACCCCATCGATGTCGTAGGCGAGCCCCGATCGCTCCGCCGCCATCTCGGCCTGGAACGCGGCAGCCTCCGTCTCGGTGGCGAGAGGCCGCGACAACGGGTTCACCACAAACCCCCATGCCTTCAATCGCTGCAAATACGCCCAATGCGTATTGGCGACGGCCTCGCTCGCTTCGCCCTGCGCATAGGCGTACAGCGACAACGGCCGCCCGGCGGTCACCTTCACATCGAGCTGCCGCAAACTGCCCGCCGCCGCGTTGCGCGGGTTGGCGAACACTTTTTGTCCTGCCAAAGCCTGCGCCTCGTTCAGCGCCAGGAAGTCGGCCTTGGTCATGAACACTTCGCCGCGGATCTCGATCACCTCCGGTGCGTGGCCTGTCAGCACCGCCGGAACCGACTTCATGGTGCGCAGATTGGCGGTGACGTCCTCGCCTTCGGTGCCGTCGCCGCGCGTCGCGCCGCGCACGAAACGGCCCTTCTCATAGGTGAGGTTGATCGACAGCCCGTCGATCTTGGGTTCGCCCACGAAAGCAAGCGGAGCATCGCCCGGCAGCCCAAGGAAGCGTCGAACCCGTGCGCAGAACTCCGCGAAGCCGGTCGCATCGAAGGCGTTGTCGAGCGACAGCATCGGCACGCGATGCCGCAGCTTCGCAAAGCCCGTCTCCGGCCCGCCGCCGATCCGGCTTGAGGGCGAATCAGCCCGAATCAGATGCGGGAAGCGCGCCTCGATCGCCGCATTGCGCCTGCGCAAGGCGTCATAGTCGGCATCCGTGATTTCAGGCGCGTCGTGTTGGTGGTAGGCGCGGTCGTGGTGCGCGATCTCGGCGGCGAGCCTTGCCAGTTCCGCTGCGGCGTCTGGTTCGGTGAGGGCTTCGACCGGGGTCATCGGGTGGGGGCTCCGCCCCCTGGCCCCCGGCAGGGGCGCTGCCCCTGCACCCCGCCAGGAGCCAGCGGCCCCTGGACCCGCATCATTTCACGCAGCCAGTCGGGGGTTCCAAGGGCCGTCGGCCCTTGGCTTGGGTGCAGGGGGCAGAGCCCCCTGCGGAGAACAAGGGCAGAGCCCCGAGCAAATCATCGGCCGCCGCCCTTGCCGCCTCGGTCACTGTCTCGCCTGCCAGCATCCGCGCAATCTCCTCCCGCCGCGCCCCGGCGTCGAGTTGGTCCACCAGCGTCGCCGTCCGACCGCGCGCCGCCAACTTCGCGACGCGCAAATGCGCCCGACCACGCGCGGCCACCTGCGGGCTGTGGGTCACAACCAACACCTGAACCCGCTCGGCAACCCGCGCCAACCGTTCCCCGACGGCGGCGGCCGTAGCCCCGCCCACGCCGGAATCCACCTCGTCGAACACAAGCGTCGGCACGGCCGACCCGGCCGACAGCACCACCTTCAACGCCAGCATCAGCCGTGACAACTCCCCCCCGGACGCGATGCGGGCAAGCGGCCCCGGCTCCTGACCCGGATTGGTCGCGATCAGGAACCGAACCGCATCCGCGCCATTCGCCCCCCACGCCGCTTCCGGCTGCGCCGCCACCGCGACCTGAAAGCGGGCTTTGTCGAGCCTGAGCGGCGGCAGCTCCTGAGAAACCGCACGCTCCAGCCGGGAGGCGGCCGACTGCCGAGCCGCCGACAACCCGTTGGCCGCGGCGGCATACCGCGCCCGGGTCGCCCGTGCCGCCTCCTCCAGGGTGGCAAGTTCGGCGGCTCCGGTCTCCAGCGCGGCCAGACGCGCGGACAGCGTGTCCAGCAGCCGCGGCAACTCCACGACCGGCACCGCATGCTTGCGGGCAGCGGCGCGCAGCGCGAACAACCGCTCCTCCGCCTGTTCCAGCAAGCGCGGATCAGCGTCCGCCTCCGCCCCGAGTCGCGACAGCAGCGTCTCCGCTTCGGCCAAAGCCTCTTCCGCCCGATCCAACGCGGCCAGTGCTGGCGCTGCGGGATTGGTTGCCTCCGTCTGACCGGGCACCACCAGTCGCTGCAACGTTCGAGCGGCCGCGCGCAAGGCGGCGGCCGGCCCGGGGCTGCGGCGGTCGCGCGGCGTCAGCTCGGCCAGTGCGGCGGCGATTGCCTCGGCGCGGCGTTCGCCCTGCTGCAGCCGCAGGCGCTCGGCAGCGAGCTGATTCTCCTCGTTCTCCTGTGGCGCCAGGGTCGCCAACTCGGTCACGGCGTGACGCAGCCAGTCCTCGTCGCGCTCGGCGGCGGCAATCGCCTCCCGCGCCGCATCGAGCTTGCTTAGCGCCTCGCGCCAATCCCGCCAGGCGGTTGCGACGTCGCGTATCGTCCCTGGGTCGACGCCGAACGCATCCAGCAGGCCGGCATGGGTCGCCTGGGCGGCCAGGCCCTGCTGCTCGTGTTGACCCTGTACCTCCACCAGCAATGTTCCGGCCTGGCGGAGCAGCGCCACGCCGACAGGTTGATCGTTGACGAAGGCCCGCGAGCGGCCGTCCTTCCCCAGAACGCGCCGCAGCACCACCTCATTCTCGGGATTCAGTCCTTGCTCGGCCAGCAGCGCGGTCACCGGATGGCCAGGCGGCGGCACGAAACTGGCCGCAACGCTGGCCTGGTCGGCGCCGGCGCGCACCAAACCGGCTTCGGCCCGCACGCCGAGTGCTAGTCCCAGGCTGTCCAACAAAATCGACTTTCCGGCCCCTGTCTCGCCGGTCAGCACCGTCAAGCCGGGGCCGAACGACAAATCGAGCCGTTCGATCAGCACCACGTCGCGAATTGAAAGGGCGGTGAGCATCCGGCGTCCCGGGCTCCCCCGCGGCTCAGAAAATCGAGTTCCAGGTGCGGGTGAAGAAGCCCGGCGCAGAGGATTTGCCGCCCGCCGGTGGCTTCGCCAACCCGTCACTCAGCAGGTCGCCGTAGCTTGCCTCATACCACTCGCTGCCGGGGTAGTTGTAGCCGAGCACCGAGGCCGTCTTGCGCGCCTCGTCCTTCAATCCGAGCTTGAGATAGACCTCGGTAAGCCGGTGCAGTGCCTCCGGTACATGGTTCGTGGTCTGGTAGTCGTCCACGACATGCTGGAATCGGCCGATCGCCGCGGCATAGAGGTGCTGGCGCTCGTAGAAGCGGCCGATCTCCATCTCCTTGCCCGCCAGATGGTCGCGGCACAGGTCGATTTTCAAGCGCGCGTCGCGGGCGTAGCTGCTGTCCGGGAAGCGGTTGACCACCTCCTGCAGTGCGCTCATGGCGATCTGGGTATCCTTCTGGTCGCGCTGGATGTCGGCAATCTGCTCGTAATAGCAGAGCGCGCGGAGGTAATACGCGTAAGCCGTCTCCCGATGCGCCGGATGGAGCTGGATGAACCGATCAAGCGTACCGATGGCATCGGTGTACTTGTTCTGCAGGTATTGCGTGTAGCCCTGCATAAGCTGCGCGTTCACCGCCCAGGACGAGTAGGGATAGTTCTGCTCGACCAGATTGAACTGATCATTGGCGGATTGGTAGCGCTGCTGGTTCAGCGCGTCGATGCCATTGTTGTACAGCTCCTCGACCGGGGCGACGGGCTTGGACGCCGCGTCCTCATCCTTCGAGGAGGCACAGCCGGCCAGCATCGGCAGCGCAGCGGCTGAGCACAGCACCAACCGGCGCCAGGATATCGCGCGATTCCGTTCCATTGCGGTGCTTATAGCATGCAGCGAGACGGAGCGAAGAGCCCGCGGCATGAGTTCGTCAGGCCGCAAGCGGCTCCGCTGCGATTGCGTCCCAGGACGCTGCATCGTCGAACAGGGCATGCAGCAGCCGATTGTTCAGGGCGTGCCCGGCGCGATGGGCGATGAAGCGGCCCCGCAACGTTGCACCGGCGAGGCCAAGATCGCCCACCGCGTCCAGCATCTTATGGCGGACAAATTCGTCCGCCATGCGCAATCCGCTGGGGTTCAGTACCTCGTTCTGGTCCACCACGACCGCATTATCCAGGCTCCCGCCGCGGCCGAGGCCCGCCGCACGCACCTGTTCGACCTCCTTGGCCAGCACGAACGTGCGCGCCCTCGACAGATCCTGGCGGAACGACGCTGGGGTCAGCCGGAGCGAGAGCGCCTGCCGGCCGATCGCCCTGTCGGGGAAATCGATGGAGATTGCCAGGTCGAGCCCGCGGACACCGGGATGGGCTGGGCGCAGCTCCGCAAACGCGTCGCCATCGGTGACACGTATCGCGCGCCGCACATCAATCATGCGCCGCGGCGCCGGCTGCTCGACGACACCGGCGCAGTCGATCAAAAATACGAAGGGAGCGGCCGAGCCGTCCAGTATAGGCGGCTCTGGACCGTCCAATTCGACGATAGCGTTGTCGATTCCACAGCCAGAGAGCGCGGCCATCACGTGTTCGACCGTGCTCACCCGGAGGGTCGGGTCGTTCTCGTGCGACAGGACGGTGGCAAGGCGGGTATCGGTCACGCGATCAAACCGGGCCGGGATATCAAGGCCCAGATCCGTGCGGCGAAACACGATCCCATGGCCCGGTGATGCAGGGCGAAATGTTAGAGTCACCCGCTGTCCGGTGTGGAGAGCGATACCGACGCAATCGATCGACGTTTTCAGAGTCCGCTGCCGCTCATCGAGTTCGGCGTAGTCGAGGATGAAATTCTGCGGAAGGCCGTCCATTGCGTTCGTCTTCTCACCCGTTTGGGGCACGCGATGGCAGCGAAAGCGCCAGCGGACCGTCAGCTATACGCTAGCGACGGTCCGCGGCTTCAGCGAGTCAATGATTGTTGCCGGATGTTACCGCACAACCCATTGAGTTTGAAGTAAAACCTATCCCCGCGCCGGCTTAGGATGACTGACGGCGCAGGAAGGCTGGGATGTCGAGGCCCATCTCCTCACCGCCGGCCGGCCGGACCTGCGCCCGCGGTGGTTCGGGGACGGCCTCATGAACCACCGGCTCGATCCGCGGCGCAGTCGGCTCGGCGGACGAGGCCTTGCGGCGGAAGGCACCGGTGACCGTGCTGAACAGGCTAGGCCGTGTCTCACCGCCCGGTACGGGAGTGGATGGGACGGCAGCATTTTGGCGGGGCTCGGCGGCGAACAGGCCCGCCGAACTGGCAACCGGCTGTGGCGCGGCGGCCATGCCGGGGTGGCTGGACGGGTGGTGGCCAGCGTAGCCGGCGCTCGGCTCCGGCGGCATCGGCACGGCGGTCGTGGCGTAGCCCTGGTCCGCCGGCACCAGCCCGCCGTTTGCCACCTGGCGTAGCGGCTGTGCCACCGGGACGGGCACTGGCTGCGCCGTGGTGGCGTGCCCCGGAATCGGGATGGGCTGCGGCAACGGCCCGCCGCCAACCGCAACCAGCCGGGGCTTCGCCAGCTTCGACTCCGCCGGCTTGTCGATGCCGGTGGCGACGACCGAGACGCGGATGCGGCCCTGCAGCGCCTCGTCGATCGCGGAGCCGAAGATGATGTTGGCGTCGTCATCCACTTCCTCGCGGATGCGGTTGGCCGCCTGGTCCACCTCGAACAGCGTCAGGTCGTCGCCGCCGGTGATGTTGATCAGCAGGCCGCGTGCGCCCTGCATCGAGACATCTTCCAGCAGCGGGTTGTTGATCGCAGCCTCGGCGGCGCGGATGGCGCGATTGTCGCCGTCGGCCTCACCGGTGCCCATCATCGCCTTGCCCATCTCCGCCATCACGGTGCGGATATCGGCGAAGTCGAGGTTCACGAGGCCGGGCGCCATCATCAGGTCGGTAACGCCTCGTACACCCATATAGAGTACTTGGTCGGCCATCTTGAACGCATCCTTCCAGGTGGTGCGCTCATTGGCCATACGGAACAGGTTCTGGTTCGGGATGACGATCAGCGTATCGACGTATTGCTGCAGCTCCTCGATGCCCTGGTCGGCAACCTGCGCGCGACGGAGTCCCTCGAAGCCGAACGGCTTGGTTACCACGCCGACGGTCAGGATGTTCCGCTCGCGGGCCATGCGCGCGATCACCGGGGCGGCGCCGGTGCCGGTGCCGCCGCCCATGCCGGCGGTGATGAACACCATGTGCGTGCCATCGAGGTGGCGGTACAGCTCGTCCGACGCTTCCTCGGCAGCAGCGCGCCCGATCTCCGGTTTGGCGCCGGCGCCAAGGCCCTGCGTAATGTGCGGGCCGAGCTGGACGCGCCGGTCGGCGCGGCTGTGCATCAATTGCTGCGCGTCGGTGTTGGCGACGACGAACTCGACGCCCTGCAGGTTCGCGGCGATCATGTTGTCGACGGCGTTGGTGCCGCCGCCGCCCACGCCAACAACGGTGATGCGGGGTGTGAAGTCGGTGTGCTGAGTCTGGGGGATCGTGAGGTTCAGGGTCATGGCGGACAGTTCTCCCGGGACGGATGGACTGAAACGGAGTTGTTACGCTAGGGGCTTCGATTCGCGCGCCGTCAGACGCGCTCCTTCAAAAAGTTTACGATGCGATGAAACAGGCCGGCCGGCCGCTCGGGGTCGAGATCGACGTCCTGGATGATGCGTCCCTGGCCTGCGGCCCAGCCGAGCAGTCCCGCCGCGGTCGCGAACGCGGGTCCGGATGCCGAGTCGGGCAGGCCGCGCAGGGCAAGCGGGCGGCCGAGCCGCACCTGCCGGCCGAGGATGCGGCCGGCCATCTCGCGCACGCCGGCGAGTTGGCAGGCGCCGCCGGTCAGCACGACCCGCTGGCCCGCGGCGCGGTTCAGCCCCGAGCTGTCGAGCCGGTCCTTCACCATCTCGAACGTTTCTTCGAGTCGCGGACGGATGATGGTGACCACCATGCTGCGCGGTACCTTGGCGATCTGGTGCTCTTCCTCGCCGACCAGCGGCACGGGCAGCATTTCGCGTTCGTCGTCTGGGCTCGATTCGACGTTGCCGTACAGCGTCTTCAGCCGCTCGGCGTGAGCGACCGTGGTAGACAGGCCGCGCGCCAGGTCGTTGGTGACATGCACGCCGCCGATCGGAAGCTGCGCGGTGTGCAGCAACTGACCCTCGGCGAACACCGCCATGCCGGTGGTGCCGCCGCCCATGTCGATCACCGTGGCGCCAAGCTCGCGCTCGTCCGCAACCAGCGTCGCCAACGCGGCCGCCATTGGCGCGGAGACAAGTTCACCGATCTCCAAATCGCACCGGGCAATGCAGGCGCCGAGCGAGCGCAGCGCGGTGGCCGCGGCATCGATGACGTGCAGCCGCGCGGTCAGCGTGCTGCAGTACAGGCCGCGCGGATCGGACACGCGCTCCATTTCGTCAACAGTGAAGGCGAGCGGCAGGGCGTGGATCGGCACGCGACCCTCGGCGGCGGCGCGTGCGCGTCCTTCGTTCACCACGCGGCGGATGTCGTGGTCATCGACCTGCCGGCCATCGACTGGCCATTGCACGTTGAACAGCCGGGACTCGGGCAAGCCGCAGGTCAGGTTGACGGTGACGGCGCGCAGCCTGGTGTCGGCCATGTCCTCCGCCTGGCCGACACAGGCGCGGACGGCGCGCTCCGCCTCGTCCAGATCGACGATGCCGCCGCCGCGTACGCCGCGCCCTTTGTGCCAGCCGAAGCCCAGCACGCGCAGTGTGCCATCGCTCTCGGTGCGGCCGATCAGACAGGCGATCTTGGTGGTGCCGATGTCGAGCACGCCGAACGGTCCGGTCCGGCCGCCGCGTGGCCGCGCGTTATCTTCCGGCTCCATGGGCGGCGGCAGCACGCGTTGCGTCATGTCGTTCACGGTCGTGCTCCGCTCGGGTTCATCGTGGCCTCCGTCACGTCTTCTTCGGGGCAAGGGCAGGCGCATTGGCTGGGGCAGGGGCCGGCATAGCGGCGGCGGCGTCGTGCGAATCGGGCTTCGGCCGCAGCACGAGCCGGTCGGGCAAGCGAAGATCGATCGCGACCAATGGGCGATCCAGCACGGCGTGCTGCTGTTCAAGCTGCAGCAGCCGGTCCAGCGCCAGCGACTCATGTCCTTCGGGCAGCATGACGTCGGCGCCGTTGTCGAGCCGCAGGTTCCAGCGCCGCTCGCCGACGCGCACAGCGGCGACGATCCGCTTTTGCAACGCCGGGCGCGCGGTCAGCGCGTCCAGCAGCGTGGCGGCGCCCCCCGGTGCGCCCGGTCCGACCACGAGCGGCAGGTCGCGAAACTGCGCCGGGTCCTGGTCCGCGACGACCTGGCCGGCGCGATCGATCAGCACGTATTTGCGTTGGTTCTGCCAGACCGCGAACGGCCGCCGCTCCTGCAGGTTGACAACGATCGTGCCGGGCAGACGGCGCTCCACGGTTGCGTGCTCAACCCAGGACAGGGTCTCGATCCGCGCGCGCGCTTGTTCGAGCGAGAAGCCGAGGATCGGGTCGCCTTTCGACACGCCCAGAGCGGCGCGCAACAGCGGCTCCGGCGTGTTGGCGCGGCCCTCCAGGACGACGTCGGTGACCCGCAGGCCGGCGAACCCGCTCAGCGCGCCGAGCCGATCGTGCAACGTCGCCAGCGTGGAGGTGGGTTTGGCGGTGTGCAGTACGGCGACGCCGAGCAGCGCCACCACGCCGGCGAACAGTGTCCAGGCTGCGGGCCGCACCAGCCGCCGCTGCCGGCGCAGCAGCAGCTTCATCCGGCCAGGCCGGTCGTTGACCGAGTTGCGTACCGATCGGGTTACGCGCGGCATGCGGCGTGCTCCACCATCCAGGTGCAGAGAGCGGGAAAGCTGACGCCGCGATGCGCGGCCTGTTCCGGCAGCAGCGAGGTGGGCGTCATGCCAGGCTGCGTATTCACTTCCAGCAGCACGAGGCGTCCTGGCTCGCCTGCGGTATCGTCGTAACGGAAGTCGGTGCGCGTCGCGCCTGCGCAGCCGAGCGCGCGATGCGCCAAAACCGCGAATTCCAGCGCCTGGGCGTAGGTGTCGGGATGAACCGAAGCGGGCACGACATGGCGCGAGCCGCCATCGGCATATTTCGACTCGTAGTCGTAGAACGTGCCGGCTTCGGCGATGATTTCGGTCACCGCCAATGCGCGGTCGCCCATCACGCCGACTGTCAACTCGCGGCCGGGCACAAATTCCTCGACCAATACAGGACCATAGCGCCAGTTCTCAGCCACTTCGGAGCGGCGGTTGTCGCCGTCACGAATGATCGACACGCCGACCGAAGAGCCTTCGTTAACCGGTTTGACGACATAGGGCAGGGGTAGCGGGTCGTTGGCTGCCAGTTCGTCCACGGCGATCACCCGGCCGCGTGCGACCGGCAGGCCAGCGGCGTGGAACGCTGCCTTGGCGGCAACCTTGTCCATCGCCAGAGACGAGGCGCGCACGCCGGAATGCGTGTACGGAATGCCGAGCCAATCGAGCACCCCCTGGATCGTGCCGTCCTCCCCGAAACGGCCATGCAGGGCGTTGAACACAGCGTCCGGCTTTGGGTCCAGCGCGGCGATGACGGCACCGAGGTCTTCGCCCACGTCGATCGGCAACACGTCGAACCCCGCCTGGCGCAAGGCGGCGATCACCTGCCGGCCGGAATTGAGGCTGACCTCGCGTTCGACCGAGATGCCGCCGTAGAGCACTGCGACCCGCGTCATTGGACCGACTCCGGCATGAGTGTGTTGAACGAAGCTGGTGTCCTGCGCATCGCGGCCGATTCGGCGGGGGCATCGGATGCTGCCGGGGCTGGGTTCGCGGCGTCGCGTTTCGCTATCCGCCCGGAAGCGAACGTGTTCGGCGCGACGCACGCCACGGCTGCTCGTTCCGGCGCCGTGCCCAACGACGACGTGCGCTTCGCGGCCCGCGCAGGATCAGCGTTGCCCGGCGCCTCGTCCTTCATTGCCGGCGCCAGCGAAGGAACGCCGATGCGATGGATCTCCCATTCGAGCGTGACGCCGGTGGCGTCGTGCACGCGGCGGCGAACCTCCTCGCCCAGACCTTCCAGGTCCGCCGCGGTGGCGCCGCCGTTATTGATCAGGAAGTTGCAGTGCTTCTCGCTGACCTGGGCGCCGCCGCGGGTCAGTCCGCGGCAGCCGGCAGCGTCGATCAATTCCCACGCTTTCATGTTCGGCGGATTGCGGAAGGTGGAACCGCCCGTCCGTGCGCGCACCGGCTGCGACGTTTCGCGGGCCGTGCGAATCTCCGCCATGCGCGCTGCAATCACCGCCGGCACAGCGGGCAGGGCACGCAGCCGAACGCGCAACACCACGGCGCCTTCGGGCAGATGCGCGTGCCGATACGCGAACGCCAGATTCCGTGCGGTCAGTCGCAGGATTGCGCCCGAGCGGCTTACCACCTCGGCCCAGTCGAGGCAGGATGCGATGTCGCCGCCATACGCACCGGCGTTCATCACCACCGCGCCGCCGATCGTCCCCGGGACGCCCGACAGGAACTCAAGCCCCGTCAAGCCGGCGGCAGCGGCGTGCTCCGCCACCGTTGCGTCCAGTGCACCCGCTCCCGCGACCAAACCATCGGGTTCGATCTTCACCGCCGCAAAGCCCCGCGCCAGACGGATGACCACACCCGGCAGCCCCCCATCCCGAATGATCAGGTTGGAACAGGCACCAAGCACATGCACCGGCACGCCAGGCGGCAAAGAATGCAGCAATGCGGCCAGATCCTTCGCGTCGGCCGGTCGGACCAGCACCTCGGCCGGGCCGCCCACACGAAACCAGGTGAACGGCGCAAGCGGCGCATTCTTCTCAACCCGGCCGCGTATCGCCGGAAAACTGAAGTCGGAAGACGGAAGACGGACTCCGTGCGACTCCTTCCGTCCCCGGTCTTCCGACTTCTGTTTTCTGTCGTCCGTCATGACGCCCGTCGGCTGCCGGCCTGCATAGCTGCCAGTTCCGTTGGCAAGGCTGCGGCCCATTGGGTGATGTTTCCGGCGCCAAGGCAGATCACATAGTCGCCGGGCTTGGCGATCGCGTGCACCATTTCGGCGAGCCGTGCGGGACTCGGCAGCGG
>Ga0302145_10000822_pt1 | contig 12572 bp, 9 predicted proteins | sample I_Bog_E2_3_FD_192437 | JGI IMG/M metagenome (GOLD analysis project Ga0302145, IMG submission 192437) | Peat permafrost microbial communities from Stordalen Mire near Abisko, Sweden - I_Bog_E2_3 | ecosystem: Environmental > Terrestrial > Soil > Wetlands > Peat | place: Sweden: Abisko, Stordalen... | reverse complement strand
CTGAAACTGGTCTTCGGCTTTGTTCTCTTCGGGATGGTGGCGCTGGTGTGCTACAAGCTCCTTCCGCCGTTCTTCGCGAACTACGAGCTCGAGGATTCGATCAAGACCGAGGCCACCCAGTCGACCTACAGTACACGTTCAGAAGATGACATTCGGGCGTCTATTATCAAACAGGCTCGGGGCTACGATATAGCGCTTACGCCGAGGCAGGTGCACGTTTTGCGCGTGGGCAGCTTCGGCACCGGCACCCTCGCCATCGATGCCGAGTACAGCGTTCCCATCGACCTCCCGGGGTACTCGACCACCCTCAATTTCCATCCTTCGTCGCAGAACTCGGGCGTGTACTAAAGAGTATTTCGCGACTGGTTCTTTGGGTGTTGGCCAGTCTAATCCTTGGCCTTCCCGCTCCTGATCTCCCGCTATACTATCCGCCTATCTTTCGTTTAGTATGCAAACTCGTGGACGCACAATATTCTTTTCCAATTTTTGAACGGAGCGCGTTTGCATGAAGAACTCTCGATATATTTCACTTGCGATCTTCCTATTGTCCCTGTCGGCTTTCACCCAAACGTCGTCCATTCCCGCGACGCCAGCCACCGCGAAGCACCTGGTAATCGACCGATATTTTGGCGACGCGGTAACCGACGACTACCGCTGGCTGGAAAATTGGGACGATCCCGCAGTGAAACAGTGGAGCGCCGCCGAAAACGTCAGCGCTCGCGCCTATCTGGACAGTCTGCCGGACCGGCCGGCGGTGAAGCAGCGTCTCCAGCAGCTCATCGGCTCCGGTTCGGTGGCCTACTATGCTTTGCAATTTCGCGGCGGAACCCTGTTCGCGCAGAAAAGTCAGCCGCCGAAGCAGCAACCTTTGCTCGTCGCACTGGATTCGAGCGCCGATCCCGCCAGCGAAAGGATAGTTTTCGATCCCAATGCCGCCAGCGCCAAAGGATCGATCGCCGTGGACTTCTACGTTCCCTCACTCGACGGTAAGCTCGTTGCCGTTGCGCTCTCCGAAAACGGCTCGGAAGACAGCGCCGCCCACGTCTTCGAAGTTGCCACCGGGAAGGAACTTCGCGATCGCGTGCCGCGCGTCAACTTCGCTACCGCCGGAGGCAGCATCGAGTGGAAGGCCGACAGTTCGGGCTTTTATTACACGCGCTATCCGCAGGGCGACGAGCGGCCGGCCGAGGACGCCAATTTCTATCAGCAGATTTACTTTCATAGACTCGGCTCCGACCCCCGACAGGACAAATACGTGATCGGCAAGGATTTCCCGCGCATCGCGGAAATTCAGTTGCGCGCCAGCGGCAACCGGCGCTGGCTGGTGGCAACCGTCGCCAACGGCGATGGCGGCCAGTTCGCGCATTACCTGATGGACGGGGCCGGACACTGGATGCAAGTGACAGGTTTCGAAGACGAGATCGTTTCCGTGAAAGTTGCCGGGGATAACAGCCTGTATCTGCTCTCGCATAAGAACGCTCCACGAGGCCAGATTCTGCGTCTGCCGCCTTTGCACTACGATATGGAAAAACCCAATCGGTTGCGAGCTGATCTGACGCGGGCGCAGGTCTTCGTTCCGCAGAGTCCGGGCGCCGGTCACGACGCCAACCATGACGAAGATGCGCGTGGCTCGATTGAGAGCTTTGAGCCGGCTCCCGGCCGGTTGTATGTCGTGGATATCGTCGGCGGTCCCTCTCGGGTGCGCGTTTTTGATCGTGAAGGGCACCCGCTCCCGGCACCGTCTTTGCCGCCGGTCGCGTCGGTCGACAACGTCGTCTCGATGGGCGCTGGCAACGTACTGTTCCACCTCGGTACCTATCTCCAGCCCGGCGCCTGGTATCGTTTTGATGCTGCCAAGGGAGAGTCCACCCGCACAGCGCTCTTGCAGGTTGCCCCCTTTAATTTTGACGACGCTGAAGTGGTGCGTGAATTCGCCGTGTCCAAAGACGGCACGCGCGTCCCGCTCAACATCATCCGCCGCAAGGGCACGAAACTGGATGGCAACAATCCCACGCTGCTTTATGGTTACGGCGGCTACGGGGTCAACGAATCGCCGTATTTTGCCGGGTCGACGGCACGCGTCTGGCTCGACCAGGGCGGCGTTTACGTAATCGCCAATCTCCGAGGCGGCGGCGAATATGGAGAGGAGTGGCATAAAGCTGGCAACCTCACGCAGAAGCAAAACGTTTTTGACGATTTCATCGCCAGCGGCCAATACCTGATCGACCGGAAATACACATCAACCGCTCATCTCGCGATCATGGGAGGAAGTAATGGCGGTCTGCTGATGGGCGCGGCGCTCACGCAGCGCCCCGACCTGTTTCGCGCGGTCGTTTCCTATGTCGGAATTTACGACATGCTGCGCGTGGAACTCGACCCGAACGGCGAATTCAACACGACGGAGTTCGGCACGGTGAAAGATCGCGACCAGTTCCAGGCCCTCTATGCCTACTCGCCCTACCACCATGTCAAAGACGGCACGGCCTATCCCGCGGTTCTTTTTCTGACCGGCGAAAACGACCATCGCGTCAATCCTCTGCATTCGCGCAAAATGACGGCGCGATTGCAGGCAGCCAGCGGCTCGGACCGTCCGATCCTGCTGCGCACCTCATCGAACTCCGGCCATGGCATTGGCACCGCGCTCGACGAACGAATCGAAGAAGGAGCGGATACGATCAGCTTTCTGTTGGCGCAGTTGGGAATGAAGTACCGGCCCTGACGGCGGACGGCGGACGCTGTCTTTACCTGGGCGCCAGGGTCATCTCGTGCGCCCGGTGCTGCTCGACGGCGGCGTGCGAGAAGGGAAACGGGAACGTCGTGCCTCCGTACCATGCCGGCCATTGATCCATGTAATACCGACTGAGGAAGATGCCACTTTCTCCCGTCACGAGGTTCAGCGTGCTTTCATCGAAGTTGGCGAAATTCCACGTTGCCCGTTCGGAGGGTCCAAACTCGCGGCCCACCGCCTTGACCGTGTAGTTGCTCCCGCTCAGCGGGTGCAATCCCGGACCGGTGAAGCGCCCAATCAGCGGAATCTGGCTGAGGACCAGATGATCGATTTCCACGGGATAATTCTTTCCCCACGTCCATTGACTGAGGTCGGCTGGGGCTCGGGAATCGATTTGTGAAGGACTGCCGGCAACCGCTTCCGTCTGAGGATGCTTCACAGCATTCTCCAGTGCAGCCGTCAGCAGGCTTCCGTAGTCGGAGTATCCCGGCGGAAGCCAGCGCGCCGGTTGCTTGGTGAGAACACTTTCCAGCCAGACCGACGACATCGCCCACTGGTAACTTTTCCAACTCAGTTGGCCTGATTTCGTACTAAGACTCGGACCTGACGACGCCGGGCCCAGTTTCGGCTCGAGCAGCATTCGCGCCAGTTCATGACGCGCGTTGGTTTCAATCGTTGGCGCCGCGGAATCCGCCGACATGCGGCCATCCCAGTCGCGCAGAATGTCGGCGGCGCGTTTGGCGCGCTCCGAGGCGTTCGCGGCGTGGTCGATGGCGTAGACGAATTTGTCGGCGCAGAAGCGGTCGTAGGTTGACGACACATCCATCTGCAGCGCCAGCATGTCGGCCGGCGCAAATTTTCTTCCCGATTCCAGAACGCGATAGATGCGGTCGGTGCGCCACGGAGCTTCCCATTCCGTGCTAATTGAATACCTATAGCCATCGGGAGTGATGCGCCCGTTGGCGGTCGCGAGGATTCCCCCGGGCGGATCGTAAATATGCGGCATTTCGTCGAAAGGAATCCAGCCTATCCACTCGTGCGCGTCGTCGCTGCCGCTGACCGGCAGGCTGCCGTCGCCGGCGGCTCGGATGGGCACTCGTCCGGTGGCCTGATAGCCGATGTGCCCATCGACATCGGCGTACATCACGTTTTGTCCCGGCGCGCCAAAGGTTGAGAAGGCCTTGCGAAAGTCATTCCAGTTCTGCGCGGAATTCACGTCGAAGAACATCAGCCCCATGCCGTCCTGGAGCGTCCAGCGCAAGGCAATCTTGCGCGTCTCGCCGGGAAGCAGTTCGGTTATGATCGGCCCGTGCCGCGTGGTCACCACGTCGAGCGTCACATCGGGCTTGCCTTTAACGTGGATTGTCTCCTGCCGGTGCCGCGGGTCGAGCCATCCTGCGGGAGTTTTGTACTGGCCTTGTGCGTTGAACTCTTCGATGAAATCGTCTTCCACCGTCGGACCGACGTTGGTAAATCCCAGCCGATGCGCTGGTTGTGGCCGACAATGACTAACGGAACGCCCGGCAGGGTGACACCTGCGACATCGAAATCTCCAGTCTTAGTTCGTAGGTGCGCCTCAAACCACAAGTTCGGCATCTGGTGGTCGAGGTGCATATCGTTCGAAAGGAGCGGCTTGCCGGAGACCGTATGCTGCCCGGAAACAACCCAATTGTTCGACCCCGGACGGAAGGAGTCGGATTCATCCAGAATGGGGAAGGGCACGGCTTCAGTCGTGCCGCCGAGAGCCTGTAAAAAGGTGGGCCTTAGCGCCTGGGGGATCTGCCGGTCAGGCGACACAAAGGTGACATGGCTGTTTCCGCCTTCGGGATCGACTTCTTCGTCGTCATCGTCTTCATCGTCGCTGTTTTTGGTCGCGGGTTCATCTTCCATCCGCCGGGTCTCGGTTGGCGGACGATCCCGCCAGGAAGAATTCACGTATAGGTCCGAGGTCAACTCCGGGCCCAGCTTGGCGAGGATTTCTTCTCGCGTCAGTGCCGGAGGGTTGCTGTAGTGGTTGAGATCCTGCACCATGCGCGCGCCCACCAGCAGGGAATCGGTCACGGTCCACGGCCGCGGGGTGTACTTGAGCAGGCGGAATTCGAGTGAAAGCCGATCGCGATGCGAATCGAGGAATGCATTGATTCCACGGACGTAAGCGTCAAAGAAGACGCGGTCGCGGGCCGAGATATTTTTCTCCGCCGCTTCGGCCGCTTGGCGCAGGCCCAGAATGCGTTGCTCGCGGTCCATCTTTATTGTGGATTCGCCAATCACTTCCGAAAGTTCTCCGGCCGCGGCTCGACGCATGATGTCCATTTGCCACAGTCGATCCTGGGCGGTGACGTAGCCTTGGGCAAAAAACAGATCTGCGAGCGTGTCCGCCTCGATGGTCGGGACACCGTGTTCATCGCGTACCACGCGCACCTTGGAGGAAATTCCGGGCACCGTGATGCTACCGTCCAGCTGCGGCAGGGCGGAATGGGCAATCCAGTAGGCCCACCATACGGCGGCGATGAGAGCCACCAGCAACAGGCAAACGGCGTAATAGAGGAGGCGGAGCGCAGGATTGCGGCGGCGAGCGTCGTTGGAGCGCGGGGCCTCGGGCAGGGAAGGAGTGGAAGACATTACTGAAAGATTGTAGGGGCGCGTGGTGCCGGTGACAACTGGGCCGAAAACCCAGATAGTTGCTGACTCATCTGCAATTCGCCGCGCTACTCGTGTGGCGCAAGTGTCCCCGGCGCCAGTGCGCCTAACTGACGGCAGGATTGCCAGCCCTCCGGCCAGTTCTTGCGGAGCGCGTTCGGCAAGAAACCCTCGAAGCCCATTTCTAGGCCGAAACGGAACAAGCCAGTTTTGGAAGCCAGCGTGCTTGTGCTTCGTCGTTATCCCTGCAAGAGGGCGGTCGGCCAGCCACGACCTCGGAACTCTAGAGCTTTTCTGTCGTTGCTCGCCAGACTGCACGACCATTGCTGCGAGCAGACGGAGGAGTGTCCATAATGTCCGGCTTGAACTGCGTCGAGAGCTGTCTTGATTGCCATCTGCGCAAAAACGGTTTTTTCTGCAACCTCTCGCGCGACTTGATTGAGGATTTCGATAAAATAAAACACGCCGCCGTGTTTCCCGAGCATGCGGTGGTTCTGGTGGAAGGACAAAAGCCGTGCGGAGTTTTTGTTCTCTGTCAGGGGCGCGCCAAGCTCTCCACCACTTCGCGCGACGGCAAAACGCTGATTGTGCGCATCGCGGAAGCGGGCGAACTTCTAGGCCTGCACGCTGTCGTTACCGGCAAGCCCTATGAGTTGACGGTTGAAACCATGCAGCCCAGTCAGCTGAACTTCGTGCGGCGCGAAGATATGCTTCGCTTCCTGAACGAACACCCAGCCGCCTGCTTCCGTGCCACCCAGCATCTGGCGCGCGACTGTTCCGATTCCTATGGCGTGGTGCGCACCATCGGCTTGTCGCATTCGGTTTCGGAGCGATTTGCCAGATTCTTGCTGGACACCGCCGCCGATGGCGAGATCAGCCGCGGTCGGGTGCGCGTCCGCCTGGCCATGACCCACGAAGAGATCTCGCAGCTTGTCGGCACCAGCCGTGAAACCATTACCCGCCTGCTCTCCGAGTTTCGGCGCAACGAACTGGCGGAACTGGATGGCTCCATGTTGATCATCCATAACCACCCGGCCCTTAGAAATATGGTTCGAGCATAGGTAGAGGCGCATCGCCAGATCTCTAGGAACACGATAGGGCGCCCCTGGGCGACTCTGTCCGCACCGAATCTTTCCGAACCGCCGCAAAAAGCCGATAATGTTCGCAGGTATGAAATCGTTTATCGGCACGACGGGTATCATCTCGGCGGCAATTACTGTGCTCGTCTTTTGTTGCCTGTCCGGAGTTCCCGCCTCATCCCAGAACCAGGCGCACCGCCTGATTCTGAAAGACGGCTCCTACCAGTCCGTCACGAAATATGAAGTTCACGGCGATCGCGTCCGCTATTTCAGCGCCGAACGCGGCGAGTGGGAAGAAGTTCCAAAGGCACTCATCGACTGGGACGCCACGGATAAGTTCGAGCAAGGCCGGCAGGAGGGCAAGCTTGATCCCGAAGCGGTTGCACTCGACAAGGAACTGGAAGCCGAACGGACGGCGGAGCGCGCCCGTTCCCCGCAGGTCGCGCCCGGGTTGCGCCTCCCCGACGAAGGCGGCATTTTTCTGCTCGACACTTTCGAGAATCAGCCGCAGTTAGCCGAACTGGCTCAATCGGGCGGCGATCTCGACAAAAACACCAAGTCGAACATTTTGCATGCGGTGATCAATCCGCTGGCCGGAGCCAAGCAAAGCATCGAACTTCCCGGACCCCACTCGAAGGTCCAGTCGCACACCGCGACGCCATCGTTCTACATCAACATCGACTCGAGTGACGCCGCGCCCGCGACGGCGCAGACCGCCGACAGCCAATCGAAGCCGCTTGCCGACCGCTTCAAGGTCATTCGCGTCGAGATCAAAGGCGGCAAACGGGTTGCCGGAGCGGCAAAGGTCGCGGTCACGGGAAAGATGTCGACCGACGAACGTTTTGTTGCTTCCACTGCGACCACTATAGCCGGGGGCTGGATTCAACTCACGCCCACCGAGCCGCTCACCGCGGGCGAATACGCGGTCGCCGAGATGATGGGAAAAGAAGGTATGAATATCTACGTATGGGACTTCGGCGTAAACCCCTCCGCTCCCGCCAATGCGTTTATGTGGAAACCGGAGCCGGCGGCAGCGCAGCCGAAGACCGACCAGCCGGTGGAGTTGCAGAAGCGAGAGAAGCAGTAGCCGGGCGAGTCGCTAACATTAAATGCGCGACTTTCCATGGCTTTCTGGGTTCTAAAGCACTTGTGAGGGGAATTTTCTTGACCAGCCACGCTCAGTTTCATGCTCGCACGCAGCTTCGATTATTGGTTCTCGCGGTGTTTTCTTTTCTGTCTGTCATGAAGCCGCCGGCCCACGCCAAAACGGATAGCGGCGCGGCGATCTCCTCGAACGATGCGGATACTGGGCCCACCATGGAAGCGATCTCTCCGAATAGCGCTAAACTCGGGGGCTCGGCTTTCACACTGAGCGTCGTGGGAACGCAGTTCGCTCCGGGATCCACGGTGCAGTGGAACGCTAGCAACCTCCAGACGACATTTGTCAACAGCAAGCTGGTAACGGCGGCTGTCCCGGCCAGTGCTCTTCTCGATTCGGCAAATGACCTTGTTACAGTCGTGAATCCGGATTCGGGAGGCACCTCGAACCCACGAACATTTGCGGTGCCCTGTGTGATTCCACCGCCATCGGGCGCCGCGACTCAAACCAAGGCCCGTCTCGGCGCCTACTATTTTGACGGATGGTCCGGTCCTCTTACTAACTTCCATTTCGACGGCATGCCCCTCGGCCCCTATCAGAATCGCCAGCCGTTCTCTGCGTGGCAGGACAGTAATCCGTGTGCGGTCGAGGAGCAGCTCGCATCGGCGCATAATTTTGGCATCGATTTCTTTGTCTTTGATTGGTACTTTAACGCCAAGATCAATGAGCCCAGCGACAATCTGAACTCCGCGATCGAGATCACACATGGGTTGCCAGATCGCCACGGGATGCAGTACGCCATTTTATTTGTAGATAGTCCGCCGTTTGACCCAAAGCCGGGCCAATGGCCAGTTGCCGTCAAGCAATGGGTCCACTACATGCTGGATCCAGCGTATGTGCGCGTGAATGGGATGCCGGTGCTCTTCATTATTGACGTGGGCGAGATGTACCAGATTTTCGGCTCGGATGCTGCAGTCGTGGAGGCGCTCGCCGAACTGCGCACCGCCGCGAAGGCTCAGGGGTTGCCTGGCGTTTATGTCGTGGGTGGCTTCGGAGAGCCCGACGGCACGCTGGGCCAAAACACACTGGCTCCGGGCTTCGAGATTGCCGGGTCCGATGGATACGATGCGGTCGCTCTTTACAATTACCCGTTTGCGCCGCCGGCAGTAAAGGGAGAGTTGCCGTTCTCCACTCTTTCCGCGGCCGCCCATTGGACGTGGAATGAGGCGAAACGCGACAGTTCGATTCCGTTCATTGCAACTTCGATGGCTGGCTGGGATCCGCGCCCATGGCATGAGGTGGAACCGGTAACGGAAGACTTGATGTGGTATGCCAGAACTCCGCCGGAGGTCGCGGCACTGCTGGATGGGGCAATTAACTGGGCGAATGAGAATCCGCAATTGAGACCGGAATCCGCGCCGGCTCCGCCGCTGGTGCTCATCGAAGCCTGGAACGAACTGGGCGAGGGAAGCTTTGTGGTGCCGACCGCGGCAGATGGAACGACTTATGGCGATGCCATCGCCGCCATGCTGCTGGCGCACTAGGGAAACTCTGACTTAAGTGTTGGCAGAGAATTAAACCACAGAGTACACGGGGGTGCACGGGGAAACCGGGACTTAATCAGAGTTTCCCTGGAGGGGGGCTAGACGCGGCTATTCTTTTTCCATCAACCCGCGCGAAGCCACGCCGATGTTGTCGCGGGTCGCGTTCTTGACCACATACATCATCTCGTCGGCTTGCCGGATGATGTCATGGGGAGTCTGGGCGTCATGCGGAAACGTGGCCAGCCCCATGCTGGCGCGCACGTTCAGGTTCAAGCCCTGTTCGGTGCAGAAGACACCCGAGCGCAGCGAATCGAGTAATCGCCTGGCCACCACCACCGCCTGATCCTTGCTGGTCTGGGGCAACAGCACGACAAACTCGTCGCCGCCATAGCGAAATGCAAAATCGATCAGCCGCAACTGCGCCTTGATCAGATAGCCGACCTCGGCCAGCAGCCGGCTTCCCACCAGATGCCCATGAGTGTCGTTGACCGTCTTGAAGTGGTCCAGATCGATAAAGAGCACGCTGAATTGGTAGCCGAAGCGCGTGGAACGATACACCTCGGTTTCCAGCGTCTTATGCAGATGCCGCGCATTAAACAGCCCCGTGCAATCGTCGGTGATGGTCAATTCCTGAATCTTCTCGACCGCCCGGGCGTTCTCAATCGAAATCGCGGCGTAATCGCACAAAGCCTGGAGGAAGAAAATTTCCTGTTCGCTCATTTCCACGTTAGCGTTGACCAGTTGAATCACTCCGAGCACGCGATGTTTCGAGCGTAACGGAACGCAGATCACCGAGCGCGTCTTCACCTGCGTGATCTCGTCGAGCCGCGACGAAAAACGCGCATCGCCCTCCACATTGGGGACGATCAACAACTGCCCGTGCCGCGCCACCCAACCGGCGATTCCTTCCCCCACCTTTAAACGCTCCTTGGACAGAACCTCCGCCGCCGCCCCTACGGCGATGGCGAAATAGAGCTCGTCTTTTTCTTCATCCACCATCAGCAACGACCAGGTATCAGGACGGAAGTACTCCGCCATTTTTTCCATGATGGTCTGCAGAATTGAATCGAGATTGAGCGAGGATGTCAGCGCCTTGGCGACATCGTGGAAGATGGTCAACTCTTGCGACAACCGAATTGGGGAGGTACCCGCTGCCTCTGACATGAACTTCTCAGCCGGATGGCCGGATTGGGAAATTATAGGTTTCGCCGCGCCGTCCGGGCAACGAACGTCGGTAACTGGTACCAGTTACGCCAACCCACTGCCGAAGCGTCAATTTCGGGGTGGAATTCGTTCCGGATGGGCGGTGGTTCGGGAGCAAGGCCAACCCCGAGCGGTCTGGCGCACTAACCAGGAACGTTGACACCGCTCAGAAAGCCCCCGACGTGAGCGGTAAGCGCAACGACCATGGCGGCCAGGAGTTCCAAGGGCAGGCAGTAAACCGGAAACGCGGAACCCGCTGCTTTTCGCCGCCGCAGATGGATCCAGGCAACCAGGCAGATCAGAAGAGCGGAGGTGCATCCGAGGGCGAGGTGGAGCAGCAACAGTCCCTTCAGTTTCTGGCCCTCGAGTTGCCACTGCCAGGCCAAAATGCCGGTTGCGAGCGTTGGCAACACGGTGCCAGCGGCGGCGAAGATGTTGAGGCGAGCCGCCGCCTCCAGAGCCGCTTTCCGGGTGCAGCGCGCCGCGAAATCGAAAGCGACTCCGGTCAGAAAGAGCGCAATTGGAAAGTGGATCAGGACAACGTGTTGCGCATGTTTCGCCAGCAAGGCGGCCTTGGGATCAAAGGGATTCATACCGCCTACTCGACCACCACTTTGCCCGTCATCTTCGGGTGAATCGTACAGAAGTACGAGTAGGTACCCGGTTTGCTAGCCGTGAACGTGAACTTCTCGTCGGTGTCGAGCACTTTGGACTTGAAGCTCCGGTCTTCGCTGACCACGGTGTGCGGAATGTCATCGGCGTTCGTCCAGGTGATCTGGGTTCCCGCTTTCACGGTGAGCGTTGCCGGCGTGAAACTGAAGTTGTCAATCTTGACTTCGGCGGCGGGCGGACCCGCGGCGATCGACTTCTCGACGGTCGGAAGTGCCGCCAAAGCCAGCATGGCTGACGCTGCGACACAGAAAATCAAGACGCTCTTTCTCAGTCTCATTCTCTTTCTCACTCTCATTGATTGCTCCTTGTATGGTTGTTTCGGTGATTCGATATGCGATTACTCCAGCGTGGAATCGATCAACGCCAGCGCATGATGCTTGCGCACATAGTTCACATTGGTCACTCCCAGCAGGCCTCGTAACTGCTCTGCCGGAACCTTCATCGGGCTAGGAGAAGGCGCTCCTCCCGGATGGGGTTGCGGGAAGGCGGTCGAAGAGGCGGTGTGGAATGTCACGTTGCCTTCCACTTTCTGCATGGTTTGGTGAATGTGTCCGTTCAGAACGGTCACCGAACCGAAACGCTTCAGATAAGAAAGTGCCTGTGCGCTGTCGTCGGTGCCCCATCCCCATTCCGGGTAGATGTTCCACAGCGGCATGTGAGCGAACACAATCACGGGCGTGCTTTTCGAGAGATGGCGAACGTCGTCTTCCAGCCACTCCAGTTGTTCCGCTCCGAGCGAACCCATGCCACCGGCTTTCAGGTTCATGACGTTGACGAGTCCAATAAAATGCACGCCCTTTTTGTCAAAGCTGTACCAACCCGCGCCTTTCGTGTTCTTGCCGTAACGCTCGCGATATTGCTTGCCGTCGTCTTCGAGAACGTCGTGCTCGCCGGGAACAAAAAATACATTTTTCGTGGATGCGGACTGAAGAATCTGGTCAACGGTGTCGAATTCCTCCGCCTTGGACAAATGGCTGATATCGCCGGTGTGCAGCACGAACTCGGGAGGCACGGGCAGGGCGTTGATTTTGGCGACCGCGGCCTTCAGCGTCGCGATCACGTCGGAGTTTGCCGGCTTGTTGAACCCCATGTGACTGTCGCTGATCTGGACAAAACTCAGTTCTCCCCTGGCGGCCTTTGCGATGTGCGCGGGATCATCGAGGCCGTAGGACTTCAGCACTCCGCCTTCCAGCACGCAGAGGGCTCCCGTGCCCGCCCAGGCCATGCATTTCAGGAATCCGCGGCGGTCGATTCCATCGTGGCTGTGGTCGAATAAAATGGCGTCGCGGTTTTTCTGCTGCGGCATATTTTCCTTCCCATTCTTTCTAAACCTTCTTTCCAGGACAGCTTCGGGAAGAAAGCGAGTTCGTTCTCGTTTCAAGGTGCAGAACTGAAACCGCGCGCCTTTATTCCACGAAATTTATTCTCTGGAGGCGGGAATAGAACCGGCGTCCATTGGTTTACTCTTGTGTGCGTGTCGGAAGAGCGCTCGTTATCGGGGTCGTTCGAGGAACTGGCGATGCCCCTTTTTGAGCGTCTCTACAACTTCGCGCACTGGCTGACACAGGACCGGCAGGAAGCGGAAGATCTGGTGCAGGAGACATACG
>Ga0302145_10000792_pt1 | contig 12836 bp, 10 predicted proteins | sample I_Bog_E2_3_FD_192437 | JGI IMG/M metagenome (GOLD analysis project Ga0302145, IMG submission 192437) | Peat permafrost microbial communities from Stordalen Mire near Abisko, Sweden - I_Bog_E2_3 | ecosystem: Environmental > Terrestrial > Soil > Wetlands > Peat | place: Sweden: Abisko, Stordalen... | reverse complement strand
CCTTAACTCAGGCTGCTGTTGCGTTCGATCACACGGTCACCACCGTCTTGGACCAAACCTTTCTCTTCCAGGCGAGCACGGCCACCTTCGGCGAGTTCGTCATTTTTGCCGATAGCGGTCTTGCTGGAGCCGTCGGCGGCCAGGGCTTGACCCAGTGGAGTGCGATCAGAGCCGCCTTCGCTGAGGTTGTCTTCCTTCCTGTTGAAGGTGGTGTGATCGGAACCGTCGGAAGCCAGGGCTTGACCCAGTGGGGTGCGATCAGAGCCGCCTTCGCTGAGGTTGTCTTCCTTCCTGTTGAAGGTGGTGTGATCGGAACCGTCGGAAGCCAGAGCTTGGCCCAGTGGGGTGCGATCAGAGCCGCCTTCGCTGAGGTTATCTTCCTTCTTGTTGAAGGTGGTGTGGTCGGAACCATCGGAAGCCAGGGTGTTCAGTACTTGGCTAACGGTTGCATGGCTGGCTTGAGCCTGTGGAGCAGCCTGTTCACGGGCTGGCAACGCGTAGGCATTGGCAGCCAGGACGGCAAGGGTAAGACTGAGGATTAATTGGCGTTTCATGATCGGATGCTCCGTAGGAGGGCGATAAAGTGGGTACGAAGCTAATGCTACTCTTGCAAAATCGATATAAAAGTTCATAAGCACAATGGTAATAATCAACGGAATTGATGGTTCTACCCAAACCCCTCTAGACCGGGGCTTGCAGCGCGTTACCTTTGCCCTGCAATGGGTATTTTCGACCCACTGCCGCGCCACATGGGGGCATTCGGTGAACGAAAAGCTGGCGGATGGGTCAGGACCGTTTGTTCCCTGCCTGGGTCGATTAATGGTTTTTGGCGTTAAACCTTGTCGGGCGTTTGCTGGTCGTAAAGGCATAATGCGTCGATTTTTGGACGCTCAGTCGTTCTAGGAGCCCCGTGCAATGACGCGCACTCGAAAGATCCTTGCCTGGACCGGCGCCAGTCTCGTCCTCCTGCTGGCGGTGCTGGTTGCCGTCATCGCCTTGTTCGATTGGAACCGGGTCAAGCCGCCGATCAATGCCAAGGTCTCGGCCATCCTCCATCGCCCCTTCGCCATCAATGGCGATTTGTCCGTGCGCTGGCAGCGTGAAGCCGACGAAGGCGGCTGGCGGGCCTGGGTGCCCTGGCCGCATCTGATCGCCGAGGACCTGACCCTGGGCAATCCCGACTGGTCGAAGAACCCGCAGATGGTCACGCTCAAGCGGGTCGAGCTGCGCCTCTCGCCGCTGCCGCTGCTGGCGCAGCAGGTGGTGATCCCGCGTATCGACCTGACCGAACCCAATGCCAACATTGAACGCCTGGCCGATGGCCGCGCCAGTTGGAGCTTCCAGTTCGACCCCAAGGACCCGAATGCCGAACCGTCCAACTGGGTGGTGGATATTGGCGCCATCGGCTTTGACAAGGGCCATGTGACCTTCGACGACCAGAGCCTGAAGGCGCACCTGGACCTGGTGATCGACCCGTTGGGCAAATCGATTCCGTTCGGCGATATCGTCGGTGACAAGGCGGCGAAAAAAGCCCTGGAGAAGGGCTCGGCACCCCAGGACTATGCCTTTGCGCTGAAGGTCAAAGGCCAGTATCACGGCCAGAACCTCGCTGGCAGCGGCAAGATCGGTGGCTTGCTCGCGTTGCAGGATGCGGCCAAACCGTTCCCGGTCCAGGCCGATGTGAAGATCGCCGACACCCGGATCGCCGTCGCCGGGACCCTGACCGACCCGCGTAACCTCGGCGCCCTCGACCTGCGCCTGACGTTGTCGGGCACCAGCCTGGGCAACCTTTACCCGCTGACCGGCGTCACCTTGCCGGATTCGCCGGCGTATGAAACCGACGGCCATCTGATCGCCAAGCTGCGCGATCCTGCGGGTGCGGCGTTCACCTACGAGAAATTCAACGGCAAGATCGGCACCAGCGATATTCATGGCGACCTCACTTATCTGGCGAGCCAGCCGCGGCCCAAACTCAGTGGCACCCTGGTTTCCAATCAACTGCTGATGACCGACCTGGCGCCGTTGATCGGCGCCGATTCCAACGCCAAGCAGAAGGCCCGGGGCGGCGAAAGCAAGCAGCCGGCGGACAGGGTGCTGCCGGTGGAAGAGTTCCGTACCGAGCGCTGGCGCGATATGGACGCCGATGTGGAGTTCACCGGCAAGCGCATCGTCCACAGCAGCGAATTGCCGTTCACCGACCTCTATACCCACCTGGTGCTCACCGATGGCGAACTCAGCCTGGAGCCCCTGCGCTTCGGCGTGGCCGGTGGCAAGCTCGACGCGCAGATCCGCCTCAACGGCCGCACCACGCCGATGCAGGGCCGGGCCAAGCTGACGGCGCGCAACTTCAAGCTCAAGCAACTGTTCCCGACCTTCGAGCCGATGAAAACCAGCTTCGGTGAACTCAATGGCGATGCGGATATCGCCGGTACCGGCAACTCGGTGGCGAAATTGCTCGGCACCTCCAATGGCGACCTGAAGATGCTGGTCAACGATGGCGCCATCAGTCGTGGGTTGATGGAGATCGCTGTACTCAACGTGGGTAACTACGTGGTCGGGAAAATCTTTGGCGACAAGGAAGTGAAGATCAATTGCGCGGCGGCGGACCTGGGGATCAAGAGCGGCCTGGCAACCACCCGGCTATTTGTCTTCGATACCGAGAACGCGATCATCTATATCGATGGCACGGCCAACTTTGCCAACGAGCAGTTGGATTTGAAGGTCACGCCTGAGTCCAAGGGTTTCCGCCTGTTGTCCTTGCGCTCGCCTTTGTATGTGCGGGGCAAATTTATCAAGCCCGATGCCGGCGTGCAGGCGGTGCCGTTGATGTTGCGCGGCGCGGGCATGGTCGCCCTGGGCCTGATTGCCGGGCCGGCGGCGGGGCTGCTGGCGCTGGTGGCGCCCAGCGGAGATGTGCCGAACCAGTGCGCGCCGTTGCTGGAACAGATGCGGGCGGGCAAGGCACCGAAGACGGTGAAGGGCTGAAAGAGCGGCCTGGTAGCACTGGGCCGGCTCGCCACAATGCATTTGTCATCTTCAATGCCGATGCTTTGATCTTTGCAGTGCCGGGCTTTGGCTTTTGACCTTCAGGGACGCTCACGGAATGCCGCAAGAACTTGCCACACGTTATCCGCTGGTGCTGGTGCCGGGCATGCTCGGTTTTGTCCGCCTGGTGTTTTTCCCCTACTGGTACGGGATAGTTCCGGCGTTGCGTCGCGGTGGCGCGCAGGTGTTTCCGGTAGCGGTCTCGCCGCTGCATTCCAGCGAGGTGCGCGGTGAACAATTGCTGGCGCGGATCGAGCAGATCCGCCGCGACACCGGGGCCGACAAGGTCAATCTGATCGGCCATAGCCAGGGCGCGTTGACCGCCCGTTATGCAGCGGCGAAGCGGCCGGAGTGGGTGGCCTCGGTGACCTCGGTCGCCGGCCCCAATCATGGCTCGGAGCTGGCCGACTATTTTGACAAGCACTATCCCCGTGAGGGGCTGCCGGCTCGTCTGCTCAGTCTGGCGCTTTGTATGGTGGCGCGGGTGATGGGTTGGCTGGACACGGGCCATTACGGGCTGAGGCTGCCGATGGACCTTCCGGCGTCACACCAGTCGCTGACCAGCGAAGGGGTTGCGCTGTTCAATCAGCAATACCCGCAAGGGTTGCCGCAGAGCTGGGGCGGGCAGGGCGATGAACTGGTGAATGGGGTGCGTTACTACTCCTGGTCCGGCATCTTGCAACCCGGGATCACGGATCGCGGGCGTAATCTGTTCGACGGCACCAATCGCAGTTGCCGGCTGTTCGCCAAAACCTTTGTGCGTGAGGCCGGGCAGTGCGATGGCATGGTCGGCCGCAACAGCTCGCACCTGGGGACGGTGATCGGTGATGACTATCCGCTGGATCACCTCGATATCGTCAACCAGTCGTTTGGGCTGGTGGGCAAGGGCGCGGAGCCGATCCGGTTGTTTGTCGAGCATGCTCGGCGTTTGAGGTTGGCGGGTGTCTGAAGCGAGGCGTTCAAAGCTGAACGCCTTGTCGCAGAGGGTGAAAATGCCATCGCTGGCAGCGGTACTGGCACGTATTTCAGGGTGTAAAAGCGGCAGCTATTCGGCGATTCACTGGACTATAGTTCGGTGGTCATCGACGAATCGGTGACCGGTCTTAGCCGATCGAAATACATGCTATTGGATGCACAAGCGCCTCCAGTACAATGCGGGCGCTTTTTGTCGCTTTGCGTTTTGCTATGGCGGCTGTGCGCGGGACATCTTCGGGTGTGCCGGGTTCTCCCAAAGTATGTCCCGGTCGGCTAACCCGCGTGCAGCTGCCACCCTCACTTGTTTAGCCGCAAAGGGGTGGTCGCTATTCAGCCTACATACTTTGGATTTGAATCATGACCAATTTCCGCCCGCTACAAAGCAACCTCACTGACGCCCCGGTGCTCTACCTCAAGCTCGATGTCCCGGTGCGCAACCTCTATGAATTTGCCATACAGCGCCTCAAGGCAGCTCGCGACCTGAGCCACAGCCTGACCTGCATGAGCATCGGCAATACCTGCGACCGCGATCTCCAACACTTCGCCTCAGCGGCCTATCTGTTGTTACAGGATGGCTGCGATGCATTGGATGCAATGCAGGGTTGCTTCACGGATCGTCAGCCAAGCGCCTTGCAGGCTTGATCCGAAAAACGCGGATCTGAAAACACCACACAACCTGTAGGAGCGTGGCTTGCCCGCGAAGCTTTATAGCGTTCTCACGGGCCCCTTCGCGGGCAAGCCCTGCTCCTACAAGGGATCGCGTCCAGTCTCGCCGAGCGCCTGGTGGCCGGTATCGCTGGGAGTGACGACATTCGTGAGCGTTTGCGGGCCGCCATCGAGCGGCTTCGCGGAAACACCGCGCATTTATTTTTTGATGTTCAGTAGCTATCGGCGGATGTAAATAAATCCCGTTGCAGTGGCTCCTGCGCCACTGAGCTGCCAAGGGCTACACACACATTATCAAGCGGGCTATAGTGTATGTACAAAAGTAAATACAGGATGTCCCATGCGTTTTGAATGGGACGAAGCCAAAAACCAGGCCAACATCCGTAAGCACGGCATTGACTTCAATGACGTGCCGGATATTTTCCAGCATCCAATGCTGGCCTTGCGCGATGACCGAACGGATTACGGTGAGGAGCGCTGGGTCAGCATTGGCTGGATCAAGATATTGCTTGGCGTGGTCGTCTATACCGAGCAGCGAGGCGATGTGATCCGCATCATCTCTGCCCGAAAAGCTACCAAACAGGAGGCCAAACACTATGCCGAAAGCATCGAAAACTGACTGGGAACACCTGGCCAAGCTCAACGATCAGGACATCGACACCAGCGAAATCCCCGAGCTGGGTGAAGACTTCTTCCGCCGTGCCGAATTGCGTGTGCCGGTGAAACGGTCGGTAACCATCTGTCTGGACGCTGATGTGCTGGAGTGGTTCAAGGGTCAAGGTACCGGCTACCAGACACGCATCAATCAGTTGTTGCGCCAGTACATGCAGGCTCATCAGGGGTGATAAAACAAGCGGTAAGTGTTGCGCTAAGCGCCCGCATTATCAGCCGCAGCGTCTTCAGGCTGAGGTCTTCTCCTGTGCTGAAAACGTAGCTTGGATCTGAGCCATAGCCTAGCCTGCATGAACATGGCGCAGGGAATGAAAATGCCATCGCTGGCAGCGGTACTGGTACGTATTTCAGGGTGTAAAAGCGGCAGCTATTCGGCGGGGCGCTGAACTATAGTTCGGTGGTCATCGACGAATCGGTGACCGGTCTTAGCCGATCGAAACTGTTACGAAACGCAGAAGCGCCCTATGATGTCGGCGCTTTTTGCTGCCTGGTTTTTTGCCATGGCGGCTGTGCGTGGGACACCTACGGGTGTGCCGGGTTTCGTAATAGTCCCCGGTCGGCTAACCCGCGTACAGCTGCCACCCTCGTTTGTTTAGCCGCAGATGTTGGTGACTCTATGACTATTACGGAGTGACACCATGACCAATTTCCGCCCGCTACAAAGCAACCTCACTGACGCCCCGGTGCTCTACCTCAAGCTCGATGTCCCGGTGCGCAACCTCTACGAATTTGCCATACAGCGCCTCAAGGCGGCTCGCGACCTGAGCCACAGCCTGACCTGCATGAGCATCGGCAATACCTGCGACCGCGATCTCCAGCACTTTGCCTCAGCGGCCTATCTGTTGTTGCAGGATGGCTGCGATGCGTTGGATGCGATGCAGGGGCGTTTCACGGATCGTCAGCCAAGCGCCTTGCAGGCTTGATCCAAAAAAACGTGGATCTGAAAACACCACACAACCTGTAGGAGCGTGGCTTGCCCGCGAAGCTTTTAGCGTTCTCACGGGCCCCTTCGCGGGCAAGCCCTGCTCCTACAAGGGATCGCACCCGGTCTCAACCGTGGAAAACCATGCTCCGCGTTTCCCCCATCAACAGCGCCTGATTGCGCTCCGTCACATCCCGAATGTAATCCCACAACAAGGTAATACGCTTCAACTTGCGCAGATCCTCCCGGCAGTACATCCAGAACTGCCGGGTGATATTCACCTCATCCGCCAGCACCGGCAGCAACCTCGGGTCCTGGGCCGCGAGGAAACATGGCAGGATCGCCAACGCCCGGCCTTGCTGTGCCGCGACGAACTGGGCAATCACGCTGGTGCTGCGCAAATTGGCCGTGGCATTCGGCAGGGCATTGGCCAGGTACAGCAGCTCATTGCTGAACGCCAGGTCATCGACATAACTGACAAACCGATGCCGCCCCAAATCACTGGCACGCCGGATCGGCGGGTGCTGGTCCAGATACTCTTGGGTCGCATAGAGCTGTAGCCGGTAGTCACACAGCTTGCAGCACACATACGGCCCATGCTCCGGCCGCTCCAGCGCAATGACGATATCCGCCTCGCGCTTGGACAAACTGATGAAGTGCGGTAACGGCAGGATATCGACGGAAATCGCCGGATACGCGTCGACGAAATGGCTCAACTGCGGGGTGATGAAAAAGCTGCCGAACCCTTCCGTGCAGCCCATGCGCACATGCCCCGACAGCGCCACACCGGACCCCGAGACCTGCTCGCAAGCCATGTGCAAGGTGCTCTCGATAGACTCTGCATACCCCAGCAAACGCTGGCCTTCGGCAGTCAGCACAAAGCCGTTGGTCCGGGACTTTTCGAAGAGCAAGGTGCCTAGCGCACCCTCCAATGAGCTGATGCGGCGCGACACCGTGGTGTAGTCCACCGCCAGGCGCTTGGCCGCGCTGCTGGCCTTGCGGGTACGGGCGACCTCGAGGAAAAACTTCAGGTCGTCCCAGTTCAATGAACCCAAAGACGTGATGTTTTTTTGCATGTTGGTCCGGTTTTTATGTGCATTCTTATTAGAAGAACGCACATCTATACTCCAAAAACAGTCCAGTCACCATGCTCGGGCGCTGCCTCGCCCGCCTCGGATTCGGCCCCACAATAATTCAGGAGACTTCAATGAACGTTTCTCTCAAGCCCGACGCCACCCTCAAGACCGCCAAGCTGCTGATCAACGGCGAATGGGTCGAATCCAAAACCCACGAATGGCACGACATCGTCAACCCGGCCACCCAGGAAGTCCTGGCCAAAGTCCCGTTCGCCACCGCCGATGAAGTCAATGCCGCCATCGACGCCGCGCACCGTGCCTTCCAGACCTGGAAGCTGACCCCCATCGGCGCGCGCATGCGCATCATGCTCAAGCTGCAAGCGCTGATCCGCGAACACTCCAAGCGCATCGCCGTGGTCCTCAGCGCCGAACAGGGCAAGACCATCGCCGACGCCGAAGGCGATATCTTCCGCGGCCTGGAAGTGGTGGAACACGCCTGCTCCATCGGCACCCTGCAGATGGGTGAGTTCGCCGAGAACGTCGCCGGCGGTGTCGACACCTACACCCTGCGCCAGCCCATCGGTGTTTGCGCCGGGATCACCCCGTTCAACTTCCCGGCAATGATTCCGCTGTGGATGTTCCCGATGGCAATTGCCTGCGGCAACACCTTCGTCCTCAAGCCGTCCGAGCAGGACCCGCTGTCGACCCTGCTGCTGGTGGAGCTGGCGCTGGAAGCCGGCGTTCCACCAGGCGTGCTCAACGTGGTGCACGGTGGCAAGGAGGTGGTGGATGCGCTGTGCACCCACAAGGACATCAAGGCTGTTTCCTTCGTCGGTTCGACTGCCGTCGGTACCCATGTCTACGACCTCGCCGGCCGCCATGGCAAGCGTGTGCAGTCGATGATGGGCGCGAAGAACCACGCCGTTGTACTGCCCGATGCCAATCGTGAACAGACCCTCAATGCCCTGGTCGGTGCCGGTTTCGGCGCGGCCGGCCAGCGTTGCATGGCCACCTCGGTGGTGGTGCTGGTGGGCGCGGCGAAACAATGGCTGCCGGACCTCAAGGCCCTGGCGCTGAAACTCAAGGTCAATGCCGGCAGCGAGGCGGGCACCGATGTCGGTCCGCTGATTTCCAAGCGCGCGAAAGAGCGTGTGTTGAGCCTGATCGAAAGCGGTATCAAGGAAGGCGCCAAGCTGGAGCTGGACGGTCGCGACATTAAGGTGCCGGGCTTCGAACAGGGCAACTTCGTCGGTCCGACCCTGTTCTCCGGGGTGACCACCGATATGCAGATCTACACCCAGGAAATCTTCGGCCCGGTGCTGGTGGTGCTGGAAGTCGACACCCTCGATGAAGCGATTGCCCTGGTCAACGCCAACCCGTTCGGCAACGGCACCGGCCTGTTTACCCAGAGCGGCGCCTCGGCGCGCAAGTTCCAGAGCGAAATCGACGTCGGCCAGGTCGGCATCAATATCCCGATTCCGGTGCCAGTACCGTTCTTCAGCTTCACCGGTTCGCGTGGTTCCAAGCTCGGTGACCTCGGTCCGTACGGCAAGCAGGTGGTGCAGTTCTACACTCAGACCAAGACGGTCACCAGTCGCTGGTTCGACGACGACAGTGTGAACCATGGTGTGAACACCACCATCAATCTGCGCTGAGTGAGGAATCTGCCATGAAGATTGCATTTATCGGCCTGGGCAATATGGGCGCGCCAATGGCGCGCAACCTGATCAAGGCCGGGCACAGCCTGAACCTGTTCGACCTGAACAAGACCGTGCTGGAAGAGCTGGCGGCCCTCGGCGGGACCATCAGCGCATCGCCGAAAGTCGCGGCCCAGGGCAGTGAGCTGGTGATCACCATGCTGCCGGCGGCGGCCCATGTGCGTAGCGTCTGGTTGGGTGAGGACGGTGTGCTGGCCGGTATCGGTCGGGGCGTCCCTGCGGTGGATTGCAGCACCATCGATCCACAGACCGCCAAGGATGTCGCCGCGGCAGCGGCCAGGCAGGGTGTGGCGATGGGCGATGCGCCGGTGTCCGGTGGGACTGGCGGTGCCGCGGCCGGGACCCTGACTTTCATGGTCGGCGCTTCCCAGGAGTTGTTCGTCACCCTGCAACCGGTGCTGGCGCAGATGGGTCGCAATATCGTCCACTGCGGTGAAGTGGGCACCGGGCAGATCGCCAAGATCTGCAACAACCTGCTGCTGGGCATTTCCATGGTCGGGGTCAGTGAAGCCATGGCCCTCGGCGCGGCGCTGGGGATCGACACCCAGGTGCTGGCCGGGGTGATCAACAGTTCCACCGGACGTTGCTGGAGTTCGGAGACCTATAACCCCTGGCCGGGGATCGTCGATACGGCGCCGGCGTCGCGGGGCTATACCGGTGGTTTCGGGGCCGAGCTGATGTTGAAGGACCTGGGGTTGGCAACGGAAGCGGCGCGCCAGGCGCATCAGCCGGTGGTGATGGGGGCGGTGGCGCAGCAGCTTTATCAGGCGATGAGTTTGCGCGGGGAAGGTGGTCTGGATTTCTCGGCGATCGTCAATTCCTATCGCAAACCCTAGGTGTGTGAGGGGCTCCTGCGGCCTTCCGGTAAACACCGCCTCAGGGCACGACACAAACCTGTAGGAGCGTGACTTGCCCGCGAAGGGGCCCTTGAGGGCGCCAAAAGCTTCGCGGGCAAGCCCTGCTCCTACAGGTTTTCAGTGTTCTTGAGGGCCTGGACAGGGCTGGATCCGCACACCTGACCGCCCATGACGCGTAGAATCATCCCCCTGAAAATGCTTTCGAGGTGCGGGTGGTGGATCTACAGCAGGGTTTTGTCCTGACCCGGCATTGGCGCGACACCCCCACGGGCACGCAGGTCGAGTTCTGGCTGGCCACCGACAACGGTCCCCGGCATGTCCGGCTACCGCCGCAACCCTCCGTCGCCTTCATTCCCGTCGCCCATCGCCAACGTGCCGAAGCCTTGCTGCGTGGTGAGCGTGGCGTCGAGTTGCGTCCCCTGGAACTGCTCGACTTCCATCATCGCCCCATCCTCGGCCTGTATTGCCAGCAACACCGGCAACTGATGAATATCGAGAAGCTGCTGCGCAAGGGCGGCGTCGATGTCTATGAAGCCGATATCCGCCCGCCCGAGCGCTTCCTGATGGAGCGTTTTATCACCGCGCCGGTGCAGTTCGGCGGCACCGCCAATGCTGACGGCCCGCTGCTCGATACCCAGATGAAACCGGCACCGGACTATCGTCCGAGCCTGAAGCTGGTGTCCCTGGACATCGAAACCACCATGCAGGGCGAGCTGTACTCCATTGCCCTGGAAGGCTGCGGCGAGCGCCAGGTGTACATGCTGGGACCGGCCAACGGCGATGCCACCCAGGTCGATTTCAAGTTCGAGTACCGCGACACCCGCGCCGGCTTGCTCGAAGCCCTGAACGACTGGCTGGCCCTCCATGACCCGGACGCGATCATCGGCTGGAACCTGGTGCAGTTCGACCTGCGCGTTCTGCACGAACACGCCGAACGCCTGAAGGTGCCCCTGCGCCTGGGACGTGGCGGCGATGTCATGGGCTGGCGCGACAACGGCGCGCGCAACACCCATTATTTTGCCGCCGCCGCCGGCCGCTTGATCATCGACGGCATCGAGGCCCTGCGCTCTGCTACCTGGAGCTTTCCGTCCTTCAGTCTTGAGTACGTGGCGCAGCACCTGCTCGGTGAGGGCAAGTCCATCGAAAACCCATACCAGCGAATGGACGAGATCGACCGCATGTTCGCCGAGGACAAGCCCGCCCTGGCGCGCTACAACCTCAAGGACTGCGAGCTGGTGACGCGGATCTTCGACAAGACCCAGCTGCTGACCTTCCTGCTGGAACGCGCCACGGTCACCGGTTTGCCCACCGACCGTAGCGGCGGTTCGGTGGCGGCCTTCACCCATCTCTACCTGCCGTTGATGCATCGCCAGGGTTTCGTCGCGCCGAACCTGGGGGAACGCACCCCCGAAGCCAGTCCCGGCGGTTTTGTCATGGACTCACGGCCCGGCTTGTACGAATCGGTGCTGGTGCTCGATTACAAAAGCCTCTATCCGTCGATCATCCGCACCTTCCTGATCGATCCGGTGGGGCTGGTGGAAGGCCTGCGCCATCCCGACGACAGTGACTCGGTTCCCGGTTTTCGCGGCGCGCGTTTCTCCCGTACGCGGCATTGCCTGCCGGCCATTGTCGAGAGCGTCTGGCAGGGCCGGGAGACGGCCAAGCGTGAGCACAATGCGCCGTTGTCCCAGGCCCTGAAGATCATCATGAACGCCTTCTACGGCGTGCTCGGCTCCAGCGGTTGCCGCTTCTTCGATACGCGCCTGGCGTCCTCCATCACCCTGCGCGGCCACGAGATCATGCGGCGGACCCGAGAGCTGATCGAAGCCCAGGGCTACGCGGTGATCTATGGCGACACCGACTCCACTTTCGTCTGGCTCAAGCGTGCCCACAGCGATGACGATGCCGCGCAGATCGGCCGCAAGCTGGTGGCCCAGGTCAACCAATGGTGGCGCGAACATCTGCAACAGGAGCTCGGGTTGAGCAGCGCCCTGGAGCTACAGTTCGAGACCCACTTCAGTCGCTTCCTGATGCCGACCATTCGCGGCGCCGAGGAGGGCAGCAAGAAGCGTTATGCCGGCCTGGTGACCCGTGCCGACGGTACCCAGGAGATGATCTACAAGGGCCTGGAAACTGTGCGCAGCGACTGGTCGCCCCTGGCCCAGGACTTCCAGCAGGAGCTGTACCGGCGGATCTTCGACCGGGTGCCGTATCAGGACTATGTGCGTGACTATGTGCGTCGGACCCTGGCGGGCGAGCTGGACGACCGGCTGGTCTACCGCAAGCGCCTGCGTCGCCAGTTGGGCGACTACCAACGCAACGTCCCGCCCCATGTGCGGGCGGCACGCCTGGCCGATGAATACAACGATGCTCAAGGCCGGCCCCGGCAGTACCAGAACGGTGGCTGGATCAGCTACGTGATCACCCTGGCCGGCCCCGAGCCGCTGGAGATACGCCGCGCGCCGATCGACTACGACCACTACATCACCCGGCAGCTACAGCCGGTGGCGGACGCGATCCTGCCCTTTGTCCAGGATGATTTCAGCACCCTGATCGGTGGGCAGTTGGGGCTGTTCTAGGCGTCACCCTCAGAGACTGAAGCGCGCCACCAAGCGATGCATATCCGCCGCCAGTCGCGACAGTTCGGTACTCGCCACTGAAGTCTGCTGGGCACCGGTGGCGCTGTGCACGGACAGGTCGCGAATGCTCGTCAGGTTGCGGTCCACGGTGCGTGCCACTTCGGCCTGCTCCTCGGAGCCGGCGGCGATGCGCAGGTTCATCTCGTTGATCTGGTTGATCGCCGTGGAGATTTCCGTCAGCGCGGTGCCCGCTTCGTGGGCGATGCGCAGGGTGTCCTGGGCTTCCTGGCAACTGTCCTGCATGGCGCTGGTGACCTGCTCGGTGC
>Ga0302145_10000790_pt1 | contig 12856 bp, 10 predicted proteins | sample I_Bog_E2_3_FD_192437 | JGI IMG/M metagenome (GOLD analysis project Ga0302145, IMG submission 192437) | Peat permafrost microbial communities from Stordalen Mire near Abisko, Sweden - I_Bog_E2_3 | ecosystem: Environmental > Terrestrial > Soil > Wetlands > Peat | place: Sweden: Abisko, Stordalen... | reverse complement strand
TCATCGCCGCCTGGCAGGCTTGCGTGCAGCCGAGCGATTGGGTGCTCCATCTCGGGGATTTCTGCCTGGGACCTCGGGAGAACATCGCCCAAATACGCCGGGTGCTACCTGGACATATCATCCTCGTGCGCGGGAATCATGATCGGTCTCGAGCGGCCATGGCCGAGGCCGGATTCGATGCAGTGTATTCAGCGGTACGCATTGAGTCCGGCGATCACCACTGGATCGGGCGCCACAATCCCGCTGCGTTCTCGGTCCGCGAGGCCGCCTCGGCGGTGCGGCTGCTCCATGGCCACTGCCACGGGAACGGCTGTAGTAACGAGGTGAACCCAGTAGTACGGGTCAAAGCGACCGATTGTTCACTGGATGCGCTTCGTTCGATAGCCCCCGTGGAATGAAAGGCTGTCGCATCTCATGGGGCCAGAGCATAAGAAATTGTAATGACTATGTTTATACGTTAGCGTGGGATTTTTCCCGAATTATGCGTCCGGGCCTCGACCCCTAATTCGCTGGCTCAGGATTAGCGGCCAGCAAAAATTTCATAAACATAGTATTAACAAGTATTTGCGTCTTTGCTAACATAGGCCATTATTGACCTATATTGGGTCTTAGCGTACGATTTTTTCCGTTTCGTGACCTGACCCCATATTTGATATGGTACATGAGCTTCCGGATGGCTACGGGCGGTACGAACCCATGCGGGAGTAGAAAACCCTTAGCGGAGGATTTTTCCCGATTGAACAAAACCGGGAAGCCCGGTGACCGGATACTCGCGGCATCGCACATTTTCCCGTGCTACGGTGGCGGTTCCCCTCCTTCAAGAAGAGCAAGCCTCCTGGTCACTGAATCGGTTCACCCTTCTCGCCCCACGTCTGAATTGCCCGGCGATAGGATACCCGCACGCTGTTGCCCGCCGTCATCATTTCACGCGGGAGCCCAGAGAGCATGGCGACATCCAGCCGCAATGAGCCCCAGATCGCCCTGCGCTATCAGGCGATCCGATCTCGTCTGAGTGAGCTCCTTCTCGAGATCCGGAGATCTGTCCTTCCGGAGGAGATGATCGCTATGGCCAAAAGGCTTGGCTTCATGTATCGGGGGGAATTCAGCGCGATGGACGAATTAGCGAGCACAGCCGTTGAAGAGGCTGCGGTATTCTGCTACCGACGTGGCGGGGAGACTGCGATCGCACGTTCCTATCGCACGCTACCTGAGGATGCGCCAGCGCTGGACCGCACCATTCTTCATGGTCTCCAGTCATCCCGGTGGTCGGTATTCGACGTCGTGCGTATCCGGCCCGGTGAAGGCGCGGAACTCCGCGACACCGCGGATAGTACGGATTATTCCGTCTGGGATGCTGGCCTCTCCCGCGCCATGGTGGCCGGGCAACGGATGACGGCGAGGATTTTCGCCGTAGATGGCATTTGGATGACGTCCGGGGTGGCGATGGCTGGAATCGAAGCGCCCCTCTGTGTTCTCGCCCAACGTTATCTTCCGGTGGCCCTTCACGATCCTGCTATCTGGCCGCCCTACGGCAGTAGCGAGCGCGATCAGGTCATTGTGACCCTCCAATCCCATCTCATGGGGACCCCGGCGCCATCCCCAGGGGCCGCGGGTCCGACGAGGAAAGGCCCCTGCCCGTGCGGGAGCGGCAAGAAGTACAAGCACTGCTGCGGCAAGGAACGATGATCGGAACAGGGTGCGCCAGACAGACGGTAGAGCGTGACGTCCACCGCGATTGCATGAGATGAATCGCCGGTCGCCTGCGGGACCCGGAGGCACTTCCGCCTCCGGTAACCCGGAGGTCGGCCATGGCCGTCACCAGCATCGATTCCTTCCACCGCCACCTGCACACCCGCGGACTGGCATCATCCACCTGCGAACGCTACGTCGCCTGCGTCTTGCGCCTGTTGACGTTCGCCGACGTTCCAGCGGACAGCGTGACCAGCCAGCACGCCTACGACCATCTCGTCGACCAGAGCACCCGCCTGGGACTGTCTGCGTCCTGGTACAACGTCCAGTTCACCGCCGTGGTGCGCTGGTTCGAGTTCCGTCAGCAGCCACTGGAGCTGCGGGGCCTTCAGCCGCAGCGGCGGGCCGTCACCATTCCGCGGGCGATGACCACGGACCAGATTCGCCGGCTCTTTGCCGCCGTCCGGGATAACCGCTATCGGCTGATCTTCCAGCTGGCCTACTCCACCGGCATGCGGATCAGCGAGCTGGTCGCTGTCCGGGTAGCGGATATCGACCCCGAGCGGCCCCTGCTGCACATCCCTCAGCAAAAGGGTGGTGGAGAACGGCTGGTCCTGCTGCCGCCGACCATGCGTGAGCGCCTGCGGGAGTACTGGAAGTCCTACCGACCCAGCGATGTGTTCTTCGAGCGTCGGCCGCGTCATGATGGCAGAGGGCTGCATCCGGAGACGCTGCGCACGGCCTTCCGGGAGGCGAGGGACGCTATCGGCCTGAAAGACGATCTCAGCGTTCACAGCCTGCGCCATTCCTTCGCCACCCATGCGCTGCGTGCCGGCATCGACATCGTCACCCTGCAGCGGCTGATGGGCCACCGCAGCATCACGTCCACCGTGCGCTACCTGACTCCCGACCTGTATACCGCAGCCCCGGTGACGGTCGACCTCCTGGCGCGGCTGGAGGCGGCGGCCATGAGCGCCGGAGGCCGGTCATGATCCGCACCATCATCCAGGATCTCCTCGACACTCCGGCGTTCATGCGACTGTCATCCAGCAAGCGCGCCGCCCTGGAGGACATCGCCGCCTGTGGCACCGAAGCGTGCGGACTCCACCGTGAGCAATGCGACCATTGCGGGGATAAACGCTTGGTGCCCAATACCTGTGGGAACCGGGCCTGTCCGTACTGCCAGGGGGCGGAACGCGAAGCCTGGGTACGGGAGCGGGAGAAGGAGCTCCTGCCCAGTTCGTACTTCCACGTCGTGGCCACGACACCAGAGGAACTGCGGGGCCTCTCCCAGGCCTTTCCAGCGGTGGTCAATGACGTGCTGCTGCGTTCCATCGCCGATGCGGTCCATTATCTGGCGGCCGATCCCAAGCATTTGGGTGGTGAGGTCGGATCGCTATCGATGCTGCACACCTGGGGATCTGATCTGCGTTTGCATCCTCATGCCCATGTACTCGTCACTGCCGGGGCATGGAATGCCGAGGAGGGGCGCTGGATCCATGCGCGTTGCTGCGGGGCGCAGAAGCGGCCCTTCCTGGTGAGCGTCGATGTGCTGCGCCTCGCCTTTCAACGTCGCTTCATGCGCCTGCTCCTGCAGGCTTATGAGCAGGGCCGATTCGACGATGGCCCGCATGAGGCATTCCCGTTCCTCGCACAGCTCTCGACGTTGCGTGCCTTCATGGGCGAGCTCATCCGCAAGCCGTGGGTCGTGTACATCGAGCCACCATTCGGGTCGCCGCAGATCCTCCTGCGCTACCTGGGGCGTTACGTCAACCGGGTAGCCATCAGCCCATCCCGCGTGACAGCGTACGATGCCGAGAAGGATCAGGTGACCTTCCACTGGAAGGATTACGCCCATAAGGGCCGCCAGGAGAGCCTGACCTTGTCGTCGGCCGAGTTCCTCCAGCGCTTCGCGCAGCACATCCCACCGCCCGGATTCGTGCGCATCCGCTTCCGGGGCCTGTGGAGTACCGCGCACCGGAAGACCAAGCTTGCGGTTGTGCAGGCGTATTTCCGGGCACGCGGCGGGAGTGGCCTGACGGCGGCGCCGCCAACGCCGAATCCAGACCCCACAGCCACCGACCACAGGCGCTGCCCGGCCTGCGGTATCGGTTGCTATCAGCGTATCCCGGGAGACTACCGCCTTCCGCGGAAGGACCGACGCAAACGCATACGAGAGCTCATTGCCGGACGACGCACAGCCACTCCGGGAGGGGTAGCCACGCCCGCATGATACCATGACCTCACCACGGCGATCGTTGATGACCCGCTTTCCGGCGGGGCGGGAGCGCACGCACGGACGAGAGCCGATTTCGGACCTCAGCTGCCGCATCCGGCATAGCCCGGGCGCGCTTCAAGGCGAATGCTGCATGATCGGAGATGACTCGGGTCGCGGTCGCCGCAAGGAAGAGGCCAACGTCAGGAGCAAACCCCCCAGGAGGCATCGACGTCGGACGATGATCCGCTGACGGTCTTGCTCAACCCGGCACTGCTCCAACCCGCGCCGAATCTGGCGCCGGGCGCGGGCACGGTATTGCCGTCGGCTCGGCTTGGAGCAGCGCAATGTATTTCGAGAGGTCATTCAACGCATTGGGGGTGGGCCATCTCGCAGAGTATCTGGCCCGTCGGTTCGCGAGTATCTGCGAATTCCTGGATGAGTATCTGGGACTCGGAAAAACGACCCGAAATCCGCACTCCAGTTGGACCACTGTTGGACCGAGGGGCAAAAATGGGGTCAAAAACGAGATGTTTTGTTAAAGCATAAACCCCAGGTTTCCCTGGGGTTTATGCTCTTGGAGCGGGCGAAGAGACTCGAACTCTCGACCTACAGCATGGCAAGCTGTCGCTCTAGCCAACTGAGCTACGCCCGCTTGCGAGGGTGAGATGGTAAGATGATTGCTGACTTGTCCAGGGCCAGTTCCAGCCCCGCGGTTTCAGATCAGGACATCGGCAGGACCGGATAGCCGCCGCTGCCGACGTTGACCGCCTGGACATTGACCTTGGTGCTGTGCCAAAGGGTGCTGTGCCCATTGGGGAGGACCGGAGCTGCGGCGATGGCCGCCGAGACATAGTGCTTGGCATGATAGATCGAGTCGCGCAGCGCCTGGCCCTTGGCCAAGCCGGCGGCGATGGCTGCCGAATGGGCGCAACCGGCCCCATGCACTTTGGCGCGCTTCTGGGTCGGAGCTTCGATATGGCTGACGCCATCCAGGCCGTAGAGTACATCGATGGTACGGTCGGTGAGTCCGCCGCCGGTCACTACCACCGGGGCACCGTAGCGCCGGAAGATCTCCTTGGCGGCCTGCTGCATGTCCTCGACGGAGAGGCACTCCTCCAGGCCTGAGAGCAGGGCGGCCTCGAAGCGGTTGGGCGTCGAGATGGTCGCACGCGGCATCAGTTCCTCGCACAGGGCCGCGACCATCTCCGGCTGCAGCAGGGGGATGCCCCGGCTGTCGGAGGCCACCGGATCGAGCACCAGCGGCAGGTCCGGCCGCTCGCGCAGCCAGCGGCCGATGACCCGGATGGCCGCCACGTTGGGGACCAGCCCGACCTTGACCGCCGAGAGCGGGAGCTCGGAGATGGCGTCCAGCTGGAGGCGGACGAAATGCTCGGGGACGAGGTGCATGCCCTTGATCCCGGCGAAACTCTGGGCGGAGATCGCGACCACTACCGAGGCGCCGTAGCAATCCTGGGATGAGAAGGTCTTGAGATCGCCCTGGATACCGGCCCCGCCCGAGGAATCAGAGGTACCGATGGTCAAGCAGACTTTAGGAAATTTTGCGTTCATGGCATCATTCCTGGTGCTGGAGTTGATCCTGGTCACCGACGCTCGGCTGCAGACGAGCTTGCCGCCTTCTTGGCAGCTTACCATCACGGATCGCCCCCTGCCGCAGGACGTGAGTACCATGGTGATACGGGAGCTGCATGTCCTGATCCCCTGCTTCTGAGCGCGGGCCATCCTAGCATCACGCCCATCGTGGGCACCGCCGACTGCACGCAACGATGCTCAACAGCTGGGGATGAGGACGCCTGTCAGATGACTGATGGATGACCAGGGACAGACCCGCATCCACCGGTCAGGTGGCGCGCACGTAGCCCTCGGGCAGACGGCGCACCAGCCGGCGGAGCTCGAGCGAGAGCAGGGTCGCGGAGACCGCCGAATGCGGGACCTCGCCGACCCGCACCAGGTCAGCGATGGTGCGGGGAGCATCGGCGAGCATCAGGTAGACCTGCTTCTCCCGGCCGGTCAGCGCGCTCGCCCGTGGGCCGAGGGGCTTGGCGCCATCCAGGGCGATCGCCCCGCCGGCGAGGGTGAGGAGCGGTTCGACCTCCTGCAGGATGTGCTCGACGGACGCCACCAAGGTGGCGCCATCGCGGATCAGCTGGTTCGATCCGGTGCACTCGGGATTGTCGATGTTGCCGGGGACCACCAGCACGTCGCGCCCGAGCTCCATGCTCAGCCGTGCCGTCACCAGGGCGCCATCGCGCGTTCCGGCCTCGATCACCAGGGTCGCGAGGGTAAGCGCCGCGATCAGGCGGTTGCGGCGGGGGAAGGTGGTTGCGCTGGGAGAGGCGGTAAAGGGCAGTTCGCTGAGCACCGCGCCCCGGCCATCGGCGATGCGCGCCGCCAGGGGGGTGTTCTCGTCGGGATACAGGCGGCCGAATCCCGAGCCCAGCACGGCGATGGTGCGGGCACCGCCTTCCAAGGCAGCGGTATGGGCGACGGTATCGATGCCGCGGGCGAGCCCAGCGACCAGGGTGGTGCCGACCTGGGCCATGCCGATGCTCAGGCGATGCGCCTGGCGATGCCCATAGGCGCTGGGCCGGCGCGAGCCGACCACCGCCAGGGCGAGCCGGTCACGTGGCTGCAGCTCGCCCTTGATCCAGATCGCCAGCGGCGCGTCCTCCAGGACCAGCAGGGCTTGCGGGTAGTCGGCATCGGTGCGCACCAGGATGCGCACCCCGGCACGGTGGCAGGCAGCCCGCTCGGCAGCCAGCTGCTCGTCGCCCCGGTGATCGCAGATGCGGCGCGCCACATCGCCGCCCAGGCCCTCGATGCCATGCAGGCGATCCATGCTCCACGTGAATGCCTCGGCCGGGCTGGCACAGGCGTCCAGCAGGCGCTGGGCGACGGTCGGGGTCAGGCCGGGCACCAGGGCCAGGCGCAGCAGGGCATCGGCGTCGCTCAGCATGGAGGCCGTCCGCGCGGTGCCTGTTCAGTGCTGAGATGGTCGGTGATCACAGGTGCAGCTTCGGTCGCCTGGCGGGGAGAACAAGATGAGTGGAGGGCGAGCTGGAGCACGGGAGGGGGAAGCAGCTGACTGGAGCAGGCAGATGCAAGCGGATGCGCAGCGCAGCGGAGGCGTGCCGGACGAGGGCTGATGAGGCCAGTTCGTCCCGGCCCTCTCAGCGGATGGAGCGGTCGCGAACGCCCAGGTGGGTGAACGGGGGAGACGAGTCCCGGCGGCGCCGCGCCGCGCGCAGCCCTGGATGCCGGGAAGGGATCGGGTCATCTGGGCGGGCGCCAGACCAAATCGCTAGTGGTTCTCATCCCAGGGGTTACAACGATCCTCATGGCACGGCAATTGCGTAGGTAGATCAGGAGCGAGTGCGTGCCATGATTCACGACAGATCCTGTGGTAATCTGGGATGGGTCCTCGTCACCAGGAAGCAGCCGTTGTGAGTCTGTGCCTCACCCCGCGCATCGACGCCATCGCCCAGGCGGTGACCGGACGTACCGCCAGCCTCTTCGAGGAGGACGTCCGCGCGCAGGGCGCCGCCCTGGAGCGGGCGGTGGCGGGCCGGCGCATCCTGGTCGCCGGCGGGGCCGGGTCGATCGGCGCCGCCACCATCATGGAGCTGCTGCGCCTGCGGCCAGCCGCCCTCACCGTCCTCGATCCGAGCGAGAACAACTTGGTCGAGCTGATGCGCACCATCCGCTCCCAGGGCGACCGCGTGGCAGCCGAGGTGCACATCGAGCCGCTCGATTACGGCAGCCGGCTGGCGCGCGCGTATCTGGCGACCCAGGCACCCTGCGACGTGGTGCTCTCCTTCGCCGCCTTGAAGCATGTGCGCTCGGAGCGCGACATCTTCTCCCTGCTGCGCCTGCTGGAAGTGAACCTGCTCAAGGCCGACCGCTTCCTCGCGACCCTGCGCCTGCAGGGCCATGGACGCTCCGGGGTGTTCTTCGTCTCCACCGACAAGGCGGCCAATCCGGTCAGCCTGATGGGCGCCTCCAAGCGCGTGATGGAGCAGCTGCTGTGGGCCCACGCCCAGCCAGAGGCGCCCGCCTCGCTGCTCGACGGCGGCAGCGCGCCGCCGCTGCCGCTGGTCACCGCCGCCCGCTTCGCCAACGTCGCCTTCAGCGATGGCAGCCTGCCGTGGGGCTTCCTGCAGCGGCTGGAGAAGGGCCAGCCACTCGCCGCACCGGGCGATGTGCGGCGCTACCTGCTCTCGCCGCGCGAGGCCGGACAGCTGTGCCTGCTGGCGGCGCTCGCGTGCCCCAGCCGCCATCTCCTCATCCCGGTGCTGGATCCGGTCGACGACCTGGTGTCCTTCACCGATATCGCGGTCGCCACCCTGCGCGCCTGCGATCTCGCTCCCGCATGGTTCGACGATGCCGAGCTCGCCCGCCAGGCGGTCGGCGTCGAACGTGCGCGCGGGCGCTATCCGGTGCTGGTGACGACTTCCGACACCAGCGGCGAGAAGGAGATCGAGGAGTTCGTCGCCGCCGGCGAGCAGGAGGTGGACCTCGGCTTGGCGGCCGCCCGCGCGGTCGCCGGCGGGGCGGTCGACGTAGCCCTCCTCGGCAGCGTCCTGCGCGGCATCGAGCAGGCCATCGCGGATGCCGGCAGCGTGCAGAAGGCGGATTTGGTGGCGCTGCTCACCCGGGTGGTCCCCGCCCTGGCGCACAAAGAGACCGGGATCAGCCTGGATGGGAAGATGTGATGGAGGCTCCAGCCATGGCAACCCAGCCGATCGCCCTGTGCGTGCCGCATTTCCCCGGCAACGAGAGGCGCTATGTGCTCGAGGCCTTCGACACCGGCTTCGTCAGCTCGGTCGGCCCGTTCGTCGAGCGCTTCGAGCGCGCCTTCGCCGCGGCCGTCGGCGCGCCCCATGCGGTCGCCTGCGCCAGCGGCACCGCCGCCATCCATCTCGCCCTGCGCGTGCTGGGGGTGGGGGCGGGCGATCTGGTGCTGTGCTCCGATTTCACCTTCATCGCCAGCGCCAATCCGGTGCGCTACCAGCTCGCCGAACTCGGCTTCATCGACAGCGAGGCGCGCTCGTGGAACCTGGACCCGCGCGCGCTCGCCCGCGCCCTCGATGAGCTGGCCGCCAGCGGGCGGCCGCCCAAGGCGGTGATCGCCGTGCATGTGCTCGGCCAGCCGGCGGACCTCGGTCCGATCGTCGAGGCCTGCGGCCGCCACCGGGTGCCGCTGATCGAGGATGCCGCCGAGGCGCTCGGCAGCGGCTACGACAGCGATTATCCCTACCCCTCCTGCGCCGGTCGCCAGGTGGGCACCATCGGGGGCATCGGCTGCTTCAGCTTCAACGGCAACAAGATCATCACCACAGGCGGGGGCGGCATGCTCACCACCGCCGATAAGGATCTCGCGACGCGCCTGCGCCACCTCTCGACCCAGGCCAAGCTGCCCGGTCTGGCCTTCGTCCATGATGAGGTCGGCTACAATTACCGGCTCACCAACCTGGCCGCCGCGCTCGGGGTCGCCCAGCTCGAGTGCCTGCCCGCCTTCCTGTCGCGCAAGCATGCCATCGCCGAGCGCTACCGGCTGTGGTGCGAGCAGCAACGTGAGCGCTGGGGCACGGTCTATCAGCCCGTCCTGCCGGGGACCAGCCCGAGCGATTGGCTGTGCTCGTTCACCGTGCCGCAACGTGACCGCCTGATCGCCGCCTGCACCGCCGCCGGCATCCAGGTGCGTCCACTGTGGCTGCCGCTGTCGCAGCAACCCTGCCTGCGCGGCTTCCGCACCTGGGGGGGCGATGAGGCGGTTGCGCCGAGCCTCGCGGCGACCGGGATGAGCGTGCCGTGCTCCTCGTCGCTCACCGACACCGAGCAGGACCGGGTGCTGGAGGTGCTCAGCCGGGCGCTCACCGGTGGTGCGCCCGGAATGTCGTCATGAGCGCTGCTCCGCTGATCATCATCCCGGCGCGCGGGGGCTCCAAGGGTGTCCCGGGCAAGAACCTCAGGACCGTCGGCGGCATCAGCCTGATCGGTCGCGCGGTGCGCACCGCACGTGCGGCCGCGCGCGCCTTCCCCGGCACGCGCGTCATCGTCGACTCGGATGACCAGGCGATCCTCGCCGAGGGCCGGGCCTGGGGAGCCGAGACGCCGTACGTCCGGCCGGCGGAGCTGGCGTCTGACACCGCGAGCAGCCTGGCGGTGATGCGGCATGCGCTGGAGGTGCTCGGCGTGACAGCCAGCGATGCTCGGCCGATCGTCCTCATGCAGGCCACCAGTCCGCTGACCCCGGCCGCGCATGTCGTCGCGTGCATCCGGCGCTTCCATGACACCCAGGGTGCGCCGGTGATCTGTGTTGCGCCCTCCGACCATCCGCCGGCCTGGAGTGTCGGTCGCGATGCCGATGGCCGCCTGCTGCCGCTGTATCCGGGATGGGACGCCGCCAGGCGGCAGGACTTGCCGCCCTCCTGGCGGCAGACCGGTGCGGTCAACATCGCCAGCGCCGCCGATCTGCATGCCGGGAAGGATTTCGTCCAGCCGCACCGCACGAGCCTGGTGGAGGTCGACGGACATGCGGCGCTCGACATCGATTCCCCAGCCGACCTCGCCATCGCTGAGGCGCTGGTCGCGGTGCGCCCGATCGCGCCCTTAATCCTGGGCGAGCGGCGCATCGGCCCCGGCCACCCGTGCTTCATCATCGCCGAAGCCGGTGTCAACCATGATGGCGACCTCCTGGAGGCGCATCGGCTGGTCGATGCCGCTGCCGATGCGGGCGCCGATGCGGTGAAGTTCCAGACCTGGCAGACCGAGCTGCTGTGCCGGCCGGGGGCGCCGAAGGCGGAGTACCAGAAGGCGGCCACCGGAGCAGGGAGCGATCAGTTCGCCATGCTCAAGGCCTTGGAGCTGCCGTATGCGTGGCATGCCGAGATCAGCGATCATGCGCGTCGGCGCGGCATCATCTTCCTCAGCACGCCCGATGAGATCGAAAGCGCGCGCTTCCTGGTCGAACAGGTGAAGGTCCCGCTGCTCAAGGTCGGCTCGGGTGAGCTCGACAACCTGCCCTACCTGGCCCAGCTGGGCGCCTTCGGGCTGCCCGTGCTGCTGTCTACCGGCATGGGCAGCCTGCCGGAGATCGCCAGCGCGCTCGACGCGCTGGGCGATGTCCCGGTGGCGCTCTTCCATGCCGTCAGCGCCTATCCGGCGCCGGTGAAGCAGATGAACGTGCGCGCGATCGCCACCCTGCGCCACGCCTTCCAGGTGCCCGCCGGCTTGTCCGACCACTGCCCGGGTGAGGAGGCGGTGCTGGCGGCGGTTGGCATCGGCCTCGACATCTGGGAGAAGCACCTGACCACCGATAGCACGCGCACGGGTCCGGATCACGCCTCCAGCCTGGAACCGCGGGAGTTTCGCCGCCAGGTCGCGCTGGTGCGCGCCGCCGAGTCCGCCCTGGGCGATGGCCGCAAGGTGCCGGCCGCCTGCGAGCTGCCGACGCGCTCGGTGGTGCGCAAGCGCCTGCACCTGACCGCGGATCGCCCGGCCGGGCATCGACTCGGCGTCGCTGACCTGACCGGACTGCGCGCGGAGCGCGGTCTGGCCATCTCGCGCTTCCAGGAGGTGGTGGGGCGGCGGCTGCGCCGCGGACTGCATGCGCTCGAGGCGCTCGAGGATGGGGATCTCGATGGCTGAGCCGATCCGCCTGGTGGTGATCAGCACCTCGCGCAGCGACCTCGGACCGCTTGCTCCGGTGGTTACGGCGGCACTCCGCGATCCGCAGTTCGATGTGCATCTTGTGGTGTGCGGGATGCATCTCGAGGCCGGCACGCCGAGCGACCAGGAGCTCGAGCGGCTGCGCGGCGTGCGCCTGCCGCTGCCGCAGGATTCCCTGGGCAAGGTCCACCAGGTGGCCCTGGCCGCATACCTCGCGGCCAGCAGATGCGAGGCGGCGCTGGTCCTGGGCGATCGCTGCGAATTGCTGGAAGCGGCCCTGGCATGCATCCATGCGCGTGTCGTCCTGGTCCACTGCTCCGGCGGCGAGCGCAGCATGGGTGCGTGGGATGATCAGGTGCGCGATGCGGTCACCAAGCTGGCCCACGTCCACTGCACTCCGCATGAGGCCGCAACCGCGCGTCTGGTAGCCCTGGCGGAGGAGCCGTGGCGGATCGCCACGGTGGGGGAGCCGGGTTTGGACGCCATCGGAGCCGACTCCATCATGCCGCCGCAGGACATCGAGCAGCTGCTCGGCATCCGCCCGACGCGCGCCGATATCGTCGTGGCCGTCCATCCGGTGACGCGCTATCCCGAGGAGACCGGCAGGCTGTGCTCGGTCATCGGCGCATTGGCCGGCAGCTTCCCTGGCCGCCTCTTCCTCTCATCGCCCAATGGCGATCCGGGCAGCGATGAGATCCGCGCGGCCTGGCACGCGCTGGCGCGGCACTCACCACGGCACCAGGCGCTCGCTGATCGGGGAGCGGCTTTCTTCCGGGGCCTGACGGCGGCGTGCGGCGTGATGGTCGGCAACTCCAGCGCCGGCCTCATCGAAGCGCCTTCACTCGGGACCCCCACCATCGATCTGGGCCGTCGCCAGGCGCAGCGCTTGCGTGGCGACAGCGTGGTGAGCTGCGCGGAGGTGAGCCTGGACCAGCTGCAGCGTGCCCTGGTGGAGGCCCACGGCGAGCGGCGGCGCAGCGCTGCCTGCCCGGGCAGGAATCCCTATGGCGATGGCCAGGCGTCGCCGCGCATCCTCGCCCATGTGCGGCGCCTGGTCCGTCGAGCGGACATCCTGGTGAAGGCATGAGCATGGGTTCGCCACCGTCGTCCGGGCGCCTGCCCCGCCGGGAGGCGCAGGCGGCGCCCGGCCTTGGCATCGCCTGGCGGGCGCCAGCGGCCCAGTGCCCCGGCATCGCCGGGTCGGCCGATGCGGGACGCGCCGAGGCCGTTCCGGAAGCGTGGCGATGATGGAGCTGCGCT
>Ga0302145_10000785_pt1 | contig 12880 bp, 7 predicted proteins | sample I_Bog_E2_3_FD_192437 | JGI IMG/M metagenome (GOLD analysis project Ga0302145, IMG submission 192437) | Peat permafrost microbial communities from Stordalen Mire near Abisko, Sweden - I_Bog_E2_3 | ecosystem: Environmental > Terrestrial > Soil > Wetlands > Peat | place: Sweden: Abisko, Stordalen... | reverse complement strand
TGAGCCGATGTCTCTCGGCTCACCTCTTTTTTTCCTTCTCCTGCGGCCTCGCCCCTCGACAGCCGTCGCCTGGCGCAAGGTGAAACGGGCGCCGTGAGCCGAACAGGTCGGCGGAAAGCCCCGCATTTCCGGGTTGCTGTCAGCCGGGCTTCTTTGCATACTGGCCCTCGCATACCAACAAATAACAACCGGGGCAGCGTCGCCCGGCTTGCGAGGAGACCGCATGTTCAGTCGCCGGCGACTGCCGCCCGCCACCTTGCCGCCGGCCCAGCCCGCGGCGGATTTCTCAGGCGCCATCCGCAGCATCGCCACGCAGGCGACCGAGCTGGGGCGCGGCGCCGCGGAGCTCGACGGCGTCATCGAGGACGTGGTGGCCACGAGCAGCGAGCAGGTGGGCGAGATCGGCAAGCTCGCCACCGACATGCAGGCGATGGTGCAGTCCAACTCCGCGATCGAGGCCAGCGGCCGCTCCAGCCGCGTGGCGATGGGCCAGGCGCGGGAGGCCGTCGCGCACGTGGGCCAGGGCGTGCTGGGCGTGGTGACGTCCCTGCGCGCCGTGGCCGCCGCGGCCGCCGACATCACCCAGATCGCGCTGCAGACCCGGCTCGTCGCGTTCAACGCCACGGTGGAGGCCAAGCGCGCGGGCGAGGCGGGCGCGGGCTTCGCGGTGGTGGCCGAGGCCGTGAAGGACCTGGCGGCCAAGGTGGAGCAGTCCTCCAAGCTGATCATGTCCACGGTCACCCAGCTCGATGCGCGCATCGACAGCCTGGCCGCCAGCATCACCGACAACCGCGACGCGGCCCAGCAGGGCACCTTCCACCTGGCGCTGGCGCAGGTGGAGGCGAGCGTCGACGAGATCGTCGTCTCCACCCAGCGCAACCTCGAGACGTGCCAGGGCGTCACCGCCGAGGTGGGCACGATGGCGGCGTCGGTGGCGGCCAATGCCGAGACGCTCAAGCGCGTGAACGCGAACACGCGCAACTTCCTGAAGGCCTCCGAGACCCTGGTGGAGATCACCAACGATTGCGGCGCGGTCACGCCCGACACGCCCTTCATCGAGGCCGTGCAGCGTGGCGCCGCGCAGTTGTCGGCCGCGCTGGAGCAGGCGGTGGCGCAGGGCCGACTCTCGTTGGCCGACCTGTTCGACGAGAAATACCAGCCGGTTCCCGGCAGCAACCCGGCCCAGGTGACGACGCGCTTCGTGGCCCTGACCGACGAGCTGTTCCCGCCGGTGCAGGAAGAGCTGCTGGCCTTCGATTCCCGGGTCGTGTTCTGCGCCGCGGTCGATCGCAAGGGCTACCTGCCCACGCACAATCTCAAGTTCTCGCAGCCGCAGGGAGCCGACCCGGTGTGGAACGCGGCGAACGCGCGCAACCGGCGGCTGTTCAACGATCGCACCGGCCTGGCCGCGGGCCGCAACGAGCGACGGTTCCTCCTCCAGACGTACCGGCGCGACATGGGCGGCGGCAAGCGGGTGCTGATGAAGGACCTGTCGGCCCCGATCACGGTGCAGGGCCGGCATTGGGGCGGGCTGCGCCTGGCCTACTCGTTCTGAGCATCCCAAGCCCATGAATGTGCCCGGTGTTCGCGAAGAAACGCGCAGTGCCAGCCTGTGATCCTGCGCGAAGTCGCAGGATCCACGAGTTGGAAGCGTTTCGCACGGGGGATCCTGCGACTTCGCGCAGGATGACGAGGCCGATGCGACGGCGACCTGCCGACACTGTTTTGTTTCTTGAGGGCCAGCGCGCCGAAGCTGACAAAACTGTCATCCTTCGGTCAGGGTGGGGTCCGGCCCCGGGACTAGAGTGCAACCTGTCGCACTCACCCTCGAATCCCTGGCCATGCCTCTTCGCCCCACCCTCGTCGCGCTCGCGGCGGCCGTCCTGTTGTCGGCCTGCGCCGCCGGGCCCGACTACGTGCGCCCGACGCTGCCCGTGCCGGCCGCGTACAAGGAGTCGGGTGTCTGGAAGACGGCAGACCCGCGTGCGGCGGTCAGCGGCCTGGCCTGGTGGCAGGCCTATGGCGATACCGTGCTCGACGGGCTGGAGGCGGACGCGCAGGCAGCCAACCAGAACATACGCCAGGCCGAGGCGACCTATCGCCAGGCCAAGGCGATCGTCGACGAAGACCGCGCCGGCCTGTTCCCGACGCTGGGGCTGAACCTGGGCGCCGAGCGTGCGCGCACCAACACCAACGGCGTCCTCCATACCGGCAACAGCTACAGCCTGGGCCTGGCCGGAAGCTGGGAGCCCGACCTCTGGGGCAGCGTGCGCCGCACGATCGAATCGGGCGTGGCGAGTGCGCAGGCAAGCGCGGACGACCTGGCCGCCGCGCGCCTGAGCATCCAGACGACGCTGGCGCAGGACTACGTTCAATTGCGCATCGCCGACCAGCAGCGCGACTTGTACGCCGCCACGGTCGATGCCTATGCGAAGGCGCTCAAGCTGACGCAGGCTCAGCACAACGCCGGCGTGGCGCTGCAGTCCGACGTCTCGCTGGCCGAAGCACAGCTGGCGCAAGCCCAGGCCGCCGCCATCGACCTCGACGCGACACGTGCCCAACTCGAGCACGCGATCGCCGTGCTCACCGGCCGCGCGCCTGCGCAGTTCACGCTGGCTGCCGCGCCCGCCAACCAGCCGCTGGCGCTGCAGATGCCCGACACGCCGGCCGGCCTGCCCTCCGAACTGCTGGAGCACCGCCCGGACATCGCCGGCGCCGAGCGCCGCGCCGCGGCGGCGAACGCCAACATCGGCGTCGCCAAGGCCGCGTACTTTCCGCAGCTGACGCTGAGCGCCAGCGGCGGCTTCGGCGCCGCCGCCCTGAGCAATCTGTTCGACGCCCCCGCGCGCGTGTGGTCGCTCGGCGCCGCGCTGGCGGAGACGATCTTCGACGGCGGACTGCGCACCGCGCGTGTCGCACAGGCCCTGGCGGCGTACGACATCACCGTCGCGCAGTACAAGGAAACGGTGCTCGGCGGCTTCCAGCAGGTCGAAGACGAACTGGCGTTGCTGCGCCTGCTGTCCCAGGAAGTGACGTTCCAGGACCAGGCCGTGCGCTCGTCGTTGCAGGCCGAGCAGTCCGCCATCGCGCAGTACCGTGCCGGCACGCTCAGCTACCTGAGTGTCGTCACGACGCAGTCGACGCTGCTCAACAACCAGCGCACCGCCGTGCAGCTGCGCGGCCGCCTGATGGCCGCCAGCATCTCGCTCGTCTCCGCCACTGGCGGTGGCTGGAGCGCTTCCGATCCCCTCGCCGCAGCCCCTGCCGCCTCCGCAGCGCAGCCGCTATGAACCGAACCGACGCCATGACCACGACCTTCTCTCGCCACAAAACCACCTGGGCCCTTGCCACGATCGCCGTTGCCGTCCTCGGCGTCGGCCTCTGGTCAGTCGCCCGTCCGACCCATGCCGCCGACGATTCCAAGGACAAGAAGAAGCAGGGCCCCGCGGCGGTGACCATCACGGTCGCTCCGGTGAAGGTGCAGGACATGCCGATCTTTCGCATCGGCATCGGCACGGTGATGCCGACGTTCTCGGTCACGGTCAAGACGCGCGTCGATGGCCAGCTCGATGCGGTCGGTTTCAACGAAGGCGACGATGTCAAGAAGGGCCAGGTCATTGCCCGGATCGACCCGCGCACGTACCAGGCCCAGTTGCTGCAGGCACAGGCCACGCAGGCGAAGGACCAGGCCACGCTGGCCAACGCGCGCATCGATCTGGAGCGCTACGAGACCCTGATCAAGCAGGACGCGGCCACGCAGCAGCAGGTCGACACGCAGAAGGCCCTGGTCGACCAGCTCGCAGCCACCGTCAAGGCCGATGAAGCGGCCGTCAAGTACGCGCAGGTGCAGCTCGACTACACGACCATCACCGCGCCGATCAGCGGTCGCGTCGGCACGCGCCTGGTCGACCCGGGCAACATCGTGCATGCCGCCGACACCACGGGCCTGGTCGTCATCAACCAGATCGACCCGATCTCGGTGCTGTTCACGCTGCCGGAAGACGCCGTGCAGGACACCAACCGTGCGATCGCGAAGACGCACCAGCCGCTGCTCGTGAAGGCAATCTCGCGCGACAACAGCGAGCTGCTCGCTGCAGGCACGCTGACCGTCGTCAACAACCAGATCGACACGACCAGCGGCACCGTGCAGATGAAGGCCAGCTTTCCGAACCCGCAGCACAACCTGTGGCCGGGCCAGTACGTCAACGTGCGCCTGATCCTGGGCACCTACCCGAAGGCGCTGACCATTCCCGCCGGCGCTGTCCAGCGCAGCCAGTCCGGCGTCTTCGTGTATGCCCTCAATCCGGATGGGCAGACGGTACGCAGCCAGACGATCTCGCTGGTGCAGATCGAGGATGGCGTCGCGCTCGTCGCCGCGGGGCCGGGGCTGGGCGCCAATGACAAGGTCGTGACCGACGGCACGTACCAGCTGCAGCCCGGATCGCACGTGGTCCTGAGCAAGCCAGGCTCGGCTGCGAGCGGGGCCGCCGGCGCATCGGCGGCCTCGGGAGAGAAGAAGTGAGCGTTTCCTCTGGCTTCATCAAGCGGCCGATCGGCACGACGCTGCTGGCGATCGCGATCCTGCTGGTCGGCATCGCGGTCTATCCGCTGTTGCCGATCGCACCGCTGCCGCAGGTGGATTTCCCCACCATCCAGGTCTCCGCCAGCCTGCCGGGCGCCAGTCCGGAGACCATGGCATCGAACGTGGCGCAGCCGCTCGAGAGGCAGTTCTCGCTGATCGCCGGCCTGACCCAGATGACCTCCGTCAGCGGCATCGGTTCGACCCAGATCACGTTGCAGTTCGACCTGAACCGCGCGATCGACGGCGCCGCGCTCGACGTGCAGGCCGCCATCAACGGCGCCACCGGCCAGCTGCCGACCACCCTGCCGGCGCCGCCGACCTTTCGCAAGGTCAACCCGGCGGACTCGCCCATCATGCTGCTGGCGGTCCATTCCGACACGCTGCCGCTGATCCAGGTCAACGACTACGCAGACAACATCCTCGCGCAGCAGATCTCGCAGATCAATGGCGTGGGCCTGGTCAACATCGGCGGCGTGAACAAGCCCGCCGTGCGGGTGCAGGTGGACCCGGCAAAGATCGCGGCGCTCGGCATCAGCCTGGAGGACGTCCGCGGCGTCATCGCCAACGTCTCCACGAACTCGCCCAAGGGCACGCTCGACGGTCCGAACCAGTCGTTCACCGTCTACGACAACGACCAGCTGCTCGAGGCCAAGCCCTGGAACGACGTGATCATCGCGTACAAGGGCGGCGCGCCGGTGCGCATCAGGGACATCGGCGTGGCCGTGGACGCGCCGGAGAACACCAAGGCGGCCGGCTGGGCCTACTCCGGCGCCGCCGCCCCCGACAGCGTGGGCAACGGTCGCGGCATGATTCTCGTCATCACCAAGCAGCCGGGCGCCAACGTGATCGAGACCGTCGACGCGATCAAGGCCGCGCTGCCCAAGCTGCAGGCGGCGATACCGCCCACGGTCAAGGTCGACACGCTGATCGACCGCACGCAGACCATCCGCGCCGCCGTCAAGGACGTCGAGTCGACACTGGCGCTGACCATCGTGCTCGTCGTGCTGGTGATCTTCCTGTTCCTGCGCAACGTGGCGGCCACGCTGATCCCCAGCGTCACGGTGCCACTCGCGCTGATGGGCACCGCGGGCGCGATGTACCTGCTGAACTACAGCCTCGACAACCTCTCGCTGATGGCGCTGACCATCGCGGTCGGCTTCGTCGTCGACGACGCCATCGTGATGCTGGAGAACATCTATCGCTACGTCGAGGAAGGCATGAGTCCGATGGACGCGGCCTTCAAGGGCTCGAGCGAGATCGGCTTCACCATCATCTCGATCTCGGTGTCGTTGGTGGCCGTGTTCATCCCGCTGCTTCTGATGGGCGGCATCGTCGGCCGGCTGTTCCGCGAGTTCGCGGTGACGGTGACGCTGACGATCTTCGTCTCGGTGTGCATCTCGCTGACGCTCACCCCGATGCTGTGCTCCCGCTTCCTCAAGGACGAGCACAAGACCAGGCACGGCCGCATCTACAAGCTGTCCGAGCTGGGCTTCGAGAAGATGCTCAACGGCTACAAGCGCGGGCTCGATGTCGTCTTCAGGCACCAGTTCGTCACGCTGATGGTGTTCTTCGCGACGCTCGCGGCCACGGTGGTGCTGTTCATCATCATCCCCAAGGGCTTCTTCCCGCAGCAGGACACAGGCTTCATCTTCGGCAGCGCCCAGGCGGCCCAGGATTCGTCGTTCACGTCGATGAACCGGCGCCAGGTGGCGTTCGCCGACATCATCCGCCAGGACCCCGACGTCACCGGCGTGGCGATGTTCGGCAACTCGTCGCAGTTCAACCTCGGCAACTTCTTCATCGCGCTGAAGCCGAAGGACGAAGGCCGCAAGGTCAGCTCCGACGAGATCATCGCGCGCCTGCGCCCGAAGCTGGCGAAGGTCGAAGGCGCGTCGCTGCTGATGCAGTCCGGCCAGGACATCAACGTCGGCGGCCGGCTGGCGCGGACGCAGTACCAGTACACCATCACCGACGCCAACCTCTCGGAGCTCGACGAATGGTCGCCCAAGCTGCTGGAGCGCTTCCAGCAACTGCCGCAGCTGACGGACGTCGCCTCCGACCTGCAGAGCGCCGCCACGACCGCGACGTTGACGATCGACCGGGACCGTGCCTCGACCTTCGGCATCACCCCCGCGCTGATCGACGCCACGATCTACGACGCCATCGGCCAGCGCCAGGTGAACCAGTACTTCACGCAGATCAACAGCTATCACGTGGTGCTGGAGGTGACCCCGAAGCTGCAGGAGGACCCCAGCCTGTTCAGCAAGCTCTACCTGACTTCGCCCGTCACCGGGCAACAGGTACCGCTGTCCACCTTCGTGAAGGTCGACAGCAGCAAGACCAGCTACCTCACGATCAGCCACCAGAGCCAGTTCCCCGCGGTGACGCTGTCGTTCAACCTGAAGCCCGGCGCCTCGCTTGGCCAGGCGGTCGACGCGATCAACAAGGCGCAAGCGGACATGGGCCTGCCCAAGGCGCTGAGCGGATCGTTCCAGGGCACGGCGCAGGCCTTCGGCGACTCGCTCAAGAGTCAGCCCTACCTGATCGCTGCGGCGCTGGTGGCGGTCTACATCGTGCTGGGCCTGCTGTACGAGAGCTACATCCACCCGTTGACCATCCTGTCGACCCTGCCCTCCGCCGGCGTCGGCGCACTGCTGATCCTGATGGCCGGCGGCTACGACCTGACCGTCATCGCGCTGATCGGCATCATCCTGCTGATCGGCATCGTCAAGAAGAACGGCATCATGATGGTGGACTTCGCGCTCACGGCCGAGCGCGAGCAGGGCATGAAACCCGAGGAGGCGATCTACCGAGCGTGCCTGCTGCGCTTCCGCCCCATCATGATGACGACGATGTGCGCACTTCTGTCCGGCCTGCCGCTGATGCTGGGTCACGGCCAGGGTGCCGAGCTGCGCCGACCGCTGGGCTACGCGATGGTGGGCGGCCTGGTGCTGTCGCAGATGCTGACGCTGTTCACGACGCCGATCGTCTACCTGTACCTGGACCGTACGCACTACTGGTACGAGAGCCGCAAGAAGGCTCGGCAGGCGCGCAAGGCGGCGAAGGCCGCCCGGGACAGCATCAATGCCGACGGCACCGACTTCGACCGCTCGCTCCCCGTCGTCGTCGATGAGCCGAAGCATTGACATCACCGTGAGCGCCATGAAGCTTCTCATCGTCGAGGACGAGCTCAAGACCGCGGAGTACCTGCGCAAGGGCCTCGCGGAGCAAGGCTGCGCCGTCGACGTGGCGCACAACGGCACCGACGGCCAGCACCTGGCGCTGGTGCACGACTACGACGTGATCGTGCTCGACGCGATGCTGCCCGGCATCGACGGCTTCACGCTGCTGCGCGCGCTGCGCCAGGTCAAGCAGACGCCCGTCATCATGCTCACGGCGCGCGACTCCATCGAGGATCGCGTGCGCGGCCTGCACGACGGCGCCGACGACTACCTGGTCAAGCCCTTCTCGTTCCTCGAGCTGCTCGCGCGCCTGCATGCCCTCCAGCGTCGCGGGCGCGCCCAGGAGCCAACGCAGCTGAAGATCTCCAACCTGCTGATCGACCTGATCGCGCGCAAGGCGTGGCGCGGCACCGAGCGCATCGACCTCAGCGCCAAGGAGTTCGCGCTGCTGGCCGTGCTCGCGCGTCGGCAGGGCGAGATCCTGTCGAAGACGGCCATCGCCGAGCTGGTGTGGGACATGAACTTCGACTCCAACACCAACGTGGTGGAGGTGGCGATCAAGCGGCTGCGCGCCAAGGTGGACAACGCGTTCGTGCCCAAGCTGCTGCACACGATCCGCGGCATGGGCTACGTGATGGAGGCCCGCGACGAGGCGCCGTCGAACGAGGAGTCGCAGGCGTGAAGCGGTCCATCACGACACGACTCGTGGGGATGTTCGCGCTGGCCGCGCTGGCCATGTTCACGTTGGTGGGCGCCGCGCTGTACGGCGTGCTCGAGCGCGAGCTGACGCGCCACGAGAACGACGACCTGAACACCAACCTGCAGAACATGCGCTACTCGATGGAACGCTTCGGCGACCTCGAGCACTGGTCCCGCCTGCAGGTGAAGATGGACACGCTGTCGCCCGCCGACGGCAGCGTGCGCTTCTGGGTGCTCAGCGACGACCCGCGGTTCCTCTACGGCAAGGGCCTGGACGAGATGGAGCGCGTCAACCTGGGCGAGGCCGGCCACGGCAGCCTGACGCTGCCCAGCGTGGGCCGCACCTACCGCACGCTGTCGATGCGCCTCGCAGCATTCTCCGACCGGCCGGCCGTGCGGCTGATCGTGGGCGTGGACACCGCGCCGTTCGACCACACGATGCGCGCCTTCCTGGTCGCGTTCGGCCTGCTGACCCTGGCCGCCGTGGGGCTGGTCATGGCGCTGGGCTGGTGGATCGCGCGCATCGGGCTGCGCCCGCTGCAGCGGCTGTCGGAGCAGGCGCGCGCGCTGCGGCCCAAGACCCTGTCGCAGCGCCTGCGCCTCGATCGCCTGCCGGTGGAACTGGAAGACCTCACCGTCGCGTTCAACGGCGCGCTGGGGCGGCTGGAAGACGCCTGGCAGCAGCTCGAAGGCTTCAACGCCGACGTGGCGCACGAACTGCGCACGCCGCTGGCCAACCTGATCGGCGGCACGCAGGTGGCGTTGTCGCGGCCGCGCAGCGCCGCCGAGTTCCAGGAGACGCTGCAGTCCAATCTCGAGGAGCTGGAACGCCTGCGCTCCATCGTCAACGACATGCTGTTCCTGGCCCGCGCCGACCAGGGCGAGGCCGCCACGGGCCTGACCGCGGTGATCGTCGCCCACGAAGTGGAGGTGACGATCGACTTCTTCGAGCCGCTGCTCGACGACACCGGCACCACGGTGGCCATCGAGGGCGAGCTTCAGGCCCAGGCGACGATGAACATCGCGCTGTTCCGCCGCGCGCTCACCAACCTGCTGCAGAACGCCATCGAGCATTCCGCGGACGGCGCCCGCCTGGTGGTGACGATCTCGCGCCGCGCCGGCGCCATCTGGATCGCCGTGGCCAATCCCGGCCCGACCATCGGCGCCACGCACCTGCCGCGCCTTTTCGACCGCTTCTACCGGGTCGATTCCTCGCGCCACGACACCGGCGAGATCCACGGCCACGGACTGGGCCTGGCCATCGTCAAGGCGGTGGCCTCGATGCACGGCGGCGCCACGCTGGCCACGAGCGACGACAGCCTCACCACCATCGCGTTCAGTGTCGGCGGAGTACCCTCAGCCTAGGGCACGCATAGGCCCTAGTACCCGCGCGCCGCGCCGTTCGGGTCGCGCTGGTCCGCGTAGCCGTAGAAGCCGTTGGGCGTGACCTCGATGGTCTGCGTGTCGCCCATGGCCTGGTGCTCGACCACGTTGTGGCCCATGCCGCGCAGCAGCGCGATGGTGTCGGGACTCAGGCCGCGCTCGATGCGCAGCTCGTCGGGCAGCCATTGGTCGTGGAAGCGCACGGCCGAACCGGCCTCGGCCGGGTTCATCTCGAAGTCGATCATGTTCACGATCACCTGCAGCGTCGTCGTGATGATGCGCGCGCCGCCTGGCGAGCCGGTGGCGATCCAGGGCTTGCCGTCCTTGAGCACGATCGTGGGCGACATCGAGCTGAGCGGGCGCTTCAACGGTGCGACCGCGTTGGCGTTGCCGCCCACGAGGCCGTAGGCGTTGGACACGCCGGGCTTGACGGAGAAGTCGTCCATCTCGTTGTTGAGCAGGATGCCGGTGCCCGAGGCGACGATGCCGGAGCCGAAGTTGGTGTTGAGCGTGTAGGTGACGCTGACGACGCTGCCACTGTCGTCGGCCACGGTGAACTGCGTGGTCTGGTCGCTCTCGTAGGGCTGCGGACGGCCGGGCCTGATCTGCGCCGACGGCGTCGCGTGGTCGAGGTCGATCTGGGCGGCCAGTTCCTTCGCGTAGGCCGGTGACGTGAGCCCGGCGACCGGCACCTTCACGAAGTCGGGGTCGCCCAGGTACTCGGAGCGGTCGGCGTAGGCGCGGCGCTCCGCCTCGGCCATCACGTGGATGGTCTTCGCGCTGTTGTGGCCCCAGTCGCGCAGCGGGAAGTTCGACAGGATGTTGAGGATCTGGATCACGTGCACGCCGCCGGAGCTCGGTGGCGGCATCGAGACGATCTCGAAGCCGCGGTAGCTGCCGCGCACCGGCGTGCGCTCGACGACCTTGTAGTTCTTCAGGTCGTCCGTGGTGATCAGGCCGCCGTGCGCGCGCGCCTCGGCGACGATGGCCGCGCCGATGGGGCCGTCGTAGAACGCCCGCGGGCCGTCGCGGCCGATCAGTTCCAGGCTGCGGGCCAGGTCGGGGTTGCGCAGGATGTCGCCGGTGCGCGGCACGCGGCCGTCGTGGAAGAAGACCTTGCGCGTGCCCTCCCAGGCGCCGAGGTGATCGTGCTCCGCGGCGAAGGCGCGCGACAGCGTCTCGCCCACCGGGAAGCCCTGGCGCGCCAGCGCGATGGCCGGCGCGACCAGCGTGGCGCGCTTCATCGTGCCGTAGTGGTCGAGCGCGTAGGAGAGCCCGGCCACGGTGCCCGGCACGCCGATGGCGGCTTGCGTGAACAGCGACTTCTCGGCGACGACGCGGCCGTTGGCGTCGAGGAACATGTCGCGCGTGGCGCGCGCCGGCGCGGTCTCGCGGAAGTCGATGGCGGTGTCCTTGCCGGTCTTGCCATCGTGCAGGATCATGAAGCCGCCGCCGCCGATGTTGCCGGAGTTGGGCAGCGCGACCGCCAGCGCGAATCCCACGGCGACCGCGGCGTCCACGGCGTTGCCGCCGCGCCGCAGCACGTCCACGCCGATGTCGCTGGCCAGCGCGCTCGCCGAGCTCACCATGCCGTGCAACGCATGCACCGGATGGACGAGGGTGTCGTCGAGGTCGTAGTTGATGTACCCGGTGGCCTGGGGGCCGGCCTGCGCGCCGGCGGGCGCCGGCAGCGCGGCGGCGGCCAGGGCCAGGGCGGCCAGGGCAGCCAGGGGTGCGACGCGGTGAAGGGGACGGCGGACGGACAGGGGCGATGCCATGGGCCAGGGATCCTCGTTGCGACAGTGGAACGGTACCGGCGATCGTAGTTCGGAACGGAACGTTCCCGTCAGGCAGGCCGGCGATGGCCGTGGTGCAATACGGCCATTGCCGCAACCCTTGCCTTCCGGAGTCCTTGCCCCATGTCGACCCGCCTGCCCCGTCTCCTCGCCTTCGCGGCCAGCCTCGCCGCAGCCCTGCTCGCGCCCGCCGCCCACGCTGCGCCGGAACCCAAGGTGCTCAACATCTACAACTGGTCGGACTACATCGCCGACGACACGTTGAAGAATTTCGAGAAGGAGACCGGCATCAAGGTCAACTACGACAACTACGACACCAACGAGATCCTGCACGGCAAGCTGGTGGCGGGCCGGACGGGCTACGACATCGTGGTGCCCAGCGCGCACTTCGCCAAGATGCAGATCGAGGCGGGGCTGTTCCAGAAGCTCGACCGGACCAAGCTCACCAACTGGGGCAACCTCGACCCCGCGCTGCTGCAGTTGATGGCCAAGGTCGACCCGGGCAACCAGTACCTGGTCGACTGGCTGTGGGGCTACATCACCGTGGGCATCAACACCGGCAAGGTCAAGGCCGCGCTGGGCGCCTTGCCGATGCCCGAGAACCCGTGGTCGCTGCTCTTCGACCCGAAGTACGCGGACAAGCTGAAGGGCTGCGGCATCAGCTTCCTCGATTCGCCGTCCGAGGTGCTGCCCATCGCGCTCGGCTACGTGGGCAAGCCGGCCTACAGCCACACGGCGGCCGACTACGCGGCGGCCGGCGCGATGCTCAAGAAGATCCGCCCGGACGTCTCGCGCTTCTCGTCGTCGGGCTACATCAACGACATGGTCGCAGGCTCGGTCTGCGCCGTGCTGGGCTACTCGGGTGACATCAACATCGCCCGCGCCCGCGCCATCAAGGAGAAGAACGGCAACGACATCGTCGCGTTCGTGCCCAAGACCGGCGCCACGTTGTTCTTCGACTCGATGGCCATCCCGTCCGACGCGCCGCACCCGCAGAACGCGCTGCTGTTCATCAACTACATCCTGCGCCCCGAGGTGCACGCGTCGCTCACCAACAAGGTGTTCTACGCCAACCCGAACAAGGCCTCGCTGAAGTTCGTGCAGAAGGACGTGGCGGCCAACCCGAGCGTGTTCCTGAAGGCCGACGACCTGGCCAGGATGACGGTGCCCGATTCGCTGCCGCAGGACATCAAGCGCGTGCAGACGCGCACCTTCACCTCGTTCAAGACCGGGGAATG
>Ga0302145_10000772_pt1 | contig 13009 bp, 9 predicted proteins | sample I_Bog_E2_3_FD_192437 | JGI IMG/M metagenome (GOLD analysis project Ga0302145, IMG submission 192437) | Peat permafrost microbial communities from Stordalen Mire near Abisko, Sweden - I_Bog_E2_3 | ecosystem: Environmental > Terrestrial > Soil > Wetlands > Peat | place: Sweden: Abisko, Stordalen... | reverse complement strand
AGTTGGGATACGCAGGAGTACCGACCCAAAGAGGCATCGCAGCAGACGTCAGGGTCATATGGCCCATATCCTGGAGATGGGTATTTCGTGCCCACCTTACCGGACTCCATCGGCGCCCTATTGGTCTCGCGCTCGGACCGGGTCGACCGCATCATCCGTCCCCATGTGGTTGATGTGCCGTATGACATCAATCTGGAGGATACACAGTACGATGTGATCAAGCTGTGGAATGCCTATTGGAAGGCGGATCGGGATAGAGACGCCAAGATGGGTTATGGCCCGGAAGAGCCCCCCATTATGCCGTGGGACTACTGGCGCCCCGAAGCCGAGAAGTTGATCGCCGGCATTGATCCCAATGGCTCGCAAGGGAACTTCCAGGCCTTTTGGTCACATGAAAAAACCGGATTCAAGCCGTCCCCCTGGGTCCCGGTGCGCTGGACCAAATGGCAGATGGAGGAATACGACAAGGCGCCAAGGTTGGGATATTTGCATCGTCCGGTCGACATCTCACTGACGGATGCGCATCAAACGCCGTTAAGCGGCGCGGAACAGGCCAAAGCCGTCAGCCATGGCTGGAAAGCCGCGATGGCCACGTTGCCGAGCGAGAAGGCCCCCGCCTGGTTGCTCTACGACACCGGCAAGGATCGTCGGCATGTGATTGCGCTGTCGCGCGGATTAGCCTTGGCCGATCCGGAGCACGCGCTTGACCCTGGCGACGCACAGCACAGCTTCAATCTGATAGACCGGATTGGCGACACCGGGGTGAGCTCGCCTTTTGTTCTGCTGACCTTGGCGGTGATGCGCAGCTATGACCAGGGGGGCGTCAGCGCGACGGTCAACTTACGTCAGGCGGAGCGCGCCAGCATCATCATGGTTTCGCCGCCGAGCGAGGCCGACAAAGCCCGGAATGTTGGCCCGTTGAAAGCCAATCCGTTCCAGCATCCGAATCCGTTCGCGGGTGAGTAACCATCAATACGCCTGGAGCACAAAGATCCGATTTTTGCCCAGGCAAGGACGCTAAAAGATCATTTGAAAGGTAACCCATGTTGAACTCAAAAAACTGCCGCAGGCTACTACTGGCGCTGCTGCTGTCCCTGACGGGAGCAATGGCTTGCGCTGCCGCGTTGAATGAACAACAGGCGGTGGCAACCATGATGAAAATCGCCCGTGGGGATACGCAGGCGCTGGCCAGCCTGCGCCAGAGCGCCAGCAATGGCGATAGCAAGGCACAAATCCTACTGCGCATCATGCATAACCAAGGGCAACAACCGTCCGCTCAGGACTACACCGCATTGGCGCAATGGTCGCGCGCCGCCGCGGATCAAGGAGATGCCGATGCCCAGATGAACCTGGGTGCCCTGTACCTGCACGGAGGGCGCGGTGTGCCGCAAGACAATGTTGAGGCCGTCAAATGGTTCCGCAAAGCCGCCGAGCAGGGCAATGCCTGGGCGCAGAACAACCTGGGCACGCTGTATGCCAATGGCCAGGGCGTGGCGCGCGACGATGTTATCGCCGATCAGTGGTACCAAAAAGCCGCGCAGCAGGGCTTTGCCTTAGCCCAGAACAATCTGGGATTTGCCTATGCCAGTGGTCTTGGTGTAACCCAGGACTATCGCGAAGCGGCAAAATGGTATCGCAAGGCAGCGGACCAAGGTGTGGTGCAGGCGCAGCTCAACCTCGGCAGGTTATATCAAAACGGTCAGGGTGTGCCCGAGGACCAGGACCAAGCCGACCAGTGGCTGGCTAAAGCCAATGGTCAATAAGCCTCGGCGGCCTGAGGATCCAATCCCCCGGCTTGGCTCGCAGCAGTAGGCCATAGCGCAATCGTTACCTGGTGGCGCTTCGTGATCGGCGCGCTGCTCACCTGTAGGCTGGGGCGCCAGATACGTTCATTCAAGATCACGCGTCCGATCAATGTAAGCCCGACAGGCGCCGAAGGGCGGACGTAAATAAAGTTAACGCCTATGGGCCGCGCGGCCCCCGGTCCGGGCTCAGACCAAGGTCAGGCGCACGTCGATATTGCCGCGCGTGGCGTTCGAATACGGGCACACCGCATGGGCTTTATCCACCACCGCCTGGGCAAGTTCACGCGCCATCCCCGGCAGCGAAATTTTCAGGTCGACTTCAATCCCAAACCCATTCGGAATCGCGCCTATGCCCACCGTGGCGTCGATTGACACCTCCGCCGGTAAGGCAATCTTGTCGCGCGTGGCGACAAACTTGATCGCGCCAATAAAGCAGGCGCTATAGCCGGCGGCAAACAATTGCTCCGGATTCGCCCCCTCGCCACCCGCGCCGCCCAATTCCTTGGGGGTGGTCAGTTTTAAATCAAGTTTACCTTCCGCAATGACAGCGCGGCCATCGCGACCACCGGTGGCTTGGGCATGGGCACGATACAGAACTTTTTCGATCGACATGGTGAGACTCCAGTAAGTTAAGTACTCTCTAGAAACTGATTGTGAAAATCGGAGGCGTAGGTTGGTGGTGAGCCGTAGGCGAACCCCAACGCGATATCTGCCGTACGAACCCAGACTGACCGTCTTCGCTTTTTAAAATAGTGTTCCATTAGCACTTAAGTGACAGACTTCTATTTGCGCGCGCTACTAAATATCAAGCTATTATATAGCACGCTATATATACCACAAAAACATGCGCTTCAGCACTGGCGCGCTTCACGCATTCTTGAACAAGCGATCACGCAGCAACAACAACTGGTCACGGATCGCGACCAACTCATCGGGCGAACAGCCAGTAGCGCAAAACGCGCCATTGGGCACCGCCAGAGCGCGCTGGCGCAGTTCTCGTCCCGACTCAGTGAGACTGACAATCACCTGACGCTCATCCGCCCGAGCGCGCACCCGCGCCAACAGACCCAGACCTTCCATTCGTTTGAGCAGCGGCGTCAGCGTGGCGGAGTCCAGAAACAAGCGCTCGCCAATCTCGGACACCGTCAGTTCATCGCGTTCCCACAACACCAGCAGCACCAGGTATTGCGGATAAGTCACCCCCAAGGCGCGCAGTAACTTGCGATACACCTTATTCATTCCCAGCGTGGTGGAATACAGCGCAAAACACAGCTGCTCGCTCAGCAACAGCGATGCATCGGAATGACGGGGTGGAAGCGTCTTTGAATTAGGCATGACCCCATACTACATAGCGCACTATATAATAGCAAGCAATTTCATTGACAGGCAAAACGATGCCAAGTGCAAGCCCAAGGCTTCCACATCACAAAAACCACTCATTTTAAAGGAAATACTAGGCAAGATGACGATCTGATCGTAACATAGCGCAACTGGTCAGGCCACTAGACCACAATATAAACAGGGAGGGGTCATGCGTATTTCTCATCGTTTAACCATACTGGTGATGACCGGAATTCTTGGGCTACTAGTGATCAGCGCTGTCGCGCTACAGCAATTCGAATTGTTTCAGCAACGGCTGGATCGAGTAAACCAGAGCACCCTGCCCGGCATGGTCCATCTGCATGACACCATGAGCTCGTTCTACAAGGCGCGGCTCGACATTGCCTTCCTGATCTCGGCGCAGAGCCCCGCCGAAATGGCGGATCGGGAAAAGAGCTTGGCCCAGAACTGGGGCGATTTCGTTCAAGGGGTGCAATCCTATGCCACGCTGGTCAGCGACGATGCCGATCACGCCTTGTGGGATAAGGAAAGCGCGTTGATGGCGCAAGCCAGCGGCAAAAAAGAGGTGCTGCTTGAACGCAGCCACCATGACCCGGCCTCGGCGCGGGCAACCTATTTATTGGAACTGCGCCCGATTGCCAATGCCATGCAGGACGTGATGGCGGCGCATATCAAGCACAAGACCGAGGCCGCCAACGCCGACAGGGAATCCGCCGTTTCCGCCTATCAGCAAGCCCGCGCGATCGAAGCCACCGTCGGCGTGCTGTTTATCGTGCTCTTGGTGATTAACGCCTTGATCATTTGGCGCACTGTGGTGGGTTCGGTGGATGCGGCGCGCCGCTCGATGATCGCCATCGAGCGCGATCTTGATTTCAGCATCCGCACGCCGATTTTGCGTCACGATGAAATGGGCGAACTACTCGGGGCGCTGAACCGCCTGCTGACACGCTTGCAGCAAAGCCTGGTTTCAGTAAACGACGTCGCGGGACGCATCCATCAGGCGGCGGGCGAAGTCACCGGGGACGCGCACCAAATCGCCGTAGCCAGCCGGCGCCAAAGTGAAGACACCTCGAGCCTGGCGGCCGCCATCGAACAGATGACCGTCAGTATCGGCCATATCTCGGAGCGCGCTCAGGACGCCCGGCAACAGGCGCAAGAAGCGGCAAGCCAGGCGGAACAAGGCGGCAATATCATATTGCAGCATACGGTTGAGGGCATCCGCCTGATCGCGCAAGACGTCAAGCAATCCTCCGCGCTGGTGGATTCGTTGCGCGGTCATGGCACACATATCGCCAGCGTGGTCGGCGTGATCCGCGACGTCGCCGAGCAAACTAACCTGCTGGCGCTAAATGCCGCCATCGAGGCGGCGCGCGCTGGCGAAGCCGGACGCGGATTTGCCGTGGTGGCCGATGAAGTCCGCAAACTGGCGGAGCGCACCCAGCAATCCACGGGGCAGATCGCCGACATGATTGCCAATATTGAAACCGCCACCCTCGAAGTCGTCGCCGGCATGGCGCGCCTGATCGAACGGGTTGACACGCAAGGGGCCGAGGCCGAACAGGCGGGACAATCGATTATGGATATCCGCCAGGGAAATCAGAGTGTCATGGCTCAGATGTCGGATATCTCCGCCGCCATCAGCGAACAAAGCAAGACCAGCTATGATATGGCGCGCCGGGTAGAGGGCATTGCCAGCATGACCGAGCAGAACGCCCACGACGCCGATCGGGCGGCGGCAACCGCCGGCACGCTGCAAGCGCAAACCCGTGAAATTGAAGCGAGCTTGTCGCACTACCGGCTGGCCTGAAACGCCTCGCCCCTCAGGAACCCGCCCAGGGGGGCGTTCATTTCATCACCCGCTGCGCCAGCATGCAAACACCCGCAAACAGCCTAAAAATAACGATGATCGAAAAATAATCGAGACTGGCCAGCAAGGTCGCCTGCGGGCTCAGTGGCTGGCCCAACAGCGATGCGGCGAGCCCGCGGCATGCGTCAACGCCATGACAAACCAGGCGACCAGCGCGGATGACAGTCCCAGGGTCTGAAATTCACCGACGGTTTGCCAGGCAAAACCCATGGATTTCTGCGGCAGCACCGGCAGCATGTCGTTGTTGGCGCCAAGCTATCTTGCGCCCATCCTTCCCGACTATATGGCTTCAAACCCCAAGGTTTCGTTATTCATGGTGTCCGGCGCACTGAAAGACCAGCGGTTGGAACGGGGGTTACCTCAGTGGTCGTCACCCGGCAGACCCACACGCACAAACAGCGGACCACCCATTGGACGGTCCGCTGTTGATCGGCTAGATGACCTCACCCAAGCCTTAGAAGCTGTACTTCATGCCCACGCCAATGGCCTTAAGCACCGAACCAGCCGATACCTGAGTGCCACCAACGCCAATGGTACTGGAGTTAGCCTGGTACAACGGATCGATACCGAAGTTCACGTCCTGGTTGGCTTCGTTGCTGATACGAGTAGCGTAAGCCAGCAACTCGGTTTTCTTCGACAAATTATAGGTCGCGCCCAGAACCCATTGATTAGCGCCCCAGTTATTGCTACCGGCGTTATTCAGGTTATCCAGCTTGCTGTATGACAGATTGATATTGCCATTGCCGATGTCTTGCGCCGCGCCAACCGTCCAGTCGTTCTGGGTCATGTTGCCGCCAGCGGTGTTGCCATAGGACGCATGTTCAAACGAAGCGGCCAGCAGCGTGCCAAAAGCAAATTTGTAGCTGGCCGCCAGTTTATAGAACGTGGTGTCTTCGCCATTGGCTTGACTGGTATAAAACATGGTGCTGGTGCTCGACGCTGTGGTCGAGGTGGTTGGGGTAGCGGTGGCGGCGGTGTTGTCCAGATGGTTATACCCCACGCCCAACTTTAGGCCACCCTGAGTATAGGTCCCGCCCAAATCCCACTGCGAGGTCGCGCCGGAAGTTTGGGTGTTGTTTTCGCCAAAGCCGTAGGACGCACCGGCTTGAAAGCCCGCCAAGACCGGGGAGTCGTAATGCACCGAGTTCTTCAGGCGCGCGTCGCCACGACTCTGAATCGAGTAGCTGGTGCCCTTGGTTTGGCTGCCGGCTTCAGTGTCAGCCACGGTGTCCGGCATGAAATCAGGACCCATATTGGTGTAGCGCTTGTAAGCGCTGTCGTAGTAACCCAGACGTACCGTGCCATAGCTAGCGTCTTGCAGGCCAACAAAGGTATTGCGGGTCGCAAAAGTGGCGCCCGCGCCATTATCGGATACGCCGCCTTGGGCCATGTTCTTCAGACTGTTTTCAACTTGCCAAATCGACGTCAGACCATTACCCAGGTCTTCCGTGCCCTTGAAGCCAATCCGCGAGTTTTGATCGTCCACACCGCCACGATTTGGCACGTTGTAGGCCGAATTAGTCCCGCCGGTGGCGCTCATGCTTTGTATTGCGGCACTAACAAAACCGTAGATGGTCACGTCGGCCATTGCCAGCGGGGGAACAAAGGCGCCGGCCAGTGCGATAGCGATAATCTTCTTATTCATATAGAGCTCCAGACCTATCTATTATATTGACTAAGTCAATTTGAGTTTAAAACGCAAATTATCGGGTTCAGTTTTAAAATTTTTCACCAATCACTGATACTGAATTCCATCGTGAAATTACAGTGCTGGCGACGCATCATCTGTGATGTGGATCAGCCCAAGATCGTGGTTTTAATAAATTCAATTCACTCTAAAAATTTAAATACCGCAGAGAATATTGGGGATTCGGCTCGGCGCTCTCCCACGCCCCCCCGAACGGACCCGCTGGGTGGTTCCAAACAGTGTTTAATCGGGACTTATCGTTTCCTTTCTGATCAGACATTGGCAATTTAAACTTTGGCAATCCGTAGCAGATTGATCGCGCCCGGGGTGCCGAACGGCAAGCCAGCGGAGATCACCACGGTGTCGCCGGTCGTGACAAAGCCCTCGCTCTGCGCGGCGCGGCAGGCGTAGTCGGTCATTTCGTTGACGTCGGCCACTTCATGAATCAACAAGGCATGTACGCCCCAGACCAGCGCCAGACGGCGCGCGGTACTCAACCGTGGTGTCATGCCGATGATCGGCGCCAGCGGACGTTCGCGCGCCATCGATAACGCCGAGTGCCCGGTGGTGGTATACGCCACGGTCGCGCGCGCGCGCATGATGCCGGTCACCAAACTCATGGCGCAGCCAATGGCGTCGGCCTCATCGCGCCCCGGCTCGGCGCGCGAGGCTTCGATGGCTTCGCGGTAAAACGGATCGGCTTCGGTCTGGCAGATGATGCGATCCATCATCTGCACCGCTTCCACCGGATAGTGGCCCGACGCCGACTCGGCAGACAGCATCACCGCATCGGCGCCATCGTAGATCGCGGTAGCGACATCCGAGGCTTCGGCGCGGGTCGGTACTGGCGCGGCCACCATCGAATCCAGCATTTGCGTCGCCACAATCACCGGGCGACCGAGCAGCCGGCATTGACGCACAATCCGCTTTTGAATCGACGGCACCTGCTCGGCCGGCATTTCCACTCCCAAATCGCCACGCGCCACCATAATCGCGTCGGATGCGGCGACAATCGCGTCCAGATGCAGAATCGCCGACGGTTTTTCCAGTTTGGCGATAATGCCGGCGCGCCCCGCGACAATCGCCTTGACCTCTTCGATATCTTCCGGCCGTTGCACAAACGACAGGGCCACCCAGTCGATATCCAGCTTGAGACCGAACTCCAGGTCGGCGCGGTCTTTCTCGGTCAGCGCCGACAAGGGCAACAACACATCCGGCACGTTGACCCCTTTACGATCCGACAGCGGGCCGCCGTTGATCACCCGGGTGGTGGCGCTCTGTTTGTCGCAACGCTCCACGCACAGACGCAGGCGGCCGTCGTCGAGCAACAGCTCGCTGCCGACTTTGAGCGCCGCGAAAATTTCAGGGTGCGGCAGCGCCACGCGCGTGGCGTCGCCCGCCAGGTCGCGTAGCAGATCCAGTTCAAAACTTTGCCCGGCCTCCAGCTGTACCGATCCGTTGGCGAAGGTCCCCACCCGCAGTTTCGGCCCCTGCAGATCGAGCAAAATACCGATCGGACGGCCGCTGGTGCGTTCCAGGTCGCGGATGATCTGCGCGCGCGCCTGGTGGTCGGCGTGGCTGCCGTGGCTGAAATTCAGGCGAAACACATCCACCCCGGCATTGAACAGGGCTTCGATGCCGGCGCGCTCCGGCGTGGCCGGGCCGAGGGTGGCGACGATCTTGGCTTTACGATTGCGATGCATGGCTTGTCTTTCAATAGTGTAAATGGGCGACAAACTGTCGGGTTCTCTATAGTCAACTCTGGCTGGCGGCCTGACAGATGATGGCGAAAGACTCGACGTCCAGCGAAGCGCCGCCGACCAGCGCGCCGTCGACACTGTCTATCGACAGAATGGCTGCGGCGTTGTCCGCCTTGACGCTGCCACCATACAGCACGCGCATGGCGTCCGCGCCTTTTTGTCTTTGTACGCAGGTTTCCTTGATGCAGTCGTGCATCTCGCGGATCTGTTCCAGTGAGGCCACTTTGCCGGTGCCGATTGCCCAGACCGGCTCATAAGCCACCATGATTTGCTCGGAGAAAAACGGTGCCACAATTTCAAGTTGTTGGCGGATGACGTTGATGTGTTCGCCCGTTTCGCGTTGTTGCAGTGTCTCGCCCACGCAGAGTACCGGCATGACGTGCGCGTCGAGGGCGTTGGCCAGCTTCTTGCTCAGTATCGGGCTGTCTTCCGCCTGATGCTGACGCCGTTCTGAATGGCCGACCAGTACATAGCGGCAACCGACGTTAGACAGCATCGACGCCGAGATATCGCCGGTATAAGCGCCATCGCGGCCAAACTGACTGACATCCTGCGCCGCCAGCGCCACCGGGCTGGTCTGCAACAGTTGCGCCAGTTGCAGTAAATAGATGTGCGGAGAGGCCAGGGCCACGCCGCTACGGTTGATGCGCCGGTCTTCCAGCATGCTCTTGATCAGCTTGCGGTTGGACGCCAGGCTGCCGTTCATCTTCCAGTTGCCCATCACCAGTTTGTTTGACATGTCTTCTTCCCCTGTTTGTATGATTTGCTTGCATCGCTCACGCGCAGCGCGCAACGGGTTGGCTTTCAGCCCGGGAGGCTAGGGAGTCTGGCCGCGCGGTTTCCGTCGTTTCTGTCGCCAGGGCGCGGATTTCAGCCGCGCTGTCGCAGTTGAGCGCCTGGCGCGCCATGTCGGCCAGGGCCGAGTGGGTCGAGGCGCGCAGGCGGGCTTTGATCGCCGGAATGTCGCGCGGACTCATCGATAATTCGTCGACGCCCAGGCCGGCCAGAATCGCCGCGCCCTGCGGGTCGCCGGCCAGTCCGCCGCAGACGCCCACCCAGATGCCGTGCGCATGCGCGCCGTCGACCGTCTGTTTGATCAGGCGCAGTACCGCCGGGTGCAGACTGTCGGCCTGCGCCGCCAGGTCTGGGTGTTGTCGGTCGATGGCCAGCACGTATTGCGTCAGGTCGTTGGTCCCAATCGAGAAGAAATCGGCGTGCGGCGCCAGGCGCTCGGCCATGGCGGCGGCGGCCGGCACTTCGATCATGATGCCGAGCGGGATCGGCGCGGCGTTGAGCGACAGGCGGATGCGCTCGCAGGCGGCGCGCAGCGTCAGTAGTTCACTCAGGCTGGTGACCATCGGAAACATGATCGAAATCGGGCCGTGCGCGCTGGCGCGGTACAGGGCGCGCAGCTGGGTGTCCAGCAAGTCGGGGCGGGCGAGCAGCAGGCGCGCGCCGCGCACGCCGAGGAAGGGATTGGCCTCGGGCGCCAGGCCGAGGTAGGGCACTTCCTTGTCGCCGCCGATGTCCAGCGCGCGAATCACCAGAGTGCGTCCGCCCAGCGCTTCGATCATGGCGCGGTAGGCGCTGTATTGTTCTTCTTCATCGGGCGCGGTGCTGCGTTCGAGGAACAGGAATTCAGTGCGCATCAGGCCCACGCCTTCGGCGCCCTGCGCCAGCGCCGCCGGCGCCTGATCGGCGCGCGTCAGGTTGGCGCCGATTTCGAAGCGCTTGCCGTCGCGGGTTTGCGCCGGCAGCGCGCATTCGGCGGCTTGGGCTTCGGCCTGCGAGGCCTGGCGGGCGATCCAGGCGCGCGCGGCGTCCAGATCGGCGGCGCTTGGTTCTAGATAGAGCCGACCGCCGTTGCCGTCGAGAATCGCCATCACCCCATCGGGGATGTCGAGCAAGGCGGCGCCGCCGGCGACCAGCGCCGGCAGACCCAGAGTGCGGGCGAGAATCGCGGTGTGCGAGGTCGGACCACCCTGGGCGGTGCACAGGCCGAGAATGCGCGTGGTGTCGAGTGTGGCGGTGTCGGACGGCGCCAGGTCGTGGGCGATCAGAATGGTGCGCGCGTCGGAGCTGTGCGCCAGGGTTTCGGCGGCGCACGGCGGTAACAGGGTAGCCAGCACACGGCGACCGACGTCGCGCAGGTCGGCGGCGCGCGCCGCCAACAGCGGGGTGCCGAGCGCGGCGAGACGCTCGGCTTGTTGTTCGATGGCGTGGTGCCATGACCAGGCAACGCCATGGCCTTCGGCCATCAGGCGGCAGCATAGGCTGATCAGGTCGGTGTCGGCGATCAGTTCGGCCTGGGCGCGGAAGATACCGGCCTCGGTTTCGCCCAGACGGCGGGCGGTGTCGAGCGCCAGGGTGTCGAGCGCCTGGCGGGTGGCGCTGAGCGCCAGATCCAGTAGCGCGCCGCCTTCGGCCAGCGGGGCCGGCAGGTCGGGGATGGCGCGGGTCTGGGGTTTCAGGGTCTGGGTGACGCCGATGGCCAGACCGGGGCTGGCGCTGATACCGCCGATCGACATTTTGGCATTGTCCGGGGTGAAGCCTTGTTGTTGCGCCTGTTGCGCCTTGCCGCGCGCGGCGGCGGCATCGGCCTGTTCCTGAGCGCTGACGCGGATCATCACATCGCGCAGCGCGCTCAGGGCGGCATCGCGTTGTGGGCCGCTGGCTGAAACCACCAGGTGGTCGCCGTGTTGCAGACCGAGCTGCAGCAGGCCGATCAATTTGTGGGCGCTGGCGGATTCGTCGCCATGGCGGATCTGGATGGTGGCGTCGAAGCGCTTGGCGGTGTCGACCCAGGCGCTGGCCGGGCGGGCGTGCAGACCGTTGGGATAGTCGACAGTCCACTCGAACGCCTGCTCCAGATCGTGGGCGGCGGGGGCGGGCGTCGCCGGGGCGGTTTCGTCGCTCAGGCTGGCGATCAGCAGCGCCGGGTCGGTACAGGTAAACAGGCGCTGCAGCTGGGCTTCGTCCTGTAATAGACGGGTCAGGCGACGCAGAACCTGGATGTGTTCATCGGATTGGGCGGCAATGGCGACCACCAGATGCACGGTCTGGCCGGCGTTCCACTCCAGGCCGCCGGGGATTTGAAGTAGGGCGATGCCGGTGCGGCGGATCAGATGGCGGTCTTCGATCATGCCGTGCGGGATGGCGACACCATGACCAAGGAAAGTATTGGAAACGTTTTCACGGCGCATCAGGCTGTCGATATAAGCCGGATCAACCAGACCTGCGGCGACCATTAGATGCCCTGCTTCGCTTATGGCAGAAGCTTTTTCTGTTGGATTGGCACCGAGTTTTATTTGGTCTGGATGTAGCAGCGTGCGGGGCATGATGTGCTCCTGGCTAATGGGGGGTATTGGGTATCTATTGAAATCGATTACATAAAAGATGTCAATCATTTCTGGCAAGGAAGCTGGCAGTAATGTATATAAGCCGTTGATCAGGTACGGTTCGGATGCGGTCGGACCTAGATCGGTGCAGCATGGATGCCATAACTGGTTGTCAGGGAGTCTGTCAGATAAATGAGCGTGAAAATCAAGGATGTGGCCGCGTTGGCCGGTGTGTCAGTGGCGACCGTGTCGCGCGCGCTCGGTAGTGGTCCTGTGAGTGTGGAACTCAGGCTGCGGGTCGAATCAGCGGTGTTGCAGTTAGGCTACCGGCCGAATCTGTCGGCGCGCCGGCTACGCTCGCAGCATAGTCAGACCGTGGGGTTGATTGTGTCTGATATTCGCAATCCGTTCTTTACCGCGGTCAGTCGCGCCGTCGAAGACGCCGCTTATCGCGTGGGTATGCGGGTGATTTTGTGCAATACCGATGAAAATCTGGAAAAAGAAGCGATGTACCTGCGTTTGATGCAGGAGGAACGGGTCAGTGGGGTGATTTTTTCGCCGACCGCTACCACCGCGCGTCGTTTTCGTCCGGATCGTTTTGATTTTCCGGTGGTCATGATTGACCGCGCGGGGCCGCCTGGAGTGACCGACGCCGTGGTGCTGGACAATCGGCAGGCGGGTGACCAGATGGTCGAACATCTGATCCGCCAGGGCTATCGTCGCATCGGCGGTCTGTTTGGTAATGCCAGTACCACTGGTGAAGAGCGTTGCGCTGGCTATGAGGCGGCGCTGGCCCGGCACGGACTATCTCCGGCCGTGCGCCTGGTTGCGCCGTCCAGCGAGGCCGCCGCCGCGGCTGTTAGCGCTTGGCGGGGGCAGCCGGACTGGCCGGAGGCGCTGGTCGCCAGTAATGGCCTGTTGCTGCTGGGCGCGATGCGCGCGCTGGCCGATGCCGGTTTGTCGATTCCGGGCGATATGGCGCTGGCCGGGTTTGATAATGATGCATGGACTGGTCTGGTGGGAGGGGGGCTGACGGTGATTGAGCAGCCGGTCTACGATATTGGCGCCATGGCGATGGATATGTTGCTGTCACGGCTGGAAAACCCTGCGTTGTCGATGCGCAAGTTGGTGTTGAACGGGGTTTTGCTGGAGCGCGGATCGACGGCGTGTAAAGTGCAAACTTCGGTGGAATGAGTTCACCGGCTGACGGG
>Ga0302145_10000748_pt1 | contig 13276 bp, 15 predicted proteins | sample I_Bog_E2_3_FD_192437 | JGI IMG/M metagenome (GOLD analysis project Ga0302145, IMG submission 192437) | Peat permafrost microbial communities from Stordalen Mire near Abisko, Sweden - I_Bog_E2_3 | ecosystem: Environmental > Terrestrial > Soil > Wetlands > Peat | place: Sweden: Abisko, Stordalen... | reverse complement strand
CCCAGAGCTGCAACGGCACAAGCCGCTTGCAGCTTTTGCTTTGCCTCAAAGCTCAATAGCTCATGGCTCGAAGCTCAACAAAACCCGAGTCAATGCAAGACTGGCTAACTGGAAACTGACAACTGAACAGAAACCCACCCATAACCCCAGGAGAATGAATACTTTGACCATAAAGTCTCTCGAACCAATACTTTGCCCCCGAGGTCACCCGCTAAACCGCTGATTCCAGGGACCCTCCGGAAAATAATAGTAGGGGGTACCCCCTGCAAAACGGGGACATCCACCGATCAGCAAGCAAGCAGCCGCAACCTCGGCTTTAGCATAGAGAAGCATGTCCAGCATCCTTCGCAGCACCCGCATCACGCTGGAGATGATCAAGTGGGAACACTCGATCTTCGCCCTGCCCTTCGCACTCACTGGCGCTGTTCTCGCCGCGCGCGGCTGGCCGAAGCCGAGCGTACTGCTCTGGATCATCGTCTGCATGGTCTCCGCGCGTTCGGCAGCGATGGCCTTCAACCGCCTCGTCGATGCACGGCTCGACGCCGCCAATCCGCGCACCGCAAGGCGCGCTCTGCCCGCAGGCGAACTCTCGCCGGGATTTGTGCGCGCATTCGTCGTGATCGCTGCGGCAGTCTTCCTGTTTGCTGCATGGAGACTCAACCGCCTCACGCTGGAGTTTGCTCCCATCGCGCTCGCCGTTGTGCTGCTCTACAGTTACATGAAGCGCGTGACGCGCTGGTCGCATCTTGTGCTCGGCCTCGCGCTGGGTATCGCGCCTGCGGCCGCATGGATTGCGGTGCGAGGAACCTTCTCGCCGTGCGCCGCGCTGCTCACAGCCATCGTGATTCTCTGGGTTGGAGGCTTTGACATCCTCTACGCATGTCAGGACTTCGCCCACGACCGTTCCGTAGGCCTGTTCAGCGTGCCCGCAGCCTTTGGACTGGAGACCGCCTTCTGGATTGCACGCCTGATGCATCTGGGAATGTTGGCTCTGCTCTTCGTTCTGCTGCACGTCTTCGCGCTGGGTCACATCGCGCTCGCCGGGATGATTCTGGTAGCCGCGCTGCTGGCCTATGAGCACTCCATCATCAGTCCGCGCGATCTCAGCCGCATGAACGCAGCCTTCTTCACGCTGAACGGCATCATCTCCGTGGTGTTCTTCGTGTCCATCGCCGCGGACGTTCTGGTCCATCACTGACAAAGCCCGCTGCTCGCCTCAGGGGGCGAACAGCGGGCCTTTAGTACCTGGAACCTGTTATCTGGCTACTTGCTGCGCAGGTTCTCCGTGTTGGACTGCACACGTTCCTTCACGTGCTGCGCGGTGGATGTGACCTTCTCGCGTACGTCATGCGCCTTCTGCTCGGCCTGCGGCTGATGGCGTTCGCGGGTGTCCTGAACGGCCTCCTTCACCGAGCCCCAGGCTTGCTCGGCTTGGCCCTTCACCTGCTGCGCAGCGCCGGCATTCGCCATGCGGTCATTGTGGAGCGCTTCACCGGCAGCCTGCTTCACCTTGCCTGCGACCTCGTCGTACTTGCCCTTGATGGTGCTGTTGCTTGTGCTCATGGCCCAGATTCCTTTCGGTATTTGCCGGCAGCGCCCATCGTTCCGGGCATTGCCGGGTTATGTTGTGTGGGGTTTACGGTCGCAGCGTTAGAGTCCTCTGCGCCCCGTAATCAGGTTGTAGATCAGGACGATGACGGCCAGCACCAGCAGGATGTGTATCAATCCCCCGCCAATGTGCAGCGTGAAACCGAGAAGCCACAGGATGAAAAGAATGACGATGATGGTCCAAAGCATGACTTCTAGCTCCCTTGTTTCGTTGTCTGGCGTTTACCGCGCATTGGCAAATCCGCCGCGCGACAGGCGCTTGCTTGAGTAAGTTGCTCCGCAGGCAGACGAGGTTGTCCTGCAAGCCCGCTCGGCGCAGGATATTCTGGAGAGACACGCCGAGGCGCATGATGCTCAGCTCCACGCCGGACAACTCGAAGCCGCTGCGCCGCATCGCCATTCAGGGCGAGCGCGGCTCCAACAGCCACATGGCCGCGCTGGCCATGCTGGGCGAGGTGGAGATCATCCCCTGCAATGCATCGCCAGAGGTCTTCGTATCTATCGTCCCAAGTCGCGAAGGCGAACCGGCTCGCGCGGAAGCCGCGGTTCTGCCTATCGAGAACAGTCTGCATGGCTCCGTCGCCGAGCACTACGACCTGCTGCTGCAGCATCCTGTCCGCATCGCCGGCGAGAGCCTGTTGCGTATTCGCCACAACCTCATCGCCGCACCAGGCGTTCGGCTGGAGCAGGTTCGGACGGCCATCTCGCATCCGGTCGCGCTCTCGCAGTGCCGCAACTGGCTGGCGAAGTTCCCCCAGGCCAAGTCTGTCCCGTTCTATGACACTGCGGGCAGCGTCAAGCACATCATGACGGTTGGTCTGCGCGATACCGCCGGAATCGCTCCCGCACTCGCCGCGAAGGTCTATGGCGCCAATGTGCTGGTCGCCGGCATCGAGGACCACGCCCAGAACCTCACCCGCTTCCACCTCATCCAGCGTGAAGGCGACCCGCTGCCCGAGACCTCTGCTCCGCCGGACAAGATGAGTGTGGCCTTCGCGCTCGAGCACCACCCCGGAACTCTGGTCCGAGCCCTGGAGGCTCTAGCTGCCACCGGAGTCGACCTCACCCGCATCGAGTCCCGCCCCGTTCCCGGCCGTCCCTGGGAGTATGTCTTCTACGTCGAGTTGCGGTTTACCGGCGAAGCTATGGCTGACAGCGCGCTGGCCGCGCTCGGGCCGGTCTGTCCCATGGTGAAGGAGCTTGGCCGGTACGCAGCCGCCTGAACCACTTCGGCCTTTACAGCCTTCCCGGAATGAGCATACTTTGGTCGCACTCGCTTACCGCGCACTTGCTTGTCCCGCACTTGGTAGCATGGAGATACGCATCATGCGAGATCAAATACACACGCCCCGCTGCATGATCAGCTCGGGCAGGAGACAGAATGGCAAACGGCAGTTGTGACATCGGCCTGATTGGGCTGGCAGTAATGGGGCAGAACCTCGTCCTGAACATGAACGACCACGGCTACAAAGTAGCAGTTTTCAATCGCACCACCTCCAAGGTGGATGACTTTCTGGCCAACGAGGCCAAGGGCACTTTGGTCGAAGGCGCGCACTCCATTGAGGAACTCATCGGCAAGCTCAAGACCCCGCGTCGCGTCATGATCATGGTCAAGGCCGGTGAGGTCGTCGACAAGAACATTGAGAGTATTATCCCGTTCCTCGAAAAGGGCGACATCATCATCGACGGCGGCAACTCGCTCTACACCGACTCCAACCGCCGCACAAAGGAGCTCGCGGAGAAGGGCCTGCACTACATCGGTACGGGCGTCTCCGGCGGCGAAGAGGGCGCACGCTTCGGCCCGTCCATCATGCCCGGTGGTGACCCCGCAGCTTGGTCCGCAGTCAAGCCCATCTTCCAGGCCATCGCCGCAAAGGTCGAAGACGGTACTCCCTGCTGCGACTGGGTCGGCGAGGGCGGCGCGGGCCACTACGTCAAGATGGTGCACAACGGCATCGAGTATGGCGACATGCAGCTCATCTGCGAGGCCTACCAGCTCCTCAAGGACGGCCTCGGCCTCACGCCGGACGACCTCGCCGCGGTCTTCAGCGAGTGGAACAAGGGCGAGCTCGACAGCTTCCTCATCGAGATCTCCGCCGAGATCTTCGCCAAGAAGGACGACGACGGCAAGCCCATGGTGGACAAGATCCTCGACGCCGCCGGCCAGAAAGGCACCGGCAAGTGGACGGCCATCTCCGCGCTCGACCTCGCCATGCCCGTCACGCTCATCGGCGAGAGCGTCTTCGCGCGCTGCCTGTCTGCCATCAAGGAAGAGCGCGTGCGCGCCTCGAAGATCCTCCATGGTCCTGCGCCCACGAAGTTCAGCGGCGACAAGAAGGAGTTCATCGAGAACGTTCGCTGTGCCCTCTACTGCTCCAAGATGATCAGCTACGCGCAGGGCTACATGCTGCTGCGCGAGGCCGCCAAAGAGCAGGGCTGGCACCTCAACATGGGCGGCGTTGCGCTCATGTGGCGCGGCGGCTGCATCATCCGCTCGCAGTTCCTCGGCAAGATCAAGGACGCCTACGACAAGAACCCGGACATCGAGAACCTGCTGATGGACGACTTCTTCTCCGGCGTGCTGAATAAGTACAACCCGAAGTGGCGCAAGGCGCTCATCGCGGCCATCGAACTCGGCGTGCCCACTCCGGCATTCTCCACTGCGCTGGCGTTCTATGACGGCTACCGCACCGCTCGCCTGCCGGCGAACCTGCTCCAGGCACAGCGCGACTTCTTCGGTGCCCACACCTATGAGCGCGTCGACAAGCCCCGCGGCGAGTTCTTCCACACCAACTGGACTGGCCGCGGCGGTCGCGTCTCGTCCTCTACCTACAACGCATAATCGCGGGATAGCTCGGCAACAGAAAAGGCCTGCTCAAGTCTGAGCAGGCCTTCGTTGTTGCGATCCGTGATGGGCTTGCGCGCGTCCTTTCGATGGACTTAGTGCAGCTTCTGCACAACCCACAGTCCGGCAATGGCCAGCGTCATCAGCACGGTCAGGCTGCCTACGCCTGTACAAATGGGCTGGATCATCTTCACGCGGCGAACGATGGCATCATTCTCCAGGTGCATGGGCGACGGCACTTCCTCGGTGAGATAGAGCTGGTCGGTCTCATGCTCGGTCAAGTGGCCGCGATAGATCAGCAGGGTCACCAGGGCGATCACCATCACCCCCCAGATGACCATCATCAATGTAAGTGTTGTCATGTTCTCCCCCTCTGAGTTGAGTTTCCCGGTCCGGGATACCGAGCGGGTCCACGTTGGGTGGGCTCGGGGGGTAGGCTGGGCCTGCGAGAAGAACTATACGCCCGCTCGCCTCCCGCGGGAAGTGATCGAGAACACAATGCAGCTAGTTGTGCATCAGGTGGAGAATCAGGGTTCCCGCCAGGCAAAGCCCGACTACGATCGCGACCAGCATGCCGACCAGGAACCAGGCTGTCCTGCGCCGGTCTCGATCGCTCGGCTGAGTAATCCCGAAGAGCTTGAAGAATGCGGAGGCAAAATCGTCCAGCAGGGCCATGGCCCCATCGTACGCGCACGCCGACCCATGGCGGTTCCCCTCTCGAATCCTCCGCCTGGGCAACGCATCTAAACAACTGCCGCTTGCTGCGAGGGTTGGCGGGGACTAGACTTATGTCAGACCCATCCCCGGAGCCGTTTTCCGGGCGTCCTTGGCAAGATTCAATCTCGCCGCATTCAAATTCAAGGAGTGTCATAACTTATGGCTACCGCAGCCCATCCCGCAGCTGAAGTCGTCAACGCCCCTGAGGTCGTCGATGCACCGGCAACGTCCAGCGCCCCGGTCGTCCTCACCCCCGCGGCCGTCGCCAAGGTCAAGGAGATTATGGCCACCCAGGACCCCGTTCCCGCCGGTCTGCGCATCGGTGTGGTCGGTGGCGGATGCTCCGGCTTCCAGTACTCCATGTCCTTTGAGAACGCCGCCGGCATGATGGACAAGGTCGTCAAGCTCGAAGACCTGAAGGTCTTCGTCGATGCCACCAGCGCCATGTACCTCAACGGCTGCACCGTGGACTACGTCGAGACCCTCGAGGCCGCCGGCTTCAAGTTCGAAAATCCCCAGGTCAAGTCCACCTGCGGCTGCGGATCCAGCTTCAGCGTCTAACGCAGATATGCTTTCTCGGCTAGTAAGAATCTAGATACCCCACAACGGCCTCGCTGCGGCGAGGCCGTCTTTCGTACCCATCAAAGGTGTACATTGGGGCGCATGGTTTCCCAGTTGCTTCTCTTGCCGTCCTTGCTCTTGTTATTTTCCGCCTCGTCCGCGAGGCCAGAAGCACCAACTCGCCTGCTGGCTGGACCGCAGGCCGCGCAATCTACTGCGCCGCCCGAGTTGCCTCCGCAGAACCTGGCTCCGAAGAGCGAATTTGAGCCCTCCTGGAGCTACTTCCAGCGTGGCCGGACCTCGGGATTTCCATCGTTTGTCCCCGGCTCGCGCTACCGCCTGAAGGCGACCTTCCAGATTCCCACCCCCACCAACGGCCTCGCCACCGGACGCTACGAAGACACCTTCGTCGATCTCACCCACTGGCGACGCGAGGCCTGGGTCGGCACGAGCCACCTTGTCCGCACCCGCGATGGCAACCAGCGCTACCTCGATGCGGAAGGGCCGGACGCCAGCATCTTGCTGATGGTGCTGCGCGTGACCGAACCCCTTCCCGACACCGACACCCTCGACGACTCGGTATGGGGCATCAGCCATTCCACGGTGGGCGATGTCCCCGCCATCCGCCTCGCTTACGGCCCGGAAACCGCGTCCGGCGATCTGGTTCCGGGCGAAGGGCAGGGCTTCTGGTTTGACGCCCAGGGCAAACTGCTCCGCGCCGTCACCGGCGGGGTGGACATTCTGCGCTCGGACTTCATGCCCTTCAACGGCGCGCAGGTGGCGCAGACCTCAGTGGTGCGCGTCACCGGCGGCGGCGTGGCCATGCGCGTACGGGTCAGCAGCGTGGACGCGCTCACCAGCCGTCCGCCGGAGTGGGACTTCGTCGTCGCCGGCCATGAGTGGAAGCCCCCGGTGGGCGACGATATCCGCTAGCCAGCCAATCGCCGCCAACCCCGTCTAAGATGGAGAGACACAGCGAAGCCCGCAGCCCATCTGCGCAACCGCCATCTGCTCCATGAACGAATTCACCATCAAACTCGCCGACGAACGCGGCCGCGTCCAGGAGCAGGTTCACGCAGCGGCCACCGCCGAGGAGCTGCGCTCGCGCTTCACCCAGGCCGGCTATCTGGTCTACTCGGTCAAACCGCGCTCCGTGCTGGGGCGCAGCGGCAAGAAAAAGATCAAGCTCGAGACCTTTCTGGTCTTCAACCAGCAGTTCCTCACGCTCATCCGCGCCGGTCTGCCGATCCCCAGCTCGCTTGAACTTCTGGCCAAGCGCCAGAAGGACGTTGCCTTTCGCGCCCAGATGGAGGACGTCGCCGCCCGCGTCAAGACCGGCCAATCCATCTCGGAGGCGTTTGAGGCACAGGGCAGCGTCTCGCTGGTCTACACCACCACGCTGCTCGCGGGCGAGCGCTCCGGCAACCTCGAAGAGGTGCTCGCCCGCTATCTGGAGTTCCAGCGCGTCGCGCTCACCTTCCGCAAGAAGCTCAAGGCCTCGCTGATCTATCCGGCGTTTCTGGTCATCATGGTGATTGGCCTCTTCATCTTCCTCATTACGTTTGTCGTCCCACGCTTCGCCGACCTCTACAACCAACTCGGCACCAAGCTCCCCGAGCTCACGCTGCTGCTGCTTGCGCTCGGCCAGAACGCGCAGCACTACGGCCTATATATCGCACCGGCTATCGCGCTCATCATCTATCTCCTCGTCCGCTGGTCCAGGACCGACTCCGGTTCCACCACGATCGACCGCATCCGCATCTCTCTGCCGGTGGTGGGCCAGGTGTGGGTGAAGTACCAGGTGGGCCTCTTCGCACGCACCCTCGCCACGCTCCTCACCGGAGGCCTGCCGCCGGTGCCCAGCCTCGAAACCGCGGCCCGCTCTATCGAGTCCCGCCAGATCGCCAAGGCGGTCTATACCTCGGTCGAGCGCATCCGCGAGGGCCAGCCGCTGCACACCGGCCTCGCGCAGACCGGCGTCTTCCCCGAGCTCTCCATTGAGATGATCGAGGTCGGCGAGACCTCCGGCGCGCTGCCGCAGATGCTCAACTCCGTCGCCGAGTTCTTCGAGGAGGACGTCCAGACCTCGCTCGCCGCCATCATGAGCCTCATCGAGCCGGTCATCCTCATCGCCATGGGCTTGGTCGTGACCATCGTATTGATCGCGCTCTACCTGCCGATCTTCAGCCTGAACGGCGTGGGCGGTCAGTAGAGGCGGTTGACATGGACATCGATGTCAAGAAGGTCATGTTGACTCTCTTAGAGCGCCAAAAAGAGTATGTCTTAGAAGATTTGGAGCAATACCGAGAGGCCATGGTCGTGGTCTTCACCGCAGATGGACAGTCCTATGTGTCATTTCCTAGGTTTGAAGATGGAATCTCCAAAATCGCTGAATATTCGACAATTGTAGAAACGGCAAAATCCAAAAACGCAGTGCTGATGATCACCGTCAACAACGCGAGAACAAAAGTGAACCCGACCGAGAACGAACTTGAGAACTATCGGTGGGGAGATTTCGACTCAACCAACTCAAGATCTTGTATCTTGCTGACCGCTAGTGGTCCTGAGCTGCAAAGCTGTAGTCTCGAATTGGGCTTTGATATCAAGGACGGGAAGGTTCAGTTCGACCGGGAGCCAGAGCTTATGGATAAAATCGAGCTTAACCTCTTGCCCGATTGGCCGGAGACTTCTGCCGGATTGGCCAATTAAGATGCGCAATGAGTGTCTGGAAATCTGTGGAGGTTGAATGAGGGTCATGGAAGCTGTCGAAGTGAACCAGGACGTCGATGGTGTTCTTCGCCTTGTTGAGCGGAACCGGGAGTCGATTCTTGTCATGAAGGATGGCCAACGGCAATGCATGATTCTCCCGCTACACCGTATTGAGATAGAAATGCTTCAGGTTTTGAAACGTCGCGAAGCCAGAAAGCTGCGGAGGGGTCGGATCCGGCACTAACCCCCTAACCCCAGAATCCTTCGTAAAGCTTTTTGCCCGCTGTCTAAGTCTGTTATTGAGAGTCCAACCACTATGGCCACCATCCCTGTCGCCGTCCCTTACAGCAACGACGCACTCTCCGAGACCGAGCGCGCGCAGATGCTCGCCCGCCGCTACCACGCCGAGTTCGTCGACCTGAAGAACTTCAAGATCCAGCACGAGCTCTTCAAGAGCGTGCCGGTAGACATGATGTTCCGCTACAACTTCGTTCCGCTGGAGCAGAGCGAAGGCCGCCTCGCCATCGCCGTCGCCGACCCCTCGAAGCTGATGGTCATCGACGAGATCGCCGGCCTGCTCGGCGCGCGCATCGTTACCCGCGTCGCCACGCTCTCGCAGATCACGGACCTACTCAAGAAGAACGAGCAGTCGCAGCGCGTGTTGGACGAGGCCAGCGAGGGCCTCGCCTTCGACGTGCTCTCCAACGAGGAGAACGCCGAAGAGAACATCTCCATTGAGAAGCTCACCAACGACGACGACATCTCGCCCATCATCCGCCTGGTCGACACCACCATCTTCACCGCGCTCGAGCGCCGCGCCTCCGATATTCACCTCGAAACCTACGACGACTGCCTGCTGGTCAAGTACCGCATCGACGGCGTGCTGCAGCAGGCGATGGCGCCCATCGCGCGCGAGCACCACCAGACGATCCTCTCGCGCATCAAGGTCATGAGCGAGCTCGACATCGCCGAACGCCGCGTCCCGCAGGATGGCCGCTTCCGCGTGCGCTACAAGGGCCGGCTCATCGACTTCCGCGTGAGCATCATGCCCACCGTGCATGGCGAAAACGCCGTGCTGCGCGTGCTCGACAAAGAATCGATGTCAGAGAAGTTCAAGCAGCTCTCGCTGGACGTTGTCGGCTTCGCGGAGAAGGACCTCACCCGCTTCCGCCGCTACATCAAGGAGCCCTACGGCATGGTGCTGGTCACCGGTCCCACCGGCTCCGGCAAGACCACCACACTCTACGCCGCGCTCAACGAGATCAAGTCCGAAGAGGACAAGATCATCACCATCGAAGACCCGGTCGAGTACCAGATCCGCGGCATCACGCAGATTCCGGTGAATGAGAAGAAGGGCCTCACTTTCGCGCGCGGCCTGCGCTCCATCCTGCGCCACGATCCGGACAAGATCCTCGTCGGCGAGATCCGCGATGCCGAGACCGCGCAGATCGCCATCAACTCCGCGCTCACCGGCCACCTCGTCTTCACCACCGTCCACGCGAACAACGTGGTCGACGTACTGGGCCGCTTCCTCAACATGGGCGTCGAGCCGTACAACTTCGTCTCGGCTCTGAACTGCATCTTGGCGCAGCGCCTCGTCCGCACCATCTGCGACTTCTGCGCGCGTGAGATCACGGTCAGCGATGAAGAGCTGGAGTTGAACGGCCTCGACCCGAAGGACTGGCAGGGCTTCAAGTTTCGCGAGGGCGCCGGCTGCATCGAGTGCGCCGGCACCGGCTACCGCGGGCGCTCCGCCATCCACGAACTGCTGGAACTCGATGACGAGATCCGCGAGATGCTGCTCGAAAAGCGTCCGGGCTCGGAGATCCGCAAGAAGGCCAAGGAGAAGGGCATGATGTTCCTGCGCGACTCCGCGCTGGACCGCGTTCGCGCCGGCGTCACCACCCTGCGCGAGATCAACAAAGTTACCTTCATCGAGACCGGACGCTAACGCCGCTACTTCCTCTTCGCCGCCTTCTTCGTGCTGGTCGCCGCCGGAACGAGCAGCGGAATCACCGCCGTCCCGATCGGGCTGCCCAGTCCCGAGCAGGCGTCCCAGCCCGGCCCGGCAGTAAAGCTTCCGTTGTTGCCGCTGGTGATGTCGCGGAAGGCCATCTGCGCGCCCGCAGCGTAGATGGCCGGATTGATAAAGCCCGCGGCGACCTTGTTCTTGGCATTGGCCAGCGCAATCAGCCCCGCCCACAGCGGCGCGACCGCGCTGGTGCCGCCGATGACCAGCGTCTGTCCATCCACGCGCACGGAGTAGCCGGTGGAAGGGTCGGCATCGCCGCAAACATCCGGCACGCCGCGGCCGCCAGTCGTCGTGGTCGACTTGGGCACGCCGGCGTTCGCTTGCCATGCAGGCAGAGCGAAGACCGTACTCACACCGCCGCCCGTGGCGCCCTCGTTGGCGCTCAGCTCGTTCCACACGACCTCGCTCTGGATGGTGCTGCCCGAGCCCGTCAGCTTGGTCCCGCCGCAGGCCAGCACATGCGGGCTGGAGGCGGGAAAGTCCACATGGTTGGCCGTGCCGGTCACGCCGTCGGTAGAGCCATCGTCCCCGGAGGCGACGGTGATGGTCACGCCCACGGCCGCCGCGGCCTGGCACGCTGTATCCAGCGCCGCCATGGACTGCGCCGTCCAGCTTGACTCCGGCCCGCCCCAACTGATCGAGATCACGCTGGGCTTGTTAGTGGTGTCATGCACGGCGGTCGAAATGGCGTCGATAAATCCCTGGTCGGTGTTGGGCGCGAAGTACACGGCAATCGCCGCGCCGGGCGCCACCGCTGCGCTCACCTCAATGTCCAGCATCACCTCGCCGTCGGGTCCGCTGGAGGTGCCGGGTGTGTTCTTTCCCTTGTCCACGGAGACCGCCGTGACCGTCGGCGCGGTCTGACCCAGCGTCTTGAAGTAGGCGGTGATGTCCGCCGCGCGAAATCCGCCGCCTAGTTCGATCAGCCCGATGGTCTGACCCTTGGCCGAGGCTCCCGCCGGGAACTGGTAGAGCTGTGCCACCTGCACCGGCGTGTAGGAGGTGCCGGCAGCGGCCTTCGCCGGACGGAAGTGCGGCTTGGCCTGCGGACGGTTGTCCAGCCCCAACACTGCGTTCACGTGGCCCTCCAACTCGGCCGGCAGGTAGATGGAGCCGCTGCGCAGTCGCAGGTCGCCCTGCTGCTGGAGCGTCACGCCGAAGGCCTTCTGCATCGCCGCCACGCTGCCGGTCAGTTGCAGCGTGCAGGGGCCGGGCGGCAGACCGGAGACGACCTTCAGCCCAAACTCCTTCGCAAAGGCCTTCACCAGCTTCTTGGACTCCGGGTCAGCGCCGTATTTGCTCGCATAGGCAGCGCGGGTCAGGCGCTCCTGCGGAACGCCGCCCTTCACCGGCAGCGCCGCCTTGCACTTCAGCACGACGGATACGATGATGTTGCCGCGCGCCGCGGCGGTCTTGGCCGCCGGCTGCGCCTTGGCAGTCAGCGCAGACTTCTCGCTGCCAGCCAGGGCAATGCGCTTCTGGGATGCGAATCGTGTGGAAGCTGCCATAACTCCTCCAAGGGTCCGCGTCTTCTCTAAGTCTCAAAGCGCGGACATGCAGATTTCATCAGGGGCCCGGCGGGTGTACAACGTGGTTGACGCTACGATACACCCATGGACCTCACCGCGATCCAATCCGCGCTGCGCGAACACAAAATGGATGGCTGGCTCTTCTACGACCACCACCACCGCGACCCCATCGCCTACCGCATCCTCGGGCTGGACGAGCACAGCTTCGTCTCGCGCCGCTGGTTCTACTTCGTGCCCGCCACCGGCGAGCCGCGCAAGCTGGTGCATCGCGTCGAATCCGGCAAGCTCGATTCGCTGCCCGGCGGGAAGAACGAATACTCGTCCTGGCAGGAGCTGGAGCAGAAGCTTGAAGCCATGCTCTCCGGCGCGACGAAGATCGCCATGCAATACTCGCCGCGCAACGCCATCATGTATGTCTCCATGGTGGACGCGGGTACCGTCGAGCTGCTGCGCGGCATGGGCAAGGACATCGTCAGCTCGGCCGACCTGGTCAGCCTCTTTGAAGCCGTCCTCACCGAGGCCCAGATCGCCACCCACTTCGCCGCGCAGAAGAAGCTCGACGAAGTTCTCGCTGCGGGATGGAAGCGCATCGGCGACGCCGCGCGCAGCGGGAAGGGAACCGACGAATTCGCCATCATGGAGTTCCTCAAGTCCGGCATTGAGCGGGCCGGCCTCTTCACCGACCACGGCCCCAACTGCTCCGCCGGGCCCAACTCCGCCGACTCGCACTACGATCCCACACTCGAGTCCTCGCGCCCCATCCGCAGCGGCGACTTCGTCCTCATCGACATCTGGGCGAAGCTGGCCAATGATCCCGCGGCCATCTGGTATGACATCACCTGGACTGGCGTCGTGAACCGTGAGCCGACCGAGCGCGAGAACCTCATCTTCCACACCGTCCGCGACGCCCGCGACGCGGCCATCGCCGCCATCCAGTCGGCCTATGTGGCCAACCAGCCCATCGCGGGCTGGCAGGCCGACGACGCGGCGCGCGCCGTCATCCGCAACGCCGGCTTCGCCGAGTTCTTCACCCACCGCACCGGCCACAACATCGCCGTCGAGCTCCACGGCAACGGCGCGCACCTGGACAATCTCGAGACCCACGACGAGCGCCTGATCCTGCCCAACACCTGCTTCTCGGTCGAACCCGGCATCTACTTCCCCGGCGAGTTCGGCGTCCGCAGCGAGGTCAACATGGTCACCCGTCCCGGCAGTGCGGTCGTCACCGGCCCCGCACAGACCGAACTCCTCCGCATCTGAACCCCACACCCGCGC
>Ga0302145_10000747_pt1 | contig 13286 bp, 10 predicted proteins | sample I_Bog_E2_3_FD_192437 | JGI IMG/M metagenome (GOLD analysis project Ga0302145, IMG submission 192437) | Peat permafrost microbial communities from Stordalen Mire near Abisko, Sweden - I_Bog_E2_3 | ecosystem: Environmental > Terrestrial > Soil > Wetlands > Peat | place: Sweden: Abisko, Stordalen... | reverse complement strand
TTGTGCAGGAGCTTGTCCAGCAACGCCTGCGCGAAGAGCGACATGTCATGCGCAGTGGAGAACACACCCGCATGACCGGCAACTCCGCCCATGCGCCGCGCGGTGGGATCGTGCACCGTGCCGCGGAGAAGATGGTCGAAGTTCGGGTTGAGTTCGGGTTGGGGTTTGGACTCGTCGTCGTGGGCGGTGGGAGCGATGCGGGGTATGAGTAGCGCTGCTGGCCAACTCCCAGGATGATCACACTCGATGATGTATTTCGTGCCTGTAATCTTCATCGCAGCAAGCGAGTAAGGCGGAGCGTCAGACATGCCGCACGCGCGACTAATCGGGAGATAGCGCGTGTCTTTCATCCCCAATGGTTTGAAGATGTGCTCGGAGGTATAGAGATCTTCGGTTTCGCCGCTGAGCGTCTCGATGAGGTCGCCGAGGATGATGAAGTTGATGTCGGAGTAGACGAACTTCGCGCCGGGCGCGCCGGAAAGTGGTGTGGTCAGGGCGCGGCGGAAGCCTTCGGCGCGGTCGGGTGCGGCGAGGCCCCACGGGTCCTTCAGGCTTACGTCGGGTGCTTCGCCGCTGGTGTGCGTGAGCAACATTCGCAGCGTCACTTTGGCGCGCTGCGGGTCGTGATCGGGGTTGAAGGCGGGGAGGTACTTCTCGACCGCGTCATCGAAGCTGGCGATCTTGCCCTGCTCGTAGAGCTGCATCACGGCGGTTGCCGTGGCGAGGCACTTGGTGAGGGAGGCCATGTCAAAGATGGTGTCCTCGCTCATGGGCTCGGCGGGGGATGGCCTTCCGTCGAGACCCGGCTCGCCGGCGAGCTTGCGGTCGCCGTAGGCGTGGTGGAAGACGACTTTGCCGTTGTGCCCGATGACGATGACCGCGCCGGGGAGCTTGTGGGCGGCGATGGCGTCGGTGATCAGGGTGGAGACTGCGGAGAAGTCGGGCTGTTGGGCTACCCCACCCACGTCGCGATGACGCTGCGCCGTGGACGGGGCACCCGGCGTCTGTGCCGCCGCGGAGACGCAGATTCCCTTCGGGAATGACAAACAAAAGAGGAGCAGCAAGGACAGTGAAATGGTGTGTGCCGACTGTTTCCGGAAGAGCAGGCTGGCGAGGGCGCCAATGGCGAAGGTCACGAGGGCTCCGATGATGACGTACCAGGTCCAGGCGATGTGCGGGAGCGGGATGTAGTGGGTCGCGCTGGACGTGGTGTAGGTAAAGCCTCCATTGGCGGGCGCAAGCCAGATGGCGAGGTTCAGCGCAAAGCCGCAGACCATGCCGATAGTCGCGCCGATCTCGGTGGCGAATTTGGTCAGGGTGCCGAGCAGGAAGACGCCCAGCAGGCATCCGTAGGCCACGCTGGCGATGGAGAGGCCGATCTCGACCACATGGCCCTTGCCGCCGGCGCTGATGCTGTAGACCGCGATGGCAAAGAGCACCAGCGCCCATAGGACGGTCGAGGACTTGGAGATGATGGCGCGCTCCCGGTCGTCGGCGTGGGGGCGAAGCTGGATGTAGAAGTCAACGACCGTGGTGGAGCTGAGTGAGTTGAGCGCTGCCGAGAGATTCGACATGGCTGCGGCGAGGATGGCTGCAACAAGTAGACCGGCGACGCCGAGCGGCATCTCGCGGACGATGAAGGTGGGGAAGATGCGGTCGGATGTGGTACCCACGGGCAACACGTGAGCGGTCCAATGCCAAACGCCAGTCGTTGTGATTGCTTCCAGCGGCGGTCCGTAGAAGACGTAGAGCCCGACGCCGATGAGCAGAAACAGTGCGAACTGGATGAAGATAACGCCGCCGGAGCTGAGCAGCGCGAGGCGCGACTCGCGCAGGCTGCGCGCGGCGAGCAAGCGCTGCACCATCAGTTGGTCCGTGCCGTGCGAGGCCATGGTGAGGAAGGTACCGCCGAGGACTCCGGCCCAGAAGGTGTAGGTGGTGGTCAGGTTGAAGGCGAAGTTGAACATGTGGAACTTGCCCGCGGCCGCGGCAATGGTGTGGATCTGCGTCCAGCCGCCTGGGACGTGTTGGCCGATCGACCAGACTGCGACCAGCGTGCCGAAGACGTAGATGGCCATCTGCACCACGTCCGTCCAGATAACCGCGGCCATTCCGCCCTCAAAGGTGTAGAGCAAGGTGAGTGCGGAGATGATGGCGATGCTGAGAATGTCTCGCGTGCCGATGGCGAGCCCGACGACGATGGAGACGGCGAAGACTCGCACGCCCTCCGCTGCGGCGCGCGTGAGCAGGAAGAGCGCCGCGGTGACCTTGTGCAGCACGCGACCGAAGCGGCGGTCGATGAGCTGATACGCGGTGAGCATCTCGCCGGCGAAGTAGCGTGGCAGGAAGAGTGCGGCGACGACGATGCGGCCGAGCATGTAACCGAGCACAATCTGGAGGAAGCCGAAGTCGCCGGCGAAAGCAACTCCTGGAATGGAGATGATGGTGAGTGTGGAGGTCTCTGCGGAGACGATAGAGAGTGCTATTGCCCACCACGGAATCGTGTTGCCGGCAAGGAAGTAGCTCTTGAGCGAGCGGTCGGCTGGAGCGGAGCCTTTGCCCTTACGGAAGCGAAGTCCGAAGAGCGTAATGCTAACCAGATAGACTGCGACCAGGACGAGGTCTGGCCCGCTGAGGCGCGTTGGACTCGTTGTCGCGAGGGCGAGTATCGATGGGGACAAACGGAATCTCCTAATGGCTGCGACCGTGCCGCGACGCCGAACGGGCTTGCAGGATATGATAACGGGCTTGACAGGGACGTTGTAACTTGCGGGAAGAGGATCAAGAGATGGCTGTGTTCGTGGCGATCGACGCTGGTGGGACCAAGACGCGATGCCGGTTCGCCGATGAGACACGCGTTCTGGGGGAGTTAGCTGGCGAGACAGTAAAGATCATGAGTGTTGGTGAAGAGGTGGCAACAACAACGCTACAGGAGTTGGTGCGCAGAACTGCCGAACTTGCCCGGGTGAGACTTGATGTCGTCGAACGCACATGTCTGGGAATAGCGGGGAGCGTCAGCGAGTCCGTGCGAATGTGGGGATTGAATACGCTACGTGCCTTGGTGAGCGGCGAGATCCTGCTGGTCGGTGATGAGGAGATTGCGCTGGACGCAGCGTTTCACGGAGGACCTGGAATTCTCGTCATCGCTGGAACCGGATCGAACGTCATCGGCCGCTGCACGAATGGCACTTGCGTCAGCGCGGGAGGTTGGGGACCGCTGCTGGGCGATGAGGGTTCTGGCCAATGGATTGGGCTGGAGGCATTGCGCGCCGGACTGCGAGCGCAGGATCGCAATATCGACACTTGTCTGCTCCGCGAGATCATCGCCTTCTGGAATCTGCGCGACCTGGGTGAGCTGATAGCGAAGGGTAACCAGCGCTCGCGGCCGGACTTTGCGTCGCTGACGAAGGTGGTGGTGCAATGTGCCGAGCGCGGAGACACATTGGCGGTAAGTGTGTTGGAACGCGCCGGCGAGGAGCTTGCCGCGCAGGTGCGGCTGGTGATGTCCAAGATGAGGGCAGCAGGCTGCGATCCGGGCGACCTGGCGCATGTGGCGTTTACCGGCAGTGTGTTGGGAGAGATTAGCCTTGTGCGCCGCTCGATGGAGGCTTATCTGAGGGGCGCGATGCCCGATGTAGAGATCGCGCAGAGAGCGGTCGAGCCGCTGGATGGCGCTCTGTGGCGAGCACGGCGCGGCTAGCGAATCCGCTGTCCGCGGATGTAGGTTGCCGTGAGGTGGTTTGCCGCATCGAATCGGTTGAGGTTCGCTGCGTTACCCGCCTGAATACGTGTGAGTTCCGGCCTGCCGAGCATCGCTGCCGGATTGTGCGATGCAAGGCGAACAGCATCGGCGAGGCTCGCTGCTGTAAAGCTCTGCAGATTAGCAACGCCGCGGTCGAGCGTGAGCACCGAGCCCGCAAGCGTGTGCTTGCCCTTTGCAAGGTCTTCGCTGAGCTGCGCGCGGCCATTCGCGACCTGGACTGACAGACCCGCAAGCCGATACTCGCCATCGGGCATTCCGGTTGCGGACATCGCGTCCGTGACCAGAATGGCGCGGTCGAGACCCTTGGCCTTCAGCCACAGCCGCACGAGCGGCGGCGCAACATGAATCCCATCACAGATGAGCTCGGCGAAGAGGCGATCATCGTCCAGCACGATACCAAGGATTCCCGGCTCACGATGGTCGAGCGCGCGCATGGCGTTGAAGGTGTGCGTGGCGCTGGTTGCTCCTGTGTAGACGGCAGTGAGTGTCTCGGCTGCGAGCGCGTTCGAGTGGCCAACCGAGACCTTTACGCCGAGTGAGACCGCGTGGCGGATCAGGTCGAGCGCTCCGGGCAACTCAGGAGCGAGAGTCATCAGAGAGATGTGACCGCGAGCTGACTGATAGAAGCGGTCAAAGAGCGTGATGCCTGGTGGCTGCAACTCCTGAGCGGGATGCACGCCGCGCTTGGCGTGGGACAGGAACGGGCCTTCGAGGTGGATTCCTACGGGGCGAGCTTCGGCTTCGCGCGGCTCCGCTTCGATGGCATCGGCGAGCGCCTCCAGCGCGTGCAGGGTGGCATCAATGGACGTGGTGGCGGTGGTCGGCAGAAAGTTTGCGACGCCGTGAAGAGCGAGGAAGCGTTGCATTTCGCCAAGCTGTGCGGGGGACGCGCTCATGACGTCGTGACCCATTGCGCCGTGCGTGTGTATGTCGAGGAAGGCCGCGGTGAGCGTGTCCTGTTCGTGCGCGAGCGCCTTGGCGTCCGAGACTATCTCTTGGATCGTTCCATCGGCAGCGAGCGTGAGTATAGGGAACTCGACGACAGCTGTGTCGGTGACGAGACGTCGAGCTGTAATGGTCTCAGCCATGTCAGTTCGCCGGCGGCGGAACTCCCTCCTCAGATGCACTGGGCAGCAACCTGCTATTCGACCATTGGCGTTGAGCGCTCCTGAGCTTGTCCACGCGCGCGAGCCAGAGACCGATGGTGTAATCGTAGTGCTCCAGCACTGGGCGCAGAGCATAGGGCCGATTCGTCCGCAACCAGCTTTGCGAGTAGAGATCGCGCAGCAGCGAATAGTTGTCCTTGATGTCCTGAATGCGGCCATCGACTCCGTTGATGTCTGAGAGCTCGCGGCTGACCATCAGGCGCGTCTTCCTATCGGATGCCAGCGCTTCGTGCTGGGCGCGCGCGTAGCCTTGCGCCATCTCATCGGAGAGCTGGAACTTCAGCCCAATTAGATCGAGCCGCCGAGCTGCAAGCTCCAGAGCGTCAATCGCGTCGGTCTCGCGCAGTGTCGTGGGATTTGACGGCAGCTCGCTGGTCGGTGAGTAGATAGTTGCGGCGGTTTGACCGGGGTAAGCCGCGCGAGCCTGCGCGATCAAGGTCAGAGCGGTTTCCGCGTGCAGACGAAGCGCACTGAGATAGGGTCTGAGCTTGACGGCGAAATCCTGTCCATCCTTCGACCACGGATCGACCCAGAAGAGGCCGTCGGATCCATCACCGACCTGCGCTTCCGTCTTGAGCAGCGTGTGCGCAGCCATCAGTTCCAACTGGGCCTGGTTGAGCTTGCCGGTCGCGTCGCCGTGAAAGACCTGTGCATAGCTCTGCTCGAACTGCTGGATGGAGGCTTCGCCCTGCTGCCACGCTGCTGCGCAGCCGAAGAGGATTCCATACCAGTTGTTGGACGCGAGCGCCTCGCCGTCGTCGTACCAGATGGTGTTGAGCTGGCCTGTCGCTCCCATGCTCTGGCCATCGCGCGTGAACTGCTGGATATTCGCGAGGCCGAGGTTGTAGTTCGGATAGACACGGGACCAATTGTTGATACCGGGCGAGACCCAAGTCTCAAAGCCCGCGTCAGTGTAGGGTTTGAGGTACTTCGCAAAGCCGTTGGTGTTCGGGTTGTACTCCCACGCGATGGCAATGGTGTCCTGCTTGAAGCTCGCTGGCATCGCCTTGAGGAGATCAGGCGAGTCCTGCGCGATGTCTCCCCAGAAGAGCAGGCGGCGATGCAGCGGGCGCAGTGTGGTGTCAATCTGCTGCATGAAGTCCAGATAGACCGAACCGAGACCGCGCGCATCCACTGCGGCCTTGGTCTGGCCGAGGCCCAGATCTTCGGTCTCATCCGCTCCGACGTGCAGGAATGGAGAGGGATAGAGATTCGCCAGCTCGGTAAACATCTGCGAGATCACGTGGAGCGAACCTGGCTGTCCAGGCGCGAGTACGGCTCCGTGCGGCGTCTCGGCGAGCGGTTGGTACTGCTCGTAGATGAGAGCGTGATGCAGATGGCCGAAGGCCTCCTGCTCGGGGACGACCGTGACGTGATACTGCGCTGCGTACGCGACCAACTGCTGTGCGTCGGAGGCCGAAATGCTTCCTCCGGGAGGCGCAGGCAGCGGATTGGACGCATATTGCTGCGTGTTCTCGAAGTAGGGAGAATACAGATTGTCCTTGTAGGCCGCGAGCGTGCGAATCAGCTTCTTCTGGAACTCCAGCGTATCGACCGGACCGCGCGAGAGATCGTCGGAGATGCCTCGATACTGCATCGCGGGCCAGTCGCGAATCGTCGCGGTGTGCAGAACAGCGCTGGCTGCGTAGCCTTCGACGAGTTGCTTGGCCGTTTGCAGCGCGTAGAAGATTCCCGCAGCAGTGTTGGCGGTGATCGCGAGGCCGTCCTGATCGGGAAGGATGACGTAGCCTTCGGTGTTCATGTCGCTGGGCATCGCGGTGACCTTGGGCGATCCTGCGGGCAGCGAGTCCCGATAGGTCTGGCTTCCCAGCGGCGTGCTGAAGCGGGCCACGAAGATATGCGGTGCGGAGGGCGCGTCGGTGTCTGGAATCTGGCGTTCGGCCATCGCCGCCTTGAAGTCGGCGATAGCGAAGGCGTCCTGCGGGTCGCAGGGCTGCTGGCAGTCAACACGGATTCCCGCGGACAGCGGCAATGTTGTTCCGGGTTTGACGCTGCGCGGCATCGGAATCAGGCGCAGCGGTGACTGTGCGAGAGCAGGAGTCGCGATCGCCAACAGCGCGGCAATAAGACAAGGTCGCATGAACTAACGGTACAACACTAAATCGGTGCTGCGCCGTCGACGAGTGTGACTCCGAGCGGCGGCGTGAAGGTGAAGTCGCTTGCAGCGGTTGGAATGTTCTCGCGCATCGCGGTGAAGGTGAAGGTCGTCGCCGCGCCGTCGATCTCCTCGATGCGCATGGAGTGAATCTGGCCGGTTGCGTCCACGGTGAGCGCGATGGAGCGCAGGCGCTGCGAGATTCGCTTCGGCGTTCCTCGGAGCGTGTAGATTCTGGGACTGTCGCTCACGAGGGTCAGCGAGAGGTTGTCGAGCTCCTTCGCCAACTCGGTGTGTCCGAGCAGGAAGCGCAGCGGTGAGCGCAGATCATCGAGCTGCTTTTCAGAAAAGCGCTCTGCCTGGGCGTCGCCGGGGGTGTAGCTGATAGCGTCCTTGCCGTCGAGCAGGAAGAGCTTGCCTGCGGGCGAGTCGTAGGCCCAGCGCATGCGGCCGGGCTTCTGCAGGGTGAGCGTGCCGGTCTCGGAGCGGTCCATTCCCATGCCCTGATAGCGCTCGGTGTAGCGCGCTTCAAGGGACTGCAGATGGTTGTAGTGCGCATCGACGCGCCGGGACAGCTCGACAGCGCTGGGCTGCTGGGAGAGTGCGGGAGCTGCAAGCAAAAGTGGGAGAAGCCATCTCATTTTGATCGGTGTCCGCAACGGGGGGACCCCCTCCCCCCCTATTTTCTAAAATCTTTGGAATCAGTGGTTTAGGGCGTGACCCCGGGGTCAAAATATTGATTCTAAAGATTTTAGAGGCAAAATATTCAAAAGAAACAAGTTAACAGCCACCAGGGAACAGCGAACAGGGGAAGACGAAGAACGGTTCTTGTTGAGTTGCGAGGTTTGAGTTGCTGATAGAGCCATGAGCTTAAGACGGATGGTCCAGCTATTTTCCCGAGTCCCAACTACTGCCTGCGTTTCAACCCTATGGCTTAATTATAAGCAGATGGGCGGTAATTATAGGACATGCTGCGAAGAGTTTGATCTGTCATGTTTTCAGTGGTTTGGGAGATTTAGGAGCAGCTCGGGGGCTTGACAAGAGTTTTTGCAGGTGGGGCTGGGCAAGTTCCTGGTGGCAGGGGTTTTGATGAGCTTAGAGACTAGAGCTTGTGAGCGTAGAGGAAAGGCAAGAGCGTTCAACGCAGAGGGCGCGGAGGTTTCGCGGAGGGCGCAATGGATGCGGTGACGGTTACTGGAGCAGTTCGGTGCAGTTGGTGCCGCCTTTGGGGTCGTAGCGGATCTGGGCGTTCTCGTCGGTGCAGAAGCCGCGGTCGCCGGAGTGGCCCACGGAGTTGGGGACGGCGGTGATCTCGTAGCTGTTGTACTGGTCGACGTTGTTGATGGTGTTCTTGGAGCAGTTGGTGATGGTGAAGGTGTAGCCGGCCTTGCTGCCGCTGGCCAGGTCCTCATTGATAAGCTGCGCGGCCTCCGGGCTGGGGGCGGCGGAGCCGGCCTTGCCGCCCAGCGCCGAGAGCGAGCAGGCGAAGCCGTGCTGCGGGTAGTCGGAGCTGTACTGGCCCTCCATCTGGTTCAGGTCGCGGAGCGAGCTGATGGCGGAGGTCTCATTGGCGCGCTTGATGGTCTTCTGCATGGCGGGGATGGCCATGACCATCAGGATGAGGATGACCGACATGACGATGAGGAGTTCGACGAGGGTGAAGCCAAGTTCGCGGTTGCGCTGACGGGTGTTCATGGGTGCCTCGGAGCGGTGTGGTTCTGCCGTTACAGAGTATAGACGTTGCGCCGATTCATTTGTAGCGGCAAAATGGGGAGTCGAAACCCCAGTCGGTCTGAAAACGGCACAGAAATCCCAGCGGAGAGCATTTCTGGATGAGTGAACCTGTAACCAAAGAGCAATATGAGTTTTACCGGTCGCTGTATGACGAAGAAGAACGTACGTCCGTGCAACTGGAGGGGAGGTCGAAGGTCTACCTTGGGGTCGTATCTGCAATATTGGCCGCGATCCTCTTCAAAGCGGACGAAGCGCGAAGGACAGCGGATGCGTTGCACATTCCGTGGGAGCTTCTATTGCTGGAAGCGCTGGCGATGACATTGGCGTTGCTGGTGGTGCTTTGGGCTCTTCGCTTTCGCGACTATCAGGCTGTCAGTGATGGGCTGGATCTGGTGGAACGGGATTCGAACGACTGGCCGACCAACGAGAAGTTCTATGCTGGCAGGATTACGGACTATGCTGAGGCTTCGACAGAAAATCGCAAGATCAACAGGGAGACTGCGGTGCTACTCGCGTTAGCAAGCTGGCTGATGTCGTCCGGTATACTGATATTGCTTGCCATGGTGATGGTTGCCATCTGGAGGAACAGATGAAACTCGATATTTTCAAAAAGCTAAAGCCAAAACCAAAACCTGAGAAGAAGGCCTGGCCGGGGAACGACGCCAGTTTGCTAGAGAAGCTGGAATGGCGAAAGCAGCAGAGTTACCCCAAGATGTAGCCTCAGCACGTTAGATCAGCGCGGGTGAGTTTGAGCGGGCCGAGGTTGCCGAGCAGGGTGAGCGCGAGCGATTCGGGCTGGAGCAGCTGGCGGGCCACGCGCTGGAGGTCGGCGGCGGTGACGCGGTCGATCTCGGCGGTGATCTCGTCGATGGAGAAGAATTTTCCCCAATACATCTGCTGGCGGGCCAGCGAGGACATGCGGCTGGAGGAGCTTTCGAGGCCGAGCACCATGTTGCCCTTGGTCTGGTTGCGGGCGCGGTCGAGCTCTTCGTCGGTGACGGGCTCGGATTTGAGGCGCGTGAACTCGGCGAGGGTGAGGGTCAGGACCTCGCGCAGGTTGGCGATGGCGCAGCCGGCGTAGACGGCGAGCGAGCCGGTGTCGCGGAAGGGGTTGAGCTCGGAGTAGATGCTGTAGGCGAGGCCGCGCTCCTCGCGGATGGCCTGAAAGAGCCGCGAGCTCATGCCGCCGCCGAGGATGGAGTTGAGCAGGTAGGCGGCGTAACGATCGGGATCGCTGACCGGCAACGACGGCACGGCGAGGCAGAACTGCACCTGTTCCAGCGACTTCTTGTTCTTGAGCGTGATGTGCGGGAAGGCCTGCGGGGCCGGGGTGCGGGCGAGCTTTGCGCCGGACGACGCCGAGAGCGAGGTGAAGGCCGCGGCGACCTGCTCGACGAAGGTGTCATGGTCAAGGTTGCCGGCTGCGGAGAAGACCATGTTGGCTGGGGTGAAGCGTCGGGCGTACTCGTCGAGGACGATGGCCTGCGTGAAGCTGGAGACCGTTTCGGCGGTGCCGAGGATGGGGCGGCCGAGGGCGTCGCCCTTCCAGAAGTTCTGGGTGAAGAGCTCGTGGACGAGGTAGTCGGGGTTGTCCTCGTCCATCTTGATCTCTTCGAGGATGACGCCCTGCTCCTTGGCGATGTCATCCGGGGCGAAGGTCGGGTGCAGCACCAGGTCGGTCAGCAGATCGAGCGCGGCGGGAACGTTTTCGTCCAGCACCTTGATGTTGAAGCAGACGGTCTCCTTGCCGGTGAAGGCGTCGAGGTTGCCGCCGATGGCGTCGACCTCGCGGGCGAACTGCTGCGCGGAGCGGGTGGTGGTGCCTTTGAAGACCATGTGCTCGAGGAAGTGGGAGATGCCGTTGACCTCGGGGGCTTCGTCGCGGGAGCCGGAGTCGATCCAGACGCCCATGGAGACCGAGCGCATGTGGGGCATGGCCTCGGTGAGGACGAGGAGACCGTTGGGCAGGGTGGTGGTGCGGATGTCGCGGAGGTGAGCGGTCGGGGTGGTGAGGGCGGAGTTTTCCGCGAGGAGTACGGACATTGGTCTATTGTTTCATGACGACAGGGTGACGGTACTGGCGAAGAACAAAGGCCTTAACGCAGAGGGCGCAAAGGTAAGACGCAAAGGTCGCAGAGGAGTGCGGCGGTACGATAGAACGTGATGGCGGAAATCGAGATCAGGACGGGTGTAGAGGCCGAAGCGGTGGTGGCGATGCCGGCGGCGCGGTCGCTGTTCGGGCTGGGGTTGGCGGAGCTGACCGAGCTGATGGCGGGGCTGGGGCAGAAGGCGTACCGTGCGCGACAGGTATTTGAGGCGCTGTACAAGCAGCGGGTGGCGTCGGTGGAGGAGATGACGACGTTGTCGGCTGCTCTGCGCGGCGAGTTGGTGGCGGCGGGCTGGCAGGTGGGGCTGCCGGAGATCGCGCAGACGGCGGTGTCGGTGGATGGCACGGAGCGCTATCTGATGAAGATGGCCGACGGCGAGACCGTGGAGACGGTATGGATGCCCGATGGTGACGGCGGCGAGCGTGGGGATGGGAGCGAGGCTGCGGAGGAAGAGGCGGGTGAGGTGGATGAGGTCGTCGCGACCCCGCTCATGAACGATAAAGCCGTTCATGAACGGGGCACCCGCAATTACGATAGTGGCTATTGGTCGCGGCGGGGGAATGGGCGTGACCGGGCAAACTTTGGGACGCTCGCGGAGAAGGGGTTTCGGCGGGCGACGATCTGTATCTCGTCGCAGGTGGGGTGCGCGGTGAACTGCCAGTTCTGCCTGACGGCGAAGCTGGGTATCCGGCGCAACCTGACGGCGGGGGAGATCGCCGGGCAGGTCGCGGCGGTGCTGAACCGGCACAAGATTCAGATTGGCAAAGACCGCATCAACCTGGTGTTCATGGGCATGGGCGAGCCGTTTCTGAACTACGACGCGTTCATGGCTTCGGTGAGGCTGCTGGTGGAGGGGGTGGGGATTCCGGAGTCGCGGATGACGGTTTCGACGAGCGGGATTCTGCCGGGGATGGAGGCGTTTGCGCGGGAGACGGTGCGGCCGAAGCTGGCGCTGTCGCTCAATGCTTCGAATGATGTTGTGAGAGAGCAGATTATGCCGGTGACACGGAAGTGGAAGATCGCCGCGCTGCTGGAGGCGGTGAAGAAGATTCCGCTGCGCACGCGAGAGTGGGTGACGTTTGAGTACGTGCTGCTGGGCGGCGTGAACGATCAGCCACAGCACGCGCGCGAGGTGCTGGCGCTGCTGGCCGGGATGCGCGCGAAGGTGAATTTGATTGTGTGGAATCCGGGGCCGGGGATTGATTACCACCAGCCGACGCCAGAGGATGTGTCCGTCTTCCAGAAGATGCTGATCGCCGGCGGGATTGCGACGTACATACGCCGGCCGCGGGGTCGGGATATCTATGCGGCTTGCGGGCAGTTGAAGCGGACGGTGAGTGAGCCGGAACTGGTGATGATCGGCGCGGCGGCGAATGAGGGCTTGCTGCCTTCTGCGCCTGCCAGTACTACTACGCAAGATGCCTTTTTTCGCGCCAAGGTGCTGGAAGCATTGACGGATACTCGTCCCGGGCTCACCGATGAAGAGGCTCGTCAACGTATGGCAAAGCGGAAAGCTGTGAGCCCTTTCAGAAGGGACTAAACAGGGGCTTTGAGGCGGCGGGTGAGCATGTCTTTGACCTCGGGCCAGTCCTTGTCGATGATGCTGAACCAGGCGGAGTCGCGCTGGGTGCCGTCAGGCATGCGGAGGTGGTTGCGGAAGGTCCCTTCGTAGATGCCGCCGATAGATTTGACCGAGGATTGCGAGCGCTGGTTGGAGGCGTGGACCTTGAAGGCGACGCGGAGCAGGCCGAGGGTCTCGAAGGCGTAGGTGAGCTGCAGGAGCTTGGCCTCGGTGTTGATGCGGGTGCCACGGTAGGGTGCGATGAGCCAGGTGTTGCCGAGCTCGGTGGTGCGGTTGTGGAGATCGAGATCGAGGAAGCGGGTACAGCCGATGACGCGGTCGGGGTCGCCGTGCGGGTCGCCGTTCTGGGCCTTGCGGATGGTGACCCAGGGCAGCGTCGTGCCGGCGGCCTGGTTGTCGAGCGCCTGCTGGACCCAGGCGCGGAGGTCTTCTGGGGTGCTGACGGCGAAGACCATGTAGCGCCACAGGACGGGATCGAAGGCGATCTGCTCCAGGGCGGGCAGGTGGTCGAGCGTCATGGGTTCGAGACGGACGCCGGGGCCTTCGAGTACGGGTGTTTCCATAGATACAGGTTAGTGCAGGGATGGGCGCGGAGAAAAGTTGATCGGTTAGCGCTGATTTCGCTAGGACTCAGGAGGACAGGGTGGAGACGGAAAGGGGCTTCTTCTCGAGCGCGAGGTGGAGGACGGCCTCGGCGAGGGGGTCGAAGGCGTGGCGGAGGACGTCGCCCTCGTGGACGAAGTTGCCGGTGATGGGTTCGACGCCGAGTGCGCGGATGCGGTCGAGGTCGGCGACGATGGGAGACTGGCCTTCGCGC
>Ga0302145_10000724_pt1 | contig 13576 bp, 10 predicted proteins | sample I_Bog_E2_3_FD_192437 | JGI IMG/M metagenome (GOLD analysis project Ga0302145, IMG submission 192437) | Peat permafrost microbial communities from Stordalen Mire near Abisko, Sweden - I_Bog_E2_3 | ecosystem: Environmental > Terrestrial > Soil > Wetlands > Peat | place: Sweden: Abisko, Stordalen... | reverse complement strand
GGAGAGGAAGTTGTGGGGTGCGCCGTTGCGGTTGGTGAAGTTGCAGCGGCCGCCGCCGGAGATGAGGATCTTCTTGCCGGGGCGGTCGGCGAGGTCGAGGACGAGGACACGACGCCCGCGGCGACCGGCGTGGATGGCGCACATGAGGCCGGCGGCACCTGCGCCGAGGATGAGGACGTCGGTGTCTGTCATGGGAATGGCTCTGCGAGGATGATAGATGGTTGTGCGCGATGGAGTGCGATGACGGGTTGGGGGAAGTGTGCATCCATACAATGAAGGCGGAGGGGGATGAGGTGAGGTGAGGTGAGGCAAAGGCAAAGACAAGGGCAAAGACAAGGGCAAATGCGGGGATTCTTCGCTGCGCTCAGAATGACAAGCAACGGCAACGGCAACTAAGGAGATTCTGATCCTTCGGATCAGAATGACGCTTCGATGGGGAGTGGTGGTATGACAAGCAGGAAGAGATGTGCGGAGGAGAGGAGCAACGATGAAGATTGAGACGAAGGATTTTCTGGTGCGTGCGGGGGAGAAGGTGAAACTGAAGGATTGGCCGACCAGCGTGAAGCCGCTGTGCGCAAGCAAGGAAGACTACAAGCTGGAGTTGGAAAAGCATGTGCAGGAGTTGGACGCGATGGACCAGCTGTTGTACGGCGCCAACCGGTACGCGTTGCTGCTGGTGTTCCAGGGGATGGACGCGGCCGGCAAGGATGGTGCGATCCGGCATGTGATGTCGGGCGTGAATCCGCAGGGCTGCGAGGTATCGAGCTTCAAGCAGCCGAGCGCGGAGGAGTTGGAGCACGATTTTCTGTGGCGCTCCACGCAACGGCTGCCGGGGCGCGGGCGCATCGGCATCTTCAACCGGTCGTACTACGAGGAGGTGCTGGCGGTGCGGGTGCATCCGGAGCTGCTGCGGAACGAGGGGCTGGAGGACGAGCGGCGCGGCGACAAGGACTTCTGGCAGCAGCGCTACCACTCCATTGTGGAGATGGAGAAGCATCTGTATCGGAACGGGACGCGGACGGTGAAGATCTTTCTGCACCTGTCCAAGGAGGAGCAGCGCAAGCGGTTCCTGGCGCGGATCGATGCGCCGGACAAGAACTGGAAGTTCAGCATGGCGGATATCCACGAGCGGAAGTACTGGACGCAGTATCAGGAGGCGTTCTCCGAGTGTCTGCGCGAGACCAGCACGCGGCATGCGCCGTGGTATGCGGTGCCTGCGGACGACAAGGAGAATGCGCGCCTGATTGTGTCGCAGATTGTTCTGGATGCGATCAGCGCGCTGAAGATGACGTATCCCAGGACGACACCGAAGCGTCGCCAGGAGTTGCTGGACATCCGGGGGCTGCTGGCGAAGTGATTACTTGAGGACGTTGATGGCGGCAGCGCCGAGGCCGAAGCCCTCGAGGATGGTGGAGATATCCGCCAGGTTACGCAGGAGGGCTGACTTCTCGATGATGGGGGGCACGATGATGGTGTCTCCCGGATAGAGCACCACGTCGTCGAAGTCGCGGGTGGCGAAGAGGGCGCGCTGGGCGAAGCTGGAATCCTGGCGGCTGACGACGGAGCCGTCTGCGCGGAGGACGAACTCGCGCTTGCGATCGCCGACACGGTCTGCGCCTCCCGCCAGCTTGAGGAAGTCGCGGACGTGTTTGCCTCTCTGGTAGAGGAAGGAGTTGGCGTTGTAGACCTGGCCGACCACGGCCACTGTGGTGGGCTGCCTGGGCACAATGAATCTGTCACCATCCTGGAGTTCGAGGTCGGGGATGGCAGCGATGCCTTGGCTGTCCGGCTTGATGGGGAGGACGATGCGGCCGGTGGGCTGGACCTGGCGCAGGCGGGAGACGGCGTTGCGCGCGGTTGCAGCGGAGGTGATGGCGGCCGATGCGTCGCGGTCGGTCAAGGCGGAGTTGGATGCGGCCGATGCATTCGCGGTGACCTGCGCTTCCAGCTCATCGGCATACTCCAGCAGCCGCTGGCGCTGGAGGCGGCGAACGCTGTCGCGAGAGAACTCCGAAGCGAAGAGGTCGGCATCCGGGGTCAAGCCTCCGGCGCGGGCGATCAGCGTGCGCAGGGTCTCTCCGGGCAGGACGCTGTAGATGCCGGCGGCGACGAACTCTCCGTCGAGCTTGACGAACCTGGTTTGCTGGGAAGCCGGCACACGGATATCGGCCTTGGAAAAGATGGTGACGACATCGCCGGCGAGCAAGGGAAGATCCTGCGCCGGGTCTTTGTCGAGGACGGCCTTGCCGAGGTTGAAGGGCAGCAGCGAGGTGGTGAGGTTGGAGGCGTTCTGCCTTTGGATGACGGCGTACTCCCAGTCAATATCGGGCGCGGTCAAGACCACATCTGTAGACGCGCCGAAGTTGGCGCTGCCGGGAGTCAGGGCTGCGCCGATGGTGTTGCCCCCGCCGTTGGCGCCGACTGTGCCGCGTGCGGCGGCTGCGTCTGCCACGGGGCCGGACTGGAGGTTGAGTGAGCCCGTTTCCTGACCGCGATAGTCGTAGTTGCTTTGACCGAGCTGGTTCTGCTTGAGGTAGTAGTTGCGCGTGACCAGCGCCTCCCGGTTGGGGATGAGATCGGAGACGCGCATGCCGTCGCGCCAGGCGTAGCGGCCTGGGTTGGCTACATTTCCGCGCAAGGTTACGGCATTCTTGAAGCGATCGAGGATGGAGCCGACCTCGACGATGTCGCCATCCTGCACTGGGGCGGAATCGAGGTGCTCGAGATCGACGTCGATGACGGAGCGCTCGATGCTCTTTTCGATCCGTTCCACACGCAGGCGCGTGTCGCGGGCTACGCTGGTGAATCCGCCGGCCAGAGCGATGACCTGGCTGAAGCTCGTCTCTCCGTGCAGCTCGAAGATGCCGGCCGTAGTGACGCTGCCCACCACGGCGACCTGGGGACCGGCCTTGGGGATAAAGATGACGTCGCCGGAGACCAGGCGGATATCCTTGGACTTGTCTCCATGGAGGAGCAGGTCGTAGAGATCGAAGTGGGTGATGGTCTGGTTGCCGCGCTTGACCTGGATGTCGCGCAGGCTGCCCTGGGGCAGTGGGCCTCCGGAGGCGAAGAGGGCGTTGAGCAGGGTGCTGAGCGAGCTGATGGTGAAGACGCCGGGTTGGCGCGCCTGGCCGACGATGAAGACCTGGATGGAGCGCAACTGGCCAAGATTTACGTTGAGGTCGAAGTTCCGATAGACGCGTCCGAGCTGGGACTTGAGGAAGTCGCTGAGCTGGGAGAACTGCAAGCCGGCCACGTGGACCGTTCCGACGTCCGGCAAGGAGATGGAGCCGGTGCGATCGACGACGAAGGAGCCGCGTTGATTCACCTGTCCCCAGACCTGCAGGCGGATCTCGTCTCCGGGACCGATGACGTAGTCGGGCGCGATCGGGATATTGTCGACCGGAGCGAACGTGGATGGGCTGGAGTTGAAGAGGCCGAGGCCGTAGATGGGGATCTCGCGGCCCGTAGTCTCCGCGACGAGCTGTTGAAACTCTGTGAGTGGCGGCGGAGCGGCCGCGGCGGCCTGCGCGCCCTGTGGCTGTGCGCGGTCCTGCGGGCGCGGGGAGGATATATCGACGTCGCGCGACGTCGCCGCCGGAGCGCTGGTGGGTGCCTGGAGAGCGCCGTACGGGTTGGCTACGGCAGGCATGGCCGCGGGCTCCGCCGGGCCGGATGGAGCTGCGACGGGGGCCGGAGCAGCCTGCGCGTGCGACGTACGGCCCGCGAAGAAGGTGAGGATGCAAGCCCCGAGGGCCAGTTGAAAGAGCGGTCTAAGCCTGCGGAATGAATGAGTGCTGAAGAAGTCCACGAAGTCGAGGTCCTGTCCTTAAACTTGATACAAGCTGCAAGGGCCGCGTGACCGAGGCCCTGGAGAACCGCGTGTCCAGTTTACCTGAGTCATAGTGCAGGGCCATTGCATGGGAAGGATCGTGGATGGCAAAGAGGCTTTGATTCCGGAGCTGCAAGCGGAAGAGCTGTCAGCTCGGAGCTCAAGGCGGCTGAAAGCTAAGCCTTGGCGGCGGAAGCGGTCTTCTTGAGACGTTTGAGGACCTGGGCAAGGGTGGTGTCGTTCATGGCGAGCATGCCCTCCGCGCGCACACGCCCGAGCAGGCGGGACAGCGCTGCATCTTCGACGGTCAGCCAGTCGCCTTCGGTGGCGAGGTAGATATCGCCGAGGCCAATCTGCTTGGGCGCGAGCTTGAGCCGGGCGCCGCCGCGGGGTCCCTTGCGCTGCTCGATAAGGCCCTTCTTGTGCAGCAGCAGGAAGCAGCGGCGCACCATGACCGCGCTCTCGGAGAGCTTCTCTGCAATTGCCGCCGACGTGTGCATGGAGTTTTGTTCCGACGCCAACACCGTCAGGATTCTGAGACTTAGTCCAAAACGACCGCTTTGTGCCATGCAGAGCAAGCTATCACAAGGTGGGTTAAGTCGACTATGGCAAAGATCCGTGGAGTGGGCAAAGAAATGCGGGGATTCTTTAGCTGCGCCTCAGAATGACAAGTTCGATCGGGGGAGGGCGGTAAGCCGGGATGCTGTGGGTTCAACGGTGGGGTGCGTCCGGTTGCGGTTGAACGACGGAGATTCTGGACTGCGTCCAGAATGACGCTTCGGGGAAGGGTGAGTGACAGGCGGGAAAGGCAGCGGAGCCATGACAAACGGAAGGGTGAGTGACAAACCGAAGGGTGAGTGACAGGCGGAGGGGTGAGTGACGGGCAGGACGAGTGAATGACAAGCGTGAGGGACGGTGGATTCCCGGCGCGCGGACGGGGGAAATGCTATAGCCTTTTGATGTGAATATTCTCTTTGTTGGGGACGTGTTTGGGCCGGCCGGGCGGCGGATTGTGCGGGAGCATCTGGACCATGTGATGGAGACCCACGAGGTCGACTTGCTGGTGATCAATGGCGAGAACGCCGCGGGCGGGTTTGGCATTACGCCTTCGATTGCGGAAGAGCTGTTTGACCTGGGGGCGCATGTCATCACCACCGGCAACCATATCTGGGACAAGAAAGAGATCTTTGAGTACATGAGTGTGCCGGAGGAGTCGCACGGGCGCGGGCGGAGGGTGATCCGGCCGGCCAACTACGCGGTGGGGACGCCGGGGTTCGGGGTATATGAGGGCGAGTTGCCGACGGGACAGACGTTTGCGGTGATCAACCTGCAGGGGCGCGTGTTCATGTCGAGCTGCGACGATCCATTTCGCAAGGCGGACGCGTTGCTGGCGAAGATTGCGGCGAAGGTGATCCTGATCGATTTCCATGGCGAGGCGACGAGCGAGAAGATGGCGCTGGGGTGGTACCTGGACGGGCGCGTGACGGCGGTGCTGGGCACGCATACCCATGTGCCCACGGCCGATGAGCGCCTACTGCACAAAGGGACTGCGTACCAGACGGACGTGGGCATGAGCGGGCCTTTCGACTCCGTGATTGGGGTGGAGACGGAGATGGTGGTGCAGCGATTTTTGACCGGGATGCCGGGGAAGTTTGAGGCGGCCAAGGGCAATCCGAAGATGTGCGCGACGCTGATTGCGTGCGATGGGGCGACCGGTCGGGCGACGGGGATTCGGCGGCTGATGCTGGGAGAATAGAAGCAGGGGACAGGGGACCAGAAGAAGATGTCCTGCCGGACGGGCGCTCTGCGCGAGCGGCGGTCACTTCGTGACGCGTGTTGGGCTTCGCGTGGGTGCTCCCGTTGGTCGCAACGGGGATTTCAATGCGATCTGCGAGAGCGCATGCGATTGGACTAAGCGTGGCGCGGTTGAAAGGGAGCGGTATGAATCGTAGGGAGTTTTTGCAGAGTACGGCGACGGCGGTGGCTGCGGGCGTGGTGCGTGGGGGGTCGGCCGAGGCGCAGGGTGCGGCGCATGCGGCGGCGGAGGCTTGGCCGGAGAATGGGACGCTGGTGCCGGACGAGGGTTGGCGGCTTTGGGTGGATGACAAGGCGGAGTGGAAGCAGGATGCGATCTTTCTGCCGGAAGATGTGACGCAGGATGCGGAGGGCGTGGTGCGGGGCAAGGGCGAGCCGCTGCCGGTGCATGCTCCGACGGGCGGGTGGGGCGTGCTGGGAGGCAGGCCGGAGGGGTCGGTTGGGGTGACGCTGCCGGGGACGGTGGAGCAGCACTTCTGGGGGAAGTTTGGCGCGGGCCCAGCCTCTGGGGACCAACCCGGCAAGCCGCGGCCGTATACGCCGGAGGAGTATCGCTATGCGGCGGATGATCCGATTCCGCAGAATGGGGCTTACTTCGGGGTTTCGTGGTGGTGGCGGGAGATTGATATTCCGGCGGCGATGCAGGGGAAGCGGATTTTTCTGCATGTGCGTGGGGCGCATCTGCGGGCTGAGGTTTATTTGAACGAGAAGCTGGTGGGCTACTCGATTATGGAGGAGCTGCCGTTTGAGTGTGACCTGACGCATGCCGCGAATTTTTCCGGTGCCGCAGGCGCTGCCGGCGGGAAGAATGTGCTGGCGATTCGGATTACGAATCCTTGGGGGCGGTTCGATTGGGTGGATGGGCTCAACGAGCAGTGGGGCGCGGTGAAGCTGTACCGGTCGCATGGGTTTGGCGGGCTGGATCGGGGGATGACGATTTCGGCGCATGGAGATGCGAGGTTCAAGGACGCTTGGGTCCTAAATGACAACGCCAAGCCTGACGTTGTCTTCGTTGAGGCGTTAGTGCAGAGTCCTGATTGGCATGACTGCACCCCGGACTCAGAAGAGCGTTACTTGTCTCGACTTCGAGTTGAGATTATCGATTCCGAAACGGGCAAGGTCTTATCTGCCGAGCAGAATCATCCTGGAGTACAAGCGAAGGACGGCGCGCTTAACTACCACATGTTTCTCGAGTGTTCGGCGGCGAAGCGTTGGGATTTACAGGAGCCCAAGCTGTGTCATCTTCGACTCTCCTACAAAGGGTCGGGGAGTGTGACAGAGACCCGGAATGTGTCCTTTGGCTTTCGGACGTTTGCGCCGGAGGGGTTGGGGACGAATGCGCTGTTTCGGTTGAATGGGCGGCGGATGAAGATTTATACGGCGATCTCGTGGGGGTATTGGGGGATCAATGGGATGTGGCCTACTCCGGAGCTGGCGGTGAAGGAGGTGACGCAGGCGAAGAAGCTGAACCTGACGTGCCTGAACTTCCATCGCAATCTGGCGAAGGAGGACGTGCTGCGCGCGCACGACCGGCTAGGGCTGCTGCGGTATATGGAGCCGGGCGCGGGAAAGATGGCGATCGGCAAACTACCGGCGGGCGCTGTGGCCAATGCGGCAGACATTGTGATGGAAAAGCCGACCGATGCGGCGGACAAGTTTGCGCAGCGTTACATGTTTACGAAGTGCGTGGAGATGGTGAAGGCGTTCCGGTCGCATCCGTCGGTGATTGAGTATTGTTTGCAGAACGAGATTGGCGCGGACCTGAAGAATCCGGACACGATTGCGGTGCTGGAGGCGATGCGCAAGGAAGATCCGAGCCGGTGCATTGTGTTGAACGATGGGTTCGTTGCGCCTCCGCGGAAGGCTGCGCAGGCTTGGTTTGAGCCGTGGAACGACAAGCTGCACCGGAGCGATGAGGAGGAGTGGGGCGGCTGGTGGAACCAGCACCAGGGCGCGGGGGACCAGTGGTACGACGAGTTTTATAAAGGGCCGCAGGATTTTACTTACAAGTCTCCGGAGCGGAAGGCGCTGTCGGAGTTTGGGGAGATGGAGGGGTGCGCTACTCCGGATAACCACTCGCTGATGCTGCATGAGTTGGCGGACCCGCGCGGGACGGGGATTGGGAACCAGCCGGCGAATACCAGCTACGACCTCGCGGACCACCAGGAGATTGTGGCGGCGTATGACAAGTTCATCGATCGCTGGGGATTTCGCGCGGCGTTTCCGGCGACGGAGAAGGTTTGGACGAGCCTGGGGAAGAAGTGCTACGACACGTGGCAGAACTACCTGGAGAATGCGCGCATCAGCGATGAGCTGGACTTTGCGGCGATCTCGGGGTGGGAGACGACGGCGATTGAGAATCACTCGGGGATCGTGGACAACCTGCGGAACTTCAAGAGCGATCCGGGGCCGATTACTGGGACGCTGATGCCGGTACGGCCGGTGGCGAAGCAGCGGGCGATGTGTACGGCGCTGGGTGAGGCGGCTACTTTTGATCTTTATCTGCTGAATGATCTGGATAAGGCGGCTACGGGGACGCTCACGTTTTCGGCGGTGACTCCTTCGGGGAAGTTGGTGAAGTTTGGCGAGTGGCCTGCGCCGGAGTGGAAGCGGGATCAGTTCAGCTATCTGGTGAAGGAAGCATTTGTAACTCCGAAGCTCGATGAGGAAGGACTGTGGAAGTTCAAGTTTGCGATTTCGTCCGCGCCGCTGAGCACGCAGACGAAGGAGATTTGGGTTACTGAAGCGTCTTGGCCGTTTGGACCTTATCTTGGTGGCTTGCCGCGCATATACGGTGTGGGAGTGGACGGCTTATCGCCTGCGGTCCGCCGCCAGCTGGAGCAGTTGGGGCCAAGATTCCACATACAAGATTTTAAGGCCGGCGAAAAGTACGACGTGATCGTTTCTGCGGGGATGGTCACGGGCGCGGCGGCAACACAGAACGCGGGCGATACGACCGGGTTGGAGGCGCAGCCGAGCGGTGCGGCAACGCGGCCCGCGGTGCGGGCGGGTGTGCTGGCGGACGGCATTCTGGAGGCCGTGAAGGCGGGGACGCCGTTGCTGGCGATTCCGCAGACGGATGCGTTGAGCGATGGCGTTGCGAAGCAGTTGGCGGCGGCGGGCGCGTTTAAGTACAGCGGCAACGTGGGCGATGTGCGCGCGCCGTGGATGGGGAACTGGTACTTCGTGCGCAAACATCCGCTGTACGACGGGATGCCGGTCGACCAGGCGATGGGGATCCATTACCAGGCGAAGGGGCAGGCGGCGAACGGGCTGGCGATCGACCGTGCGCCGGGCGGCGCCGAGGTGGAGATTGTGGCGGCGTACTCGCGGGACCACTCGCGGGTGATTGGCGCGGGAACGTTTACGACCAAGCTGGGCGCGGGGAAGGTGGTATACCACCGCGTGCCGGAGATGCATCCGGTGATGCAGCAGCGGTTTTTGGCGAATGCGCTGTGGTGGCTGGTGGGGTAGGTCGTCAGTAGTCGGTTGAGGGAATGGCCATGGCTGGACAGGTACGGATTGGGATCGATCTGGGCGGGACGAAGATTGAGGGAATGGCGCTGGACGATGCTGGCGCGGAGATCGCGCGGCTGCGGGTGCTGACGCCGAAGCATGATTACGACGCCACCGTGAAGGCCATTGTGGAGGTGGTGAGTTACCTGGAGCGGCGGGTGAAGAGCCTGCGCGGCGACCAGCGGACCATCTCCGTGGGTGTGGGGATTCCGGGGACGGTGGTGCGGGCGACCGGGCTGGTGAAGAATGCGAATTCGACGTGGCTGATTGGGAGGCCGCTCGAGAGTGATCTGACAGTGGCACTGGGCCGGCCGGTGCGTTGCGCGAACGATGCGAACTGCCTGGCCGTATCGGAGGCGACGGACGGCGCGGCGGCGGGTGCGGGGCTGGTGTTCGCGGTGATTCTGGGGACTGGGTGCGGCGGCGGCGTGGCGGTGAACGGCCAGGCGCATGTGGGGCCAAACGGGGTCGCAGGCGAGTGGGGGCACAATCCGCTGCCGTGGGCGACCGGGGATGAGTTGCCGGGGCCGGAGTGCTACTGCGGGCAGCACGGATGCATTGAGACGTGGATCTCCGGCACCGGGCTGGCGCGCGACCACAACACGGTGCATCCGCCGGGCGCGGGGCTGGCGCCGACCGGGCCGGATATTGTCGCCGCCGCGGAAGCGGGCAATGCCGCGGCGGAGGCGAGTATGGTACGGCTGGAAAGCCGCATTGGGCGAGCGCTGGCGTCCGTGGTGAACCTGCTGGACCCGGATGTGATCGTGATCGGGGGCGGGCTGTCGAAGCTCGACCGGATCTACCGCAATGTGCCGCCGCTGGTGGAGCAGCATCTGTTTGGCGGCGGGGCGCTGGCGACGCCGGTGCTGAAGGCGATGCACGGGGATGCGAGCGGGGTGCGGGGCGCGGCGTGGCTGTGGCCGAAGTAAGCAAGAGCGGATCACAGAGGACACAGAGGAAAAGAGAGAACACAGAGGGTGCGTGGCAGCGCGGGCGGGACCACGGCGTGGAATGCGGAGTCTACAGCCGGCGTTGCCGACCCTGGTGGGATGAGACAAATGCGGGGATTCTTCGCTGCGCTCAGAATGACAAGCACCTCTTGCGATGACGGCACCTCTTGCGATGACGGGCTCCTCTTGCGATGACGGGCTCCTCTTGCGATGACGGGCGCCTCCTGCATCTGGGACGCCCAGCCTCTCGGCGGGCTGGAGCGTCTGGATCGTGTTGCAAAGGTTCGCGCTTGGCCCGGCGGGCGCACGCGATAAGATGGTAGATATGCCTATCGATTTGAGTGCAAGCCTTGCCGCCTCCGACCCGGAGATCGCCGTCCAGATTCAGAACGAGATTCGCCGCCAGCACGAGGGGCTGGAGATGATTGCCTCGGAGAACTTTGTGAGCCGCGCCGTGCTGGAGGCAGCGGGCACCGTGTTTACCAACAAGTATGCCGAGGGCTATCCTGGCAAGCGGTACTACGGCGGATGCGAGTTTGCCGATGTGGTGGAGAACCTGGCGCGCGACCGGGCCAAGGCGCTGTTTGGCGCGGAGCACGCGAACGTGCAGCCTCACTCCGGCTCGCAGGCCAATGCGGCTGCGTACATGACGCTGCTGACGCCGGGCGACACCATCCTGGGCCTGGACCTGGCGCATGGCGGACACCTGACGCATGGGCACAAGCTGAACTTCTCCGGCAAGCTGTATCGCATTGTGGGATACCAGGTGCGGCGCGACACCGAGACCATCGACTACGACGAGCTGGAAGCGACCGCGCTGCGCGAGAAGCCGAAGGTAATTGTGGGCGGCGGCAGCGCATATCCGCGGCAGTTCGACTTTGTGCGCATGCGGGCGATTGCGGACAAGGTGGGCGCGTACCTGGTGGTGGACATGGCGCATTTTGCCGGGCTGGTGGCGGGCAAGGTGCATCCGTCGCCGGTGCCGCACGCGCATGTGGTGACGACGACGACGCACAAGACGCTGCGCGGGCCGCGCGCGGGCATGATCCTGTGCGGGCAGGAGCTGGCGGCGGGGATCGACCGCAGCGTGTTTCCGGGGCAGCAGGGTGGGCCGCTGATGCACATTGTGGCGGCCAAGGCGGTGGCGTTCAAAGAGGCGCTGCAGCCGGAGTTTGCCGCGTACGCGCAGCAGATTGTTGCCAACGCGAAGGTGCTGGCGGCGGCGCTGGCGGAGGAAGGCTACCGCATCATCTCCGGCGGAACGGATACGCACCTGATCCTGATCGATGTGTTCCAGAAGGGGATTCTGGGCAGCGAGGCGGAGCACGCGCTGGGCGAGGCGGGCATTACGGTGAACAAGAACGCGATTCCGTACGACACCAATCCGCCGATGAAGCCGAGTGGCATCCGCATTGGCACGCCGGCGCTGACCACGCGCGGGATGAAGGAGCCGGAGATGCGCACGATTGCCAAGTGGATTGTGGCGGCGCTGGCGGCGCGCGCGGACGCGGCGAAGCTGGCGGCTATCCGCGGCGAAGTGCTGGAGATGGCGGAGCGGTTTCCGCTGTACGGCTGGCTGCGCGGGTAGGGCTTGCGAAGCTGCCCAGGCAAATGTCCTGATGATGTGCAGACGTTCCATGTGTCGGGCCTTCAGCCCTTTGGTGCGGTGGGGTCGCCTACCTAGGCCTTCGGCCTAGGCTGGTATATGTCGGGCCTTCGGCCCTGTGAAGACGATCTGCACATCTATGGGAACGCTAGTCGCATCTATGGGAGCTTTGCCCTGGAGTCGCGCGCCGACGCGGTTGCGTGAGACACTCTTCCTCTCCGAGGATTTGGCTGGGGGAAGGTCCGGATGGCGACTTCGATTGTGGCGTGGGTCTTTGCGATACCTCTGCTGGGCGTTACCAACGGGCTGCGCACGTTCACGCCCATGATGGTGCTGTGCTGGTACAGCTACTGCGGCGCAACGGAACTGGACGGGACCTGGGCTGCGTGGACGGGCCAGCTTCCGGTAGCGCTCCTGTTTACGGCGCTGGCGCTGGGAGAGTATGTGGGCGACAAGACGCCATGGATCCCGAACCGGACGTCCGGCCCCTCGCTGGCGGCGCGGCTGGCGATGGGCGGGCTGGTCGGGGCGATGGCGGCGACGTCGATGTACGGCTCGGCCGTGGAGGGTGCGCTGCTGGGCGCGGCGGGCGCGCTGGTGGGGACCTTTGGCGGCTTCATGCTGCGGCGCGACGCGGTGGCCTGGCTGGGCTGCGCGGACTGGCCGGTGGCCGTGGTGGAAGACGCACTGGCGCTGTCGGCGGCGGCCCTGGCCATGCATGTGGTCACGGGCTGAAGGGGCGCGGAGCAGGCTTCGTCGCATATTCCTGGGGCCGTGGACCGGCCTTTACGCACTCTTAGCGAAATCCCTACCCACTCTTTACAAGCAAAAGCGTTTCCTTAGGAAGTGCCGTGCCAGTACGGGCTCGGCCCTGGGGTGACATATGCGAAAGATTCAGTACGGATTGACGCGGCAGGAGCCCAGCTTTGTGAAGAAGATTTGGGACCTGACGTGGGGACTGGTGTTGGTGGTGGCGCTAACCGCCATCTCAGAGATTGGGATACGCACGGACTATACCAAGACCCCGGCGGACAGGATGCCTGCCGTCAGCCAGCCGGCGACCCACACAGTGAAGTAACGCAAACGCCGACCGGCTGGCGTGGTCGGCCATCTGGAGCACGCGCGGCATGTAGGCACTGGCGCCCTGCTTGCCGATGGCAAATGCGTCCGAAGCTATGCGCGACCGGGCAGTTGCGGCATGATGCCGCGGAACTATTTGGGCAGTAGGGAGAGGACGCCCTGGCTGGGGCTGGGGATGACGTGGGCGGCGATGAGTTTGCCCAGGCCTTCGACGCGGGCCTTGCCGGCATCGACGGCGGCGCGCACGGCGGAGACGTCGCCCTTGATGACGATGGTGATGTAGCCGCCGCCGAGCTTCTCGCGGGCGAGCACCTCCACGTTGGCGGTCTTGAGTGCGGTGTCGATGGCCTCGAAGGCGGCGGTGAAGCCTTGCGTTTCGATAAGGCCGACGGCGAAGCTGGCTTGGTCGCTCATGGTGGTCTCCGGATACTGGGCTGGATATTGGACTGATGGCTGCTCGATGAGAGGGTTGAAGTCGCGGGGGGCTTCGTAGGCGGCGCGGGCACCGTCGGACGGGTGGGCGATGACGTGGGTGAGGATGCGCGTCTGCATGGCTTCGGCGGTGGCTTCGGCGGCGCGCATGGCGGTCTCGAGGTCGGCGAGGCGGCCGGTGAGCTTGATGCAGACGCCGGGCGCGTCGTTCAGCTCGGTCTGCAGGATGCGCAGGTTGGCGGTCTTCTCCATGGCGTCGAGCACGACCATGGCGGGCGACCAACCGCCGATCTCGATGAGGGCGAGGGAGTCAGTCATGGGGCGACCTGAGAAAAGCGAATCACA
>Ga0302145_10000702_pt1 | contig 13786 bp, 15 predicted proteins | sample I_Bog_E2_3_FD_192437 | JGI IMG/M metagenome (GOLD analysis project Ga0302145, IMG submission 192437) | Peat permafrost microbial communities from Stordalen Mire near Abisko, Sweden - I_Bog_E2_3 | ecosystem: Environmental > Terrestrial > Soil > Wetlands > Peat | place: Sweden: Abisko, Stordalen... | reverse complement strand
CGGCTTCCGCACCTTCCACGCCCTGGAAACCGCGTTATATCATGGGCTTGGCAAATTGCCCGAGCCGGACGTCGCCCACAGATTCTTCTGACGAGGCAAGATTCTGAAGCGCGATGACGCCGCGGTGATCGCGGCCCGTGCCGACGGGTTCACCGGCCCGCTCTCGGTCAAGGTGGAGGAAAAGCGCCAGGCGCCGCCGCGGCTGCACGACCTGCCGACCCTCCAAAAGCACTGCAGCGCGCGCTTTGGTTGGACGGCAGCGCATACGCTCGAGGTTGCGCAGGAGCTCTATGACGGGGAAGGCAAGAAGCTGATCACCTATCCGCGGGCAGAGTCGCGATACCTGCCCGAGAGCCTGATCCAAGACGTGCCGAAGGTCGTCGCAGCGCTGACCGCCGGGACGTCATTCGGCTCACTGCCGATGCCACCCGAGCCGATCGTGCGCCGTGGCAAGCAGGGGCACTTCTGGGACAAGGGCCTGGAGGGCGTGTCGCACCACGCGATCATTCCGAACGCGAACACCGTGGGGGACCTGCGCTCGATCTGGCCGCGCCTGTCGAAGGACGAGCGCCGGCTGTTCATGGTGATCGCCCGCTCCTACCTGGCGGCGCTGATGCCCGACTACCGCTACCGCCAGACCACCGCGTCGCTCGATGTCGGCGGAGCGGCGTTCCAGGCAATCGGGCGGCAGCCGATCGAGATTGGCTGGCGTGCGGTGTTCGGCGAGGAGGAAGAGCGGGAAAACCGCGAAGGCGAAGACAAGGATGATCGCCAGATGCTGCCGCCGCTCCGCGATGGAGAGATCGTCGGCCTGAGTGAGCCCCTGGTGGAGGCGAAGGAGACCAAGCCACCGCCCCGCTACAGCGAGGGCACGCTGATCGAGGCGATGGCCAACGCCTGGCGCTTCGTTGAGAACCCGGAACACCGCGAGCGCCTGAAGGAGGCGAAGGGCATCGGCACGCCGGCCACGCGCGCCGAGATCATTCAGGGCCTCAAGCGGCAAGACATGCTGGTGGCGAGCGGCAAGAATATTGTGCCGACCGAGCGTGGACTGGCGCTGTTCGGCATCCTGGAGAGCGCTGACCGGGCGCTGGTCGATCCCGCGGTCACGGCGAAACTCGAGTTCCTGCTCGACGAGGTGCTGGTTGGCCGCCGCCGCGCGGAGGAGGCGATCGATGCGATTTGCGGCCAGGCAGCCCGTATCATCGGCCGGCTCTTGGACGGCGCTCCATCGGACGGTGCCGCGCTGCCGGCGGTGTCGTCCAAGCCCGATAGGATATCGCGGCGCACCGGCAAGACGCGGCGGACTGCCCGCACCATGAGTGCGGCTTCGCCGGGCGCGCGCGGCCAATCGGGTATCCGTCGTGCGCGCCCCGGCGCCGGCAAGACGCCGCCCGGCGCCGAATCGGACGGCACCACACCTGCGCAGAGGCCCGTCGCGGGGAGCGTCTGCGCTACGCGGGACGCCATCTCAGTCGGGGAACCCATAGGCCACGCTGACGGCCGGACCGCGCATCATGGGAGGCCGCAAGGTGGCAGTCGGAAGGTGACGCCGCGCTCAACGGCAACCGCAGGAGACGGAACGCCGCTCAAAATCCCTTACGGCAACAAGGAAGTCGCGCTCCGTCTAGGCGCCCGTTATCGCGCCGGAGGCTGGTTTGCTCCGCAAGGCACGGCCCTGGAACCTTTCCGCGAAAAGGGATGGCTGTAGGGTTTCGTATCAGGATCGCTATCCCCGCGCCCCCGCCATTTATCGCGGCGCGCTCCGATGCAGGCGCATGGCGCGCGTCGCGCGCCGCGGGCCGAAATTCAGGACTCGCCTCCGAGGTGGTGTTCAAGATTTTCCAGCGCGGTCTCTGCCTCTGCGTCCAGGGGAGCCGGTTCCTCAACAGCGACGCCCGGCGGCACGGCGTCGCCCGGATCGATGGCACGGCGCCGCCGCGTGCTGCGAGGTGCACTTGCCGCCGTCGGACCGCCGTCCGAGGGAACAGTCTGTCTCGCTATCTCCTTGTCGAGCCGTTCAACTTGCTCCTCCAGCTCGGCAATCCGGGCAGCAGCCGTCTTGGCTGCCCGGTTGGCGTCGCGGCTCTTGGCGCGCAGCGTTGCGTTGGCCCGCTCCAACTTCTCCAGTTGCGCGCGCAACTCGTCTTTGCTCACCTTCGGCGCAGGAGCCGGCGCGGCCGACGCCCGTTTGGCGACGGCAGCGACTCGGGGAGCCTTTGGCGGCTTGGCCTTTGCTCTGGCTTTTCCGGCTGTGAGGGCGGCCGGACGGGTTGGCTTGCGCGCCTCGGTGGCCGGCTTCGTGGTCCTCGTTGCCTTTGCGACCCGTGCCATCGTTATCAACTCCTTTTGAACCGAAAGTGAAGCGTTGCCCTGGCGCAGCTCTTCGAAACGAAAGGATCGGTGACCGCGGACGTTAGCCCGCGAGCGCGTCCTTCACCTGCTTTGCTGGCGTGAAGCCGAGCTTTCGTGAAGCGGCAATCTCCATCGGCTCGCCCGTGGCGGGATTGCGTCCCTGGCGGGCCGGGCTGTCCTTGACCTTGAACTTGCCGAAGCCCGAGAGATTGACTTCTTCACCCTTCTTGGCGGCGTCCACGATCCCCGAGAGGACCGCTTCGACGGTCTTCTTGGCGGCGCTCTTGTCGACACCCGTCTCGCTCGCGACGTGATCGATCAGTTCGGCTGTCTTCACTCTGCTGTTCCCGTGTTGTGCGGAACGACAGAAGCACGCGGATGGTCGGATGTCACCCGCGGCTCAGTCGAGTCGCAGTTCGCCTTGCTGATCGTCCAGTCTTCGCGTGTGCCGTCGGTCTGTTTGCGGACTCATCGGTGAGCCGCATCCTGCGGGTGTCGACTCGGCTGTCCCCTGGCTGGCCGCCGCCGGAGACTGAGCGCGGAGCCATCGGCTCAAGGCTTCCACGACCCGCTCGCGTTCTTCAACAACCAGCGGCCGCCCTGACGCAATGCCGTGCCATTTTGCGAGGCAGCCACGGCAGCACGTCGCTGTGGCGTGTTGAGCAACGAAGATCGGATAACCCCGGAACGGTGTCTGCCTGCCGTCATTGCGTGGACGGGCAGGGGCCAGGCGCCGGTCTACCAACTCCCTCGCATGAATCAGGATCAGGTCGAGACCTTTCTCCGCCAAATAACGCTGGTCGCCGGCATCCAGCTTGAAGCGCTGACGGAACGGCGAGCGCGATAGTCCGATGAAGACGTCGTCGAGATTCCGCATCGCCATGGCCTATTATCGTGCATCGAGGGCGTCACGACCTCGGTGAACGCTCGCTGTCGAGCTGGGCCATCTGGGCAGGCGCGTAGCGCTCGCCGGCGGCGGCGCCGTTCGGCACGGCCGCCTCGATCGCCGCCAGGTCCGCCGGTGTCAGCCGCAGCGCGAGGGCGCCGAGCGCCTCCGCAAGCTGGCCGCGCCGGCGGGCGCCGACCAGCGGCACGATGTCGTCGCCCTGCGCCAACACCCAGGCGATGGCAAGCTGTGCCACGCTCACGCCGCGCGCCTCGGCGATCCGCCGGAGCGCCTCGACGAGGGCGAGATTGCGGTCCGCGTTGTCGCCCTGGAATCGCGGACTGTGGGCGCGCCAATCGCCGGTGCCGGCAGCGTCCTTGCGCCAGTGCCCGCTGATCAGGCCGCGCGACAACACGCCATAGGCGGTGATGCCGATGCCCAGCGCGCGGCAGGCCGCCAAAATGCCGCCCTCGATGCCGCGCGAGATCAGCGAATACTCGATCTGCAGATCCGTGATCGGGTGCACCGCGGCGGCACGGCGGATGGTGTCGGCACCGACCTCCGACAGGCCGATCGCGCGCACGTGGCCGGCCTTCACGAGTTCGGCAATGGCGCCGATGGTGTCCTCGATCGGCACGTCCGGGTCGAGACGGGCCGGGCGGTAGATGTCGACATGCGCGACGCCGAGGCGTTGCAGCATATAGGCCAGGAAGTTCTTCACCGCCTGCGGGCGCGCGTCATAGCCGATCCAGTCACCCTGGGGACCGCGCAACGCGCCGAACTTGACGCTGATCAGCGCCTGGTCGCGCCGGCTTCCTTTCAGCGCCTCGCCGATCAGCATTTCGTTGTGGCCCATGCCGTAGAAATCCCCGGTGTCGAGCAGGGTGATGCCGGCATCGAGGGCGGCGTGGATGGTCGCGATGCTCTCCGCCCGGTCGGCGGGGCCGTACATGCCCGACATGCCCATGCAGCCGAGACCGAGGGCGGAGACGCGCGGGCCGGCCGCGCCAAGCTGGCGATGTTCCATTCTGGTCTCCTGCCATGGGGCGCGTTTGCCGACTGTGTCGTGCGCTCGTAGCCGCCTTGGCGACGGTAACAAACAGGTCTACCGAAGTAAGCGGCATCCCCGGGAGCGATGATCCTGCAACGCCTGATCGGCTGCGTGATCCCCGCCGGTCGGCCGGGGGTCGGCGTGCGGTCCGGCGCCGTCAGGCCGCCGTCGCGTTCTCTCTCGGCCGCGCTATGTTTAACGCTGCGGCCGATCCATCCTTTCGGCTTGCATACCAGACAAGGTGATTGCCGATGCAACCGTCGCTAATTCGCCGCCTCAGCGCACTGAATGCCTGGGTCTATCGCCTGAGTGGGGGGCGCCTGCTGGGACGCCTCCGGCCCGGCGCGCCGGTCTGCTTGCTGACCACGACCGGTCGCAAGTCGGGCCAGCGCCGCACCGTGCCGTTGCTGTATCTGGCCGATGGCGACGACCTGATCGTGGTCGGCTCGCAGGGCGGCGCGCCGGTGCATCCAGCCTGGTATCTCAACCTGATGGCCGAGCCGATGGCGGAGGTGGAGATCGGCACCCGCCGCTTTCCGGTGGTAGCGCGCCGCCTGGACGACAACGAGGTGACAAAGGTCTGGCCACGGGTGCTGGCGATGTGGCCGGCCTACGATGAGTATCGGCAGCGCACCAAGCGGCGCATCCCAGTGATGCGGCTGAGCCCTGCCTGAACGGATCGCGGCGGGGCGGCGGCGAACCGGTCCATGTTGGCGGGGCTCAACCCGCGACCTCGACGCTCTCGCGAAAGCAACCGCGGTGCTGTATCGGCTCATGGCGAAGACGAAGGCGCCAACCGATTTAACGCGCGCGCTGGCCGTGCTCTGCGCCACGTTAGCCCGTGGGAAATCCGCCTCGGGCATAAATATCAATCCAACGACTTGCTGAATTATCAATTCCCATTTAAGGTGCCGGCATGGCGCTGGTAATGGCGATCGGCAATCTCAAGGGCGGCGTCGGCAAGAGCACGCTGGCGGTGAACCTCGCCTGCCAGCTCGCAGGCTCCTGCCGCGTTCGGCTGATCGACGCTGACGCCCAGGCCACAGCAGCCGAGTGGCTGGCCGCCGGCCATTTGCCGATTGAGGGCGAGGCGCTGCCGCTCGACGACGAACGTGACGCGCAGGCGTGGATCAAGCGCGTCACCGCGATCGACGCCGACCTCGTGGTGATCGACCTCCCGCCGCACAGCGGCGCGGCAACCGCCGCCGCCCTGATCCTGGCCGATCTGTTCGTCGTGCCGGTCACGCCGTCCGGGCTCGATCTGCGCGCCGCCGGCAAGGCCCTCGCCATGCTGCAGGAAGCTCGCGCCGCCCGCGGCGACGGCAAACCCGCGGCACTGCTGGTGCCGTCCAGGGTGGACCGGCGCATGGCGGCCGGCCGGGAGATCGAGGCCGCGCTGCACGAGATGGGTGAGCCGGTCGGACCGGCGATCGGGCTACGCGCCGCCTTCGTGGACAGCAGCACGGTCTACGATTGGGTCGGCGGCTTTGCGCCCGGCTCGGTCGGGCACCAGGAGATCGCCGTGCTGGCCGCGGTCGCGAACAAACTGAGCAGGAAGGGGGCAACGGATGGCCGAACCGCGCAAGGGCAGCCTGATCGCCTTCGCAAAGGTCGCAAGGGACCGCGTCGAAGCCGAACGGCAAGCCACGCGGCGTGACGCGCCGGCGCAGGCCGAGCGCGACTCGGCGTCCGGCAGGCCGGCCCGCCGCGCGGCCTCGGAGGAGATGACCACCACGGCGATCCACGTTCCCAAAGCAGCGCTGGCGCTGCTGCGCAGGGTGGCGGTGGAGCGGGCCAATCGGCACGGCGGGCGTCCGTCGGTGTCGGCCGTGATCGCCGATCTGGTCGAGCGCAACCGCTCCGAGCTGGAGCGGGAGGTGACCGGATAGCGGATCCGCGCCGGGCGGTTCCCGGCAGAAGGGTGGCGCGGCGGGTGTTCCAGCACCCGCCGCACCTGGCCACTCAAAGAAACACTGAGGGCATTCCATTGATGACCAATCACATTGCTAGCACATCGCGCTGGCGCCTGCGCGCCGGCTTGCTCGGGCACCTGGCGGCCCAGGCGCGTGACCACCTTCGACTGGCGTTCAGCGGGTTCATCACGCCAGAGCTGGCCGCGGCGGCGGTCCGTCGCTCAGCGCAGCGGCCGGTGGCGCTGCTGCCGGCGCCCGCGCCGACGGTCGAACCGGAGATTGTCGGGCTGCCGGAGGGCCTCCCACAGGCAGAGCTGCGCGTTGCTGAGCCTGTCACAGCGACGCCCACCGCGCCTGCCGTCGAGGACGCAATCGAAATGCCACTGCCGGTTCAGGTCCTGCCCGGCGACCAGTTCGGACCGATCCCGCGTCAGGGTGGCGCCAAGCGAGCGAGGTTGCCAGCCAAGACGGCGGAGGAGACGGCGGTCGAGCTGGCCACGGCAGAGCCGGCCGCCGCTTTCTCGCCGGATAGGCCGAAGCGGGGCGGCCAGTCAGCCGTTCCGATTGCTGCCGGTCAGCCTCTGGCAGAACCTGTGTCTCTGCGCCGGACGGTGTCGCGGCAGCCGCGGAAGGGCGAAGCCGGCCGCTTCGCTCCGAAGGTGGCCGTTCCACCGTCCGAGCCGCTCGTGGCGGAGCCTGTCGGAGCGTTGCCGACCTCGGACGAAGTTGCCACCGTAGGCCGCATCGAGAAGCCGACGCCGGTTGATGTCGTTGCACCTGAAGTCCACACGCTCACACCGCGGGGGCGTCGTGGTGCCGCCGCGCGGGCCTTGCCGCAAGCTGGGTCAGAGCCAACCGCCGCTCAATCGCGTGATGAACCGAAGCCGGCCGGACGGGCGCGAAACAAGACGCCTGCGCTGGTCGCTCCTCCTCAGGCACAGGCGGCAGCTGCGGCCTGGTGCCGGACGGGGCGGAAGCCGCGGAGGGCCGGCGAGGCGGTCACGGCTGATCGGGCCTCCGATTCCGAGGGGAGGTTCGTCAATCCCAGCGTAGCGGTCCGCTGAGCGAATCGCCGGGCGCGCTGGCCAGGCGCGCCCGGCTCCGCCGAGACGCCCAGCAGCGGATCAGCACCGGCCGCCGCAACTGGCCCCGCGCGCGGGGTATTCTTGCTGTCGCGCCGACCCGGCATCCCAGCGGGTCAACACGGGTGGTGCCGCTTCGACAACTTCCGCGGGTAAGTCCGCTTGAAGCGGATATCCTCGTGGCCTATATCAAGGCGTGGAATTCGATTGGGACCCTCGAAAGCACGATCGGACACGACGGGAGCGCGGCTTTGGTTTCGACTATGCCGCCAGGGTATTCGCGGGGCCGACGGTTGAAGCCATTGACCGGCGACGGGACTACGGCGAGGAGCGGATCCGGGCGATCGGCGAAATCGATGGTCGGGTCTTCGTGGTAATCTATACTGATCGTGGTGGGGTCCGCTGGATCATCAGTGCATGGAAGGCGAGTGGAAAGGACCTCAGGATATGGCAAAGCCGAGAGTGACCCTGGCGGACCTTATGGCTCGCAATCCGGATGTCGATCTTGCCAAGGTTGATGCCACGACGGAGGAGGATATCCGTCGGCACATGCGCGAAGAGGGCTACGATCCCGACGAGGAAGTTCGGGCTGAGGACATCATCTCGCCGGCTTTCATCCGCAAGCGGCTTGGCATGTCGCAGCGACAATTCGCCGAAACCATCCGTGTGCCGGTGGCAACGCTCCAGAATTGGGAACAGGGCCGGACACCAATGGACCCGAGCGCGCGCTCGTTGATGACTATTCTGGCGCGCGAACCGAAGGCTGCATTGCGCGCACTGGGACACCAGCAGGCAGCATGAGTTGCCACGCGCCGATCGGAATCCTGCCGGGCCGCCGGCCATAACATACTGAAATTGCTTGCAAAGTGATTACCGCAGAAGGTTTGTTATGTAGCCTCGCTGGGCCGACTTGCCATGTCAACGACGTCAACGAGGGGACAAAGGCGGACTCACCATCGGTCTGCCTGCCTGCCTGCCTGCGCGCTGTCGCACGCTGCCGGGGAGCCGTCGGAAGCATGGGCTACAGACGCGGAACGATGTCGCCCGTGGCGACCCGCGCCTGTGTGCCTGGCACGGTGCGGCGCGACGACCAACAGGAGGCGGGATGACGCAGGCCGGTGATGACGAACTGCACCGGCACGCAGACTGCCCGGCGAAGGTTTTCGCTACAGCGAATTGCCTTGACGACGGCTGGTTTTTGCAGTAGCGGAAACCTATATGCGCGTCACGTTCGATCCCGCCAAAAATGCCAAGAACATCGCGGAGCGCGGGTTGCCGTTCGAACGTGTGGCCGAACTCGTATGGGAAACCGCCGTGTTGCAGGAAGACCGGCGGAAAGATTACGGCGAGACACGTGTGCGGGTATTAGCGCGGCTAGGACAGCGGCTGCATGTAGCAGTCATCACGATGCGGGGCGAAGCGGTCCACGTCATCAGTTTTCGAAAGGCGAACCGCAAGGAGGTGGAGTGGTATGAGCAAGAAAAAGGATGATGCGGCGTCCAGCCCGGACGAAGACAACCCCGAATGGACCCGAGAGGAAATCCGCACTGCGCGGCCCGCGATCGAAGCGATCGGGGAGATTTTCGGTACGCAAGCAGCAGAGGCAATCCGGCGGCGTGGCGGCCGTCCGCCAAAGGCTGACCGCAAGGTCAACCAAACGCTTCGCTTAGACCCCGACGTGCTGGATGCCTACAAGCAGGCAGGCCCGGGCTGGCAGGCACACATGAACGAGGTGCTACGCCAGCACATGCCTCGGAACGAGAAATGATATGACCTTCACTCCCGCAACGTCCCGGTTTTTGTTTTGTACCGCATAAGGAAAATTATGTAGTCTCGCGGAGTTTACGCCCTAAAGTCAATACATTAGAAACTGTCAGCCGGAACGATATCGGCGGCGGCTGGCGTAACCGACGGCTCGCCTACAGGTGTCGGACCACCTGGAACAAAACGATAAGACCGACGATCTGGGTGATTGCAAGGACGATCCGCAACCTCATCGATGCCTCCTACCGTGGACGTTGACGCCGTCGCGTGGTTCTTGAAGAGCTCCCCGAGCATCAGTTGGGGTGGCCTGGATAGACGGAAAGAGGCGGCGTGCCGCGTTCAATCAGGTGATCAACAGCTCGCAGCTCGGTCCGGCAGCGCCCTCACCGCGCCTGCCGATATCGCGCAAAATCGCCCGTTCGACATCAGACAAGCTGCGTGTCGTCTCGGGAATCGGATCAGCGGGCATAGGCTGCACTCCCTCCATCCTCTGCCACCGACCTCACGGCCAGCCGGTCGTCGGCGGGCGACAGTGTGAAGACCTCATCAACGTCAAGCCATTCAGCGGCTTGCCGGTGATCCATAGTTTCGACGGCAACAAACGCATCCCAGGCCGCCGGGACATCGCGGCGGAGAGCATTGACAGCGACAATGGTGGCTACCTCGCGCGCGTGCTCCGGCCGCGCGCACAGCAGCCAGTCGGCGAGCATATACTCATGAGCGCAGTCGAGAATGAATGCGGCGATCACCATGGCAGTCCGCTGCTTGGTATTCTCGAAACGCGCATGATCCCAGGCGGCAGAGCCGACCGCCCGCCAGGGTTCGTCCGGAGCAGCTGTGCCGGCGGGCACCGGGCCATCCTAAGCTTTCACCGCATCACAAGGCGGGCTCCGGGGAAGACTTGTTGCGCAAGGCCGCGGAGTCCGATTCAGCAACGCAGGCGATCGAGTCCTGACCTACGTCATGTCTCCAAGCACCGGAACGATCTCGAAACTATTACCACTCACCGGGATCAAATGCATCACTCGGCGGGCTCGGTCGCCGCATGCCGAACCGGCGCCGTCCGGCTCTTGTGTGAAAGACGGCGCTCGTTCATGCTTTCGAAAGCGAGATAGATCACCGGCGTGGTGAACAGGGTTAGAACCTGGCTAACCACCAGCCCGCCCACCATCGCGATCCCCAGTGGCTGGCGCAGTTCCGACCCGGTACCGGACCCCAGCATCAGTGGCAGCCCGCCCAGGATCGCCGCCATCGTGGTCATCATGATCGGCCGGAAGCGAGCAGGCAGGCCTGGCGGATCGCCGCCACCGGAGTCATGCCGAGCTGGCGCTGCGCACTGATGGCAAAGTCCACCATCATGATGCCATTCTTCTTGACGATGCCGATCAGCAGCAAAATCCCGATCACCGCGACCAGCGAAAGGTCCTTGTGGAACAGCATCAGGAACAGCAGCGCGCCGACACCGGCGGAGGGCAAGGTGGAAAGAATCGTCAGCGGATGGATGAAGCTCTCATAGAGCACGCCCAGGATGATGTAGACCGCGACAAGCGCGGCCAGAATCAGATACGGTTCGGAGGCCAGGGATTTCTGGAACGCCTTGGCGGTTCCCTGGAAGCTGCCGGTCAGCGATCCGGGCATGTCCATCGCCGCCGTCGCGCTGTTGATCGCATCGACCGCCTGGCCCAGCGAGACGCCGGGCCGCAGGTTGAAGGACAGCGTGACCGAGGGGAACTGGTCCTGATGGTTGATCGACAGAAAGCTGGAATGCGTCGAATCGCATTGAACAAAGGTCGATAGCGGCACAGGCTGGCCGGTGACAGGAGACCGGATGTAGATCTTGTCGAGCGCCGTCGTCCCCTGCTGGAATTCCGGCAGTACTTCCAGCACCACGTGGTACGAGTTGAGCTGGGTAAAGAACTGCGTAACCTGCCGCTGGCCAAACGCGTCGTACAGCGTATCGTCGATCAATTGCGGCTGGATGCCGAACCGCGCTGCCTGATCGCGGTCGATGACGAGGCGAAGCGCGGCGCTTTTGGACTGCGCATCGGTGGCGACGTCCTGGATCTCCGGCAGCGTTCTCAGCTTCGCCATCACCCGTGCCGCCCAGACATTCAACTCATCGAGCTCCACTGCCTGCAGGGTGTACTGGTATTGCGTCCGGCTGGATCGCCCGCCGAAATTGAGGTCCTGCGGCACCTGCATGAAATAGTTCACGCCAGGAACGCCGGCCAGGGGCTCGCGCAGCCGGGCGATGATCTCGTCCCCGACCGCGTCGCGCTCGCCGCGCGGCTTCAGGCCGATGCGGACATAGCCGGTATTGGGCGGGTTCGTCCCCAGCCCGCCGATTGTCGATACCCAGTGGCCGATCGCCGGATCGCGTCCCACCACGTCGGTCACGGCCAGTTGCCGATCGACCATGTCGGTGAAGGAGATATCCTGCGCCGCCTCGGTGGTGCCGTAGATGACCCCCGTGTCCTGCTGCGGGAAGAAGCCCTTGGGGATCACCACGAACAGGCAGACCGTCGCCGCCACCGTCGCCACGAAGCTGAGGAGCGTCAGCCGCTGGTGCCGCAGTACCAGATCGAGCCCCGCGCGATAGCCCGCAAGCAAGGCGTCGAACCCCCACTCCAACAGTGTGTAAAACCGGGTGTGCCTCGTGGTGTGCTCATCCTTCAGCACGCGCGAGCACAGCATCGGCGTCAGCGTCAGCGAGACCACGACCGACACCAGGATGGTCAGCGCCACGGTGATCGAGAACTCGCGCAGCAGGCGTCCGACGACGCCCGACATCAGCAGGACCGGGATGAACACCGCGACCAGCGACAGGCTGATCGAGATGATCGTGAAGCCGATCTCCGCCGCTCCCTTGAGCGCCGCCGCCATCGGATCGAGGCCGTCCTCCAGATGGCGGTAGATGTTCTCCAGCATCACGATGGCATCGTCGACGACGAAGCCGACCGAGATCGTCAGCGCCATCAGCGACAGGTTGTCCAGACTGTAGCCGAGCGCATACATAAGGGCGACAGTGCCCAGCAGGGAAAGCGGCACCGCGACGCTTGGGATCACGGTCGCCCAAACCGTTCGCAGGAACAGGAAGATCACCAACACGACCAGGACCACGGTGATCAGGAGGGTCCGCTCCACGTCCGCTACCGACGCATGGATGGTGACCGTCCGATCGATCTGGATGTCGACCTTTATCGCCGGCGGGATCGAAGCCTGGATGCTTGGAAGCAGGGCCTTTATCTGGGCCACCGTGTCGATGACGTTGGCGCCCGGCATCTTGAAGATTGCCAGGATGACCCCGGGGTGGCCGGTCTGCCACGCGGTGCTCTTTGCGTTCTCGGCCGCCTCGATCGCCTGGCCAATATCGCGGACGCGCACCGGCGCACCGTTCCGGTAGGCGATGATGACGTCGTTCCACGGCGCGACCGTGGTCAACTGGTCGTTGGCGTAGATGGTGAAGCTGCGACTGTCGCTATCGACGGTGCCCTTCGGCGCCGCCGCCGTGACATTGGCGATCGTCGCGCGCACGTCTTCAAGACTGAGGCCAAGCGACGCGAGCTTCACCGGATCGGCTTGAACCCGGATGGACGGCTTGCGCTCGCCCTGAATCATCACCTGACCGACGCCGGAGATACGGCTGATCTTCTGCGCCAGCACATTGTCGGCGTAATCGTCAACGGTGGTCAGAGGCAGTGTGTCGGACGAGACGCTGAGGATCAGCATCGGAAAATCGTTGGGATTGACCTTGCGATAGGTCGGCGGCCCCGGCAGGTTCTTCGGCAGCGAGACGGCGGCCGCATTGATCGCCGCCTGAACGTCCTGCGCTGCGGCCTCTATGCTGCGTTCCAGATCGAATTGCAGCCGTCATGTGGGCCGACCGGCGCAAAGCCGACCTGCCCCATGTTGAGTTTCTCACAGAGCGCCGCCTGCCGGAGGCACTGAAGGCCGCCGAGGCGCAGGGCTTCGAGCTAGCCATAATCGACACGCCCCCGGCCGCAGGCCCGCAGGCCTATACCGCTGCCCAGACGGCGGACCTCGTGCTGGTGCCGTGCAGGCCGAGCCTCGTTGACCTCGACGCCATCAGGCGCACCGCGCAGCTCATCAAGTCGGCGGGCATCATCGCGTTCGTGGTGTTCAATGCTGCCCCCCATGGGGCGACCGTCCTTCTGGACGACGCGCGGTCCATCGTCGAGGGCGTCGGTCTTTCTGTCGCGCCGGTCGTGGTGCGCGAGCGCAGCGCCTTCCGCGCGGCATGGGCCTTAGGAAAGACGGCCACCGAGGTAGAGCCAAACGGCAAGGCTGCCGGAGAGATTTCAGAATTGCAGAAGTGGGTTTTTGCACACCTTCAGGTGTGCACACCTGAAGGTGTGCAAAAGAAAAAGGCTGTTTCGCATGGCTAGACGTTCCATCCTCACCCCAGCCCTAGAGACAACGCCGCCCCCGGAGCCGATAGCCCCAGAACCGGCCCCCGTCGCCGCCAAAGCGCGGGCGATTAAGCCGAGCCGTGACGCCAAGCTACACATCGGCGGCTACTACGACCCGTCCGACGCGACCGTCATCGCGTTCCAGAAGCTCCGCATCGACCTGCGCAAGCCGCAGCAGGAAATGCTGCTGGACGCCATCCGCGATTACGTCGCCAAGCACGAGGCGGCGGGCGCTTTCCGGTAGGGCAGGGGAGAGGCTGGTCCGCCCTCGGGTGTTAGCCCAGCGGTGCCCGCTCATGCCGTTT
>Ga0302145_10000696_pt1 | contig 13850 bp, 10 predicted proteins | sample I_Bog_E2_3_FD_192437 | JGI IMG/M metagenome (GOLD analysis project Ga0302145, IMG submission 192437) | Peat permafrost microbial communities from Stordalen Mire near Abisko, Sweden - I_Bog_E2_3 | ecosystem: Environmental > Terrestrial > Soil > Wetlands > Peat | place: Sweden: Abisko, Stordalen... | reverse complement strand
GAAAAGGGTCTTCTGTCAGCGAGTGCGACTTGTCGAAGGCTGACCCGGCGTTCGCCTCAAGCTGCATGTAGGAGCCAGAGCGTTGGTTTAGATAGTCAACGTAGGTTGTCAGTGCGTCCAGCATGTTGCCGTCTGTAATTTGTACCCCGAGCTGTGCGAAAAGTTCCTGGTTGAGCGCACCAATTTCCTCGCCCCGTGTTGTGCCCGCGGTGCGTTGATTGGCAAGCGCTTTGGTCCGGCTGTAATAAAAATAGAGGTATTCGGTAGGAATCAGCTTGAGGCTGCGAAGCAGCGCAAAGTCAAAGAGCGGCGCCTGGTACAAGCTTCGAAAAGCCTCATCGCTGTTGAGGATTCTGTCTGTTACGTCTTCGCCCCGCAGCAGCACGCGCCGAACCCATCCCAGGTGATTAAGCCCAATGTAGTCGCAATGCACATCGGCGTGCACCTCTCCAAGCGCATGAGCGATGCGATGGAAAAGCTCTGTCGGTGTATCGCAAATGCCGATCACCCGCACGCCGGAATTATGACTTACTGCTTGGGTAATCAATCCAGCCGGGTTGGTAAAGTTGATCATCCACGCATCGAGGCTGAGCTTCTCAATCAATCGCGCGTATTCAATGGCAACTGTGGCCGTGCGCAGGCCCATAGCCACTCCACCGGGCCCGGTCGTTTCTTGTCCAGAATAACCGTTTTCGATCGAAATGCGCTCGTCGATCGCTCTTGCCTGGATCCCTCCAACGCGGATCGCCGTCAGCACAAACGATGCGCCGGAAATAGCATCTTCAAGGTCACTCGCGACGCGCAACCTCAGGTTGCCGCCTTCCCGATCGATCAGCGCACGGCCGAGCTTGCACATCAACTGTGCGCGGTCTGCGTCCAGGTCGTATAGCACCATCTCGTCAACTCCCAGGTGCTCTCTCGATTCGTTGATTCCATAGATCACAAGGGGAGTTCGCACCCCGCCTCCACCGATCAGCGTGACTTTACGATTGCCCATGCACATCCTCAATTTCTTGTCTTGTCGGCAGACCATTCAGTGCCCCGGCCGTTCTTGTCGATAGGGATCCGCAGGCCGCTGCCTGCCGCAGCATTTCTTCCGCATCCGCCCCCGCAATCACTGCGTCGATCAGGCCTGCATCGAATGCGTCTCCAGCTCCCGTCGTATCTATAACATCGATTTCAGGAGACGGAACTTGCAGCATCCTGCCGCCCGTTCGTATCGCCGCGCCATCAGCACCAAGTTTGACCACTACATGGCTGAATCCGAGCTGCTCCAAACCCAGCAGCACCTCCTCTGGCCGCGCCTTTCCGGTCAGACACTCAGCCTCTTTCCGGTTGGGTAAAAAATAATCGATGTCGATACATGTCTGAAGGTTTTCCGCTTTCTCGTACCATTCCGGCTGCCAACCAACATCCAGCGAAACAGTGCATCCCGCCTCCTTCAACTCCGGCAGCACCGCCTCGGCAAATCTACGTTCCAACGGCACCGCAAAATGGACGTGTGCGGCCTGCTTCAACTGCTCTCTCAGTTCATCCGTGCCCAGGTACTCGCTCAGCCGCTCGTTACCACCCGCATAGCTATAGAAGGAGCGTTCGCTCCGCACCGATACGCTCACCGTGACGCCGGAACTGCCCGGCACACTTCGCAACCCCAAGGTCTCAACATTGAAGTCCTCCAGACGTTTTTTGATCCACAGTTCCTCGATCTCACCCACTACACCGAAAACGGCTGTCTTGCGATTCAGTCTGCCCAAACCGCACGCCGTGATGGCTGCCCCACCACCCAATTCCCTAAGATATTTTTTGGTAAATATCTCCTCGCCTGCCAGCGGCCAATTCTGCAGTCCGGAAAATACGTGGTCGATATAAATTTCTCCCACCGTAACCACGTCCCAACGCTTCGTCATACTGCCTCCGAGAACGGCCAACTCAACTGTTGTCGGGCGCGCAGCAGAAAGATGGCGATGCCAATAATTAAGAAAACTCCGGCCAGCACGATGTAAACTGCGCCGCTTGTAACCACGATGTAAAGCCAGCCTCCCAGTGCTATTAACGCTGGTAATGGGTAAAACGGCATCTTGTAGGTATTCGCAGTGACGCGCTTCTGCCTGCGCAGCAGAATCACCGCAACGCACTGTGCTGCAAATTGCAGCAATGTCTGCGTAACTATCAGCGCCGTGATCAGGCTCTCAAGACTGAATAGGCAAGCAATCGCCGAGCATACCCCCATCGCCAGCAAAGAGACGTAGGGGAATTGTCCTTTCGGATGAAGAAGTCCGAACACTGAAAAGAACTGGCCCCCTTGCGCTGCTGCATAAGGTATGCGTGAGTAGCCAAGCAGAATGGCGAAGACCGAGCCGAACGAAGTAACAAGGACCAGGATTGCGATGGAGGTGCCGCCCATACTGCCATAGGCGCGCACCATAAAGTCCGCAACGACTGTTTCCGAGTGCATCGCATCGCGCCAGGGCAGTACGCCGATGATTGACACATTCATCACCAGGTAAATGACCGCAATCAACACGATCGAGAACAGGATCGATCGCGGAATGGTCTTCTTCGGATTGGAAACTTCGTTGCCGATCAGGCACACATTGTAGTAACCGCCGTAGTCGTACAAGGCGATCAGTGTCGCTGATCCCAGCCCAAGAAAGAAGCCGCGGTCCAGATGAAACGCATGTTTCGGAAAATCAAATGCCATTGCTGGATGAAAATGTGTAATGCCGGTAAAGATGATCCATGCCGTTGATCCCAAAACGATGATGGCTGTGCCGATCGACAAATAGGAAATGGAACGAATATTGCGGTATAGCAGCGCTGTGTTCACTAGGCACACAGCCGCCGCAATCGCAACCGAACCGGCATGATGCAAGTGGGGCAGCAGATAGCCCGCATACTGCGCAAATCCCACCGCGCCGCCCGCGATCGAGATTGGCCCCAGCACAATCGCCTGCCAGAGAAAGAGAAAACTGAACAGCCGGCCGTAACTCCGAGGCCCGAATGCTTGCATAAGGTAGTGATACGGGCCGCCGTCGAGCGGCATGGCTGAACCCAATTCCGCCCAAACCATTCCGTCGCACAACGAAACGAACGCACCCAGAATCCATCCCAGCATCGCCTGCGGTCCGCCCATAGCAGCCAAGGCGAGTGGGATGGTCAGAAAAGGGCCCACGCCGACCATGTTCAACACATTGGCAGATGCGGCACCCCAGAACCCAACCCTGGGCACGAGTTCAACTTGTTGCTCCAACTCGCTTCTCATCCCATCCTTCCGGAGAGTTCGTCCCTACCCGAGGCTTCAACCCTTCGCCGTCAAACCGTGCCATGACGAGCGACAATTGACGGGCCATTTCGTTTTCGTCGATCTCGAACGTTTCCTTGCCATAACGTTAGCGGTAACTCTACCACATAGTACATGGATTTGGAATTTGTGAGGCTTGAATAGTTGAACATACCCGCCTGCCTGCCTTCTCCCGATTAGGAATTTGGACAGCGCTAGGGTTGTTCACCGCGCATGTTGTATGCTTTAGGCTGCGCGTCGCCGCGTGTCCTCCGCCTCGGCTGTGCGCATTCGTCTTTCTCCTGGAGCTTGGATGGCGATTCGCCTCAAAGACATTGCGCGAGACTTGAACGTCTCCGTCATTACCGTATCCAAAGCCCTGCGCGGCAATACCGACATCAGCGAGACGACACGGCAGCGCGTGCTGGCCCGCATGAAGGAACTGGATTATCAGCCCAACATGACTGCGCGCGGGCTTGCCACCGGCCATTCTTATATTGTTGGCCTCATCGTCCCAGACCTGCTCAACCCATTTTTCACAGAGTTGGCCAAGTCCCTCGGAGGGGCGCTCCGCAGCCAATCCTACGGCCTTATTCTCGCCTCATCCGAAGACGACCCAGAGATTGAAAAGTCCGAGATCCGCATGATGCTTGCTCGGGGTGTCGATGCGCTGCTGATTGCCTCTTGCCAGGAAGTGCTTGAGGGTTTCATGAACGTGCACAACCAGGGCACGCCTTTCGTACTGCTCGACCGGCCGTTTCCGCACCTGCGTGCAAATTTCGTCGGGACTGACGATTTTTCCGGTGGTAAGTTGGCGACCCAGCACCTCATCCAACTGGGACGCAAGCGCCTTGCCTACATCGGCAGTCCCGACTTGAGCCCTGCCGCTGACCGTTTCCGCGGATTTCGCTTCGCCCTCCGCGACAACGATATCGAGTTGCGGGAAGACCTTATCCTCTCAAGGCCCAACGAAGAAGTGCCCGCCGACAACGCAGGCTACGAGATGATGCGCACGCTGCTGATGCGTAAGTCGAGGCCAAACGCAGTCTTCTGCCACAATGACGTTGTTGCCATCGGCGCCATGAAGGCCACGCTGGACGCGGGTCTCTCGATTCCTAAAGACATCGCTTTTGTCGGCTTCGACAATGTGAAGTATTCAAAGTACCTGCAGATCCCACTGACATCTGTCGATCAGTCGACCCAGCAACTCGGGGAGACGGCTGCGCAGCTTGCGCTTGATCTGATCGCGAAGAAAGCGGACAAGCCAAGGACGATTCTCCTGGCCCCAACTCTTGTGGTGCGCGAATCCACCATGGGCGCGACAACTTCCGGCCAAACCATCAGCGCAAAATCGACAAAAACCTCGCCAAAGCCGCTAAATATCACTCCTGCAAAAAAGCGTGCGCCGAGACAATCAAGCTGATTGGTTTCCGTCCGTCGAGATCGCGCTTTCCCGCTCATACACCATCACTGGCACCCGCGCCGGGATCTCCACCACAATTTGCCCGCCCTCGACCTGCACTGGGAATGGCTCGCGTCCGCTCACAGTTAGGCGACGCGCTGTGACTTCCGCGGTGGACCAGTGCGTTGGAATCGGATAACTCAATCTACCCCCTGCTTTGGAATAGAAGGCGACCCGCTCGGCATCCACGGGGCAAGTTGTTGACTCATTCGCGGCAATCGTAGCCCCGTTCCACTTCACGCCGTAGGACGCACTCGTCGTATCCATCCAGATCATCGAGTCCCCCGCCAGGCGAATCTCTCGCACAGTGCCGCGTGAACTATACGATTCCACATCCAGCAGATGCACCTTGCCGTAAGGCACCACCACTAGAAAATAGAAGTTGGTAATTTCTCTGCGATCAGTCTTGTTCTCAAACCACAAGCCCGGCCGGCTGTTCCAGAACAAGCTCTCCCGCGGCCGGAGCTTTCCATCGCCCGATCCGCCAAAGATGGCCACCTTCCGATACACAATTGCCGTCAGCGGAATCTGTTCTCCGCCAAACGGGCAGGCAGCCGCCTCAGGGCCGTTCACCGTGAGCGCCAGCTTCCCAGCCATGGGATAGCGAAACTTCTCCGATGTAACATGTACCCCACGCTTGCGAAACTCGTCGATGACAATCCACTTGCCATCCACGAGATTCTTGTAGCCACTGGCAGGATGTTTCGCGTCCCAGTCGTTCCGAATAGTGAACCACGACATCGCGTCAATTAGCAGCGCATGTTGCAGGCGATAGCGCGCCATCATCGCATCAATGCGCCGCCTCGCCCACCCACCCAACACATACTTGGCCATCCCCACAATGTAAGAGTCCTCGCCGTCCCATGCGCGAGCCTTCCAAAGCGCGCCATTCGGTTCGCGGGCGATGAACGCCGGATCGAAGAGCGGGCTGCTCTTGTAAGCATCGTCGTAATTTACATTCACGCTGACGGTTGCGTTGAGCGCCTGGCTATCGTGCATAAGCTTCATCAATTCGTCATAGCTACCCAGGCTCGCATTTACCACGTCTTCTGACGGATAGCCTGTATCCTGCCCTTCATAAACCCATCCACTGATGAATGCCACCTGCGGCGCGTAGTCCGTGAGCCGCGCGATCTCACCAATCAGGTTCTTGCTTTCCGCAAATGTAGTCCTCGGCTCCGGCTCGACCTTCTCCTTGCCGGCAATCATGAACAAAAACTTGTCGTCGAAGTAATCGGTGGGCCGCTCTGGCATCCGCGCTCGTAGCAGTTTTGCCGCCTGAAACCACGGAGTCTGCGGATCCTCAACCTTGTAGAAATCCAACCTGCAACGCGGCTGTTGCTCGACCAGCAGGTTAGCCGTTTTTCCGTTTCCGCATACTGCGTCATTGCCATCGTTCATCTCGTAGCAGCGGCCACCGTGCACGCGGTGCACCTGGATGGTTCCAATCCGCGCGCTGCGCATGCCACCGACCGCCGCAATCGAGGTCTCAGTCCCATCCATGAATGCCGATACTTCCATCACGCAGCCAATGCCGCCCACCCCCACAGCACCCATGGGAAGTTCGGTACTGATTCGGCCAAAGTTCTCGTCATCGGCATAGCGAAACGCCTTCGCATCCCGCACCCGGACAAATGATCCCCCGTCCCGTCCCTGCGCCATCCACGCCGCTCGATCCCCTTCGCGCACCGTCGCCAGGTTGGGCAGCGCCACTTCAATCAGTTCAAAGCCTGGATGCTCGACTACGCCCTCCAGTGTGATCACCAGCGAAGCGTCGTCAATCGTATATCGGATCGCAAACTGCGCTCCAGCCTCCTGCTCCCAGGGCACTTCGAAGGTGAAAACTACGCTGCGCGGTTTGCGTCCCAGCGAGGCCGCTTTCAAAGGCACAGTCTGAAAACTGCGCGGCTCCAGGCGACAAAGGATTGCCTCTATCGGATCCCCTGCATCCTCACCCCAGATGGTCTCACCCCCGTATTCGTAGCGAAAGGGAAGTCCGTCCGCGCCATCGAGCGTAACAGTCAAAGGCTTTGACTCAAGCAGGACTTCTTGCCTGGGAGGTTGCCGCAATCCAGACGCAGCACTGCCAAGTGCAAACGGGCGCGCCGGCAGCACTCGCGCAACCCCAAGCGCTGTGATAGCGCTTAGAAACTCTCGACGCCGGATCAATGAATTGAAACCTCCTTGAGGAATCCTCACGAAAGAGCGGAACGACCTGTTGCTATCGCAAATCAAGAATACAGCACGACGTTAGCGATAACGTCAAATAGGAAAGGAGGTCAGCCGCCTTTGCCTATGGAACTCCACGTGGATTGGATCGAGACTACAGGCTGATCATAATCGAGCATTGCAGCTTATCTGAGAATGGATTTCGCGACTTCACGACCCCCGTCGGTCCATCGGCGAGCCCGCGGCAAATTGACCCTCCGCATCACCAAGTTCAAAACATCCAACCGTCACGCTGACTCCGATTTCCTGTTCGACTTGGAGTTCATGCCTTTGGCAAAGCTTCGCAACAGACCTTCGAATTCCTCGACCGGCAATGGCCGGCTGAAAAGATAACCCTGGAACAAATTGCAGCCGAGTTGAGCGAGGAACTCACGTTGATCTTCAGTCTCAACTCTTTCCGCAATAACGGACAAACCCATCGCATGGCTAGCCTGAGCCGCCGATGGCTTGTGCAGAAGGGATTCGGATGGCTGAAACAAACCGGTCCGCTGCGCCAGATGAAGTTGCGGGGGCTGGAGAAAGTGGACTGGCTGTTCGTCTTCAGTTGCGCCGCGCACAACCTGATCCGGCTGCCGCGACTGATAGCTCAACCACCGGAGATGCTCCAAGAGAGCAAGAATACGTCGTTTAGCGCCGTCGGCCATTTGTGCGACCGTGGCGGAAAGACGACGGTCATCCTCTACGAGAATGTCTTCGCCAAGGTCAAAGTTCCCTATAGCCATTTGCCAACGTGCTTCGACGCGCGGCGCATCGACGTCTCGACCGACCCCCTAATCGTGCCTTAGACGCGTCGGCGGACATGGGAGATGATGCAGTCTACGATATGAGGATCTACAAAGGCTCTCGCTAGCCGATCGTTACCCCAGGAGTCTCAGGCAAAGTGGAAGTGTCAGGCTCCGACAGCCATTTCAGAGGGAATGGCAATCCTTCGCAGGCGAAGTCCAAATGGATTACGCGGCGATGAGCGGGTGCATGTGAAGGCGATGATGCATGGAGCAGGAGTGGTCGCATCAACATTGCACCACCCCTACCAACAGTACACGTGCAAGCCCGCGATTTCGCAAGAATCGAAGGAATCTCTCCCTCTGCAATGCGACCTGCGCGATGTGATCCAGCAATCACATGCAAGGCACCGTTGAATTCGTCGCAGGCGTCAAGATGAAGCCGGATCGAAATCATCCTCTCTAAGACTTGCGCGAGAGGCTGAACATGAAGAATGCCGGCCTTCGCGGACCACGGCCCGAATCCTTCCACATCCTCTCGCGCGCGCACCGCGATCGTGACATCCTGGTGCCAAGGAACCTTCCAATTCGCCTCTGGGATTTTGTCGAAGAGGATGCCACGAACAGTGAATGCCTTCTTTCCAAGGACCGCCTCAGCCAATTCATGCACAAGTGCCGATTCCGCCAATTTTCCGATCTCCGGAAGATCCAAAAGATTGCGCATTGCAAAGATCTTGCCGCTCCGGATCAGTTTTTCCCCGTCTTGCTGCCGCTCAAGGGCTTCGATTAGTTCGTCGATCACCGGCGCGGTCAAAACACTTTCTTGAATGGCATAGCCGTCCTCGACAACATGGCAAGCAATCGCGCTCAGATCAGACATGTTCATGATTTTACGGTCAGATGCCAAAATACCTTTTCCTGCCGCCGGTAACTGAAGGACTTGGGCCACCTCTATGATGGGAACTGGTCAACTCCGGTCTGAATCTGGCACACTCTAGTCGTGAAGGTTCTCAGGTACATCGAGCTCAAAAGTGGGTACGCCGACAACGGCCCCGCTTGGATTGGCTATGCAAGTCAGTCGAAGACCGGCCGCACCCTCTACTTCAACGGACGCGGTTTGATGAAGCTGAAAGGTCAGCGCCGGGGGATTCCGGCGGCAATTACATAGACATGGAGACCGGTGAATCGTTCTGGGTCTCAGGGATCAAGAAGAACGGCGAGGATCGCCATTGGGCCGGGTCGGGCAAGATTTTCATTGAGGCTGCGGCAGTTCCTGAGTATCTGAAAATAATCGGAGCAAAGAAACTAGATCCATCGCGATGCGAAGTCACACATGCAATTATTGAGACCGACATCGAGAGGCTGTCACGTTCGGCAAATGCTCCTGGAAAGGGCTGGCCGGATTCGCCAGGGATTCCAGACCCCTATTCATTCCGACGCAACGTGACAACCACGGCGGAATAACGAGAGAGATCCTCCTAAAAGAGGCGACTTAAACGGCGCAACAGCCGGTCAACCACTCGCAGTTCTCGAATTGACTCCGCCTCATTTTGCCACCGAGCTTCCGGCAGCGGTGTGGCGAAAGAATCGCCAGGCGAAAACCACTCCGCGATAGCCACCTTGAAGCAGCCTCCGCACGAGCAGAACGAGCCAGAACAGCCATAGAAATGGCGCAAACAACGCAAAAATCCCCGTGCAGGTGCAAATAGTGATGAGCGCGCCAGGTTCCCAAAACCATTTGCGGGGATGAATCAATGGAAACCCACCAACCAGGATCCACTGCAATGCGATCAGGCCGCAAAGACCGATTGAGGACTCTACCTCCCTCCGCCGACTATCGCGGTTCAGCCAACTCAAGCCAACCAAGCCCGCGAGCGACCATGCCGGCGGACAAGGTTCGCGCCAACCTGAAACAGCCGCCGCGGGCAATTCACCCAGGACAATAATTCGTTGCTGCAGCGAGGTGTGATACCACATGCCACAGGGGCTGAACGTTACCGTTTCGCCTTCGTCCGCCTGGGTGACCACATCAGGACGCGGCGGAGCTGGCGCTGGAGGTGGGGGCGACAATTCGTAGTGCGGCAACTTCTCCTGTGAACGAACCCAATCCCACCTACCTGCTTCTTCCCACACGATTAGCGGCCCGCAAACTGCCAGATGAATTCCCGCCAGGACCAGTCCGCGTCGCCACTGGATCTTCATTTCGCCACCGGGAACCTTTCTTCTCCACACAGGGTGTTCGTGGTTGCTTAGGCTTGTTAGCTTAGACACCGCCAGCTTGACTGTTGTTCCGGGAGCATTGTTGGAATGGTGCGGTTGACGTGACCTGAATCACCCATGGGTTAGGGTGGCCGGTAGACATTCTTACTTCGGATTCAAAAAGTTAGGCGGGTGCGGGAACACACCTAGTTCTCCTTTTTCTCGCCAAGCCAAACGAATGGTGTGGCCTTTTTTGTCCACGGATCGGCGGGGTAGTGATGGCGCATTAACTCCACCACTTGGTGCGCGATCTCCGCAGCGTTATCTGTTCCCGGCTTTTCGCCGCCGTAGCCGTGATAGCAGCCATAGCGCATCATGCGTAACGTGAGATAGAGGCTCTCGGGAACCCGCTTATCGTTAGGGTGGGCGCGTGCATAGTCGATCACCTGCGTACCGAGATATTCATCGGCGCTCCCAAGAGCGAATAGTCTCCGGGTTTCCTCCGTGCCAGCTGTCCGTGCCTCAGTTGGGAGAAATGCGAGAGGCGAAGGCGCCATCGACTTTCCGCCATCGCTGTATTCGCTCCTCCAGTTGGAGCACCACCAGTTGTCCTCGAAGCTTTCGACAAAATCGTAGGAATAACTCCTTTGCACACCTGGGTCGAGGTAAGGGCGCAGGCCGGGATTCCGCAGAATCGTCAGCTGGGGCTGGAACCCAACTCCGGGACCAGCCTGCTGGCGAAGCTCCTCAGGAAGCAGTGGAAGCATCTGTGCGGCAACGGCCTCATTCTTGAGCAACACGGCCCGAACCCATGTCATCATGGCGACCGACTGGCGCAGCGGCTGCGGAAGGGACCGAGACTGCGCCGCCTGCGCCAGCATGGCAACGGGCATTTCGCTGTTCAGGAGAGCGGCGGAGCCCTCGCCGAATTCCACGTCAATCTTCGGTTCAGCGCAGTTGTATTTGCGCTTTGGGTTCTTCATCACGTTGAGACATTCGTCAATTGCCGACTGCTCCTCCGAGGCGCGCTGGAGAATGCGGCGAGGCGCGTAGACGAGCGCATCGTCCAAAGTCGTGGCCGCCTGCATGCGGAGACCACGGAAGAGGTTGGTCGCGGATTCGCTGCCACCTTCCTCAACCACCTTCATCTGTGCGCTCGTTTCGATTCCCGCGGCCTTAATGCCCTCTGTTTTCTTTCCTGCGATGACAATATCTGTCGTTCCAATCAGTAGCCGCTCGCGATGGTACGTAGCGGTGAACCATGCCGGCGAAGTTGATGGAATGTGCCCGGCCGCCTCGATCAGAGCCGGAGCATCAGCAGCCGACGGCGAAGCCTTAGCAAGCGCAGCGAGTAACCAGGGCGTACTGCCGGTGCGTCTCCACTCGGCCATCGCGTGTCGTCTTGCGCCATCGGCCGGGGACTGGAACGTGATGAGCCAATCGATGATCGGCGCGAGAGTGCGCAAATCCGCGACGTCGCTGAAAGCCTTGTTGAATCCAGGCTGCTTCTGGGCCACCGTAAGCGGGCTGTAATCGTCTTTAGGGCGGTCTATGTGGAAGTTGTAGTCATCCGTGTTTTCGCGGATGGGAATGCCGTCGAGCTTGGCGTTGAGATACCAAGTGAGGTCGCCCAGATCCTGCTGATAATAGGGATCGGCCTTCGGGCCTGCGACCGCGGCAGAGAGTTCGCGCAGACGTGCCTGCGGCTCGGTACGCAGCCGCACGAGGTTCAGCAGTTCTTGAATTGCGCGCTCCGAAATGCCCGTCAAGTGTCGGCTGCGGATCGATTCGAGCTGTTGCTGGGCCTGCTTCATCTGGTCGGAGTCGAAACCGGCCAGGGGCTGGCTGTCGTTCGGAGGAGCCGAGAGAAAAGCGTCACGCACCAGTGCGCGAGCTACGAGGTAGGCGGCGATGCCCTGCCAGGGAGAGAACGTGTCTTCTGCGATAGCCTGGAAAGAGACGCGGGCCGGGGCGAACTGCGCGGCGTAGAACTGCGCCGCCGCTACCTGGTAAGCGCGGTCTTGGCGCAGCAGGAGCGGCGCGCCGGAAGGCGCGGGTGCCGGAGTCAGCGGTTGGATGACAGGCCGATCCTTCATCCACGAGAGATTTTGGTCGCTGCCGCAGTGCGAAAACACCGCGTCCTGACCCTTGATCCAATCCGCGAGTTCGGGGCTTTTCGCGCCCCATGTCCGAGCGCGGCTTTCGAGCGTGGTGATTGCGTTCCGGAAACCGTCTGCCTGGCAGTTCTCGTAACTGCCCGCCAGGAAAAACCCCGCAGGATAGACCTGCCCGAATTCGCGCACCGGGTGGATCTCGGACTGCATCGGAGCATAACGGTTGCGGGCCTTGAGCCAAGTATCGGCTGGACCCGGCGGCTCAGCGTAGCCATTCCTGTCGCTAGCTGAGCTACCATCCAACTCGGCGTCATCGGTCGTTCCGATGCCTTCAGTCTCGGAGAAACTCTGTGTGGGCTCGTATGCCTTCTGCTCTTCGACCGTGAGCGAACCGCCGTTCAGATAGCGATAGGCGACCGCTAAATCCTCACGCGGATATGTGGGCAGCAGGACTCCGAGTTTGCCCTGCACAAACAGCTTCGGATGGTCTGGGCGAAGAGGACGGACAAATACGTCGTCAAAGAAGAAGGGCCCACAGGCCTGAACGGAGAGGAAAGGAAACGCGATCGCTACAGCGAGCGGAGCGAACGATAGAAGCCGTTTCATGGCTGGGTCCTTTCGACGGATGCGACGGTGGAAACCAAAAGAAGATCTTCACGCCATCCGGCGTCTGCAAAGACGTAGACGCGCTTGCCTTCAAGATTGGCAGATGTAGGCTCGCGCGTGGAGACGCCGGTGCTGGACTCGCACAGCGGCTCGCGAATGCGGAATTCGGGAACTCCGGGCCGGGCAAAGCGCCGGCCGGGCTCCATACGGAATAACATCGGCACAGCCTCATCCACAGGAAGCGCAGCGATCCAGTCGTCCGAGCTGCACCAGGAGGCGAGCGCCGTAATAGAAAGCGGAAGGCTGCGCGTCATGCGCCGGCGCAGGTCTCGCAGAAGCGCTGTATAAAACTCTCGTTGGGATCGCCGGGCGTCGAAATCGATTTGGAGGGCGGCAATCGCGGGATCGCCAGCCACCTCGAGGATCGCCTCTGCGGCAAACGGCTCCATCCCCTCAGCAATCGTTCCGGGGGCTTCGATGCGGACAACCGCGATGCGCCGCGTTCCAGCAGGATAGAGATAAGATTGCCGGCGTGGGACCACACTCATCGTGCGGCCGAGAACCAGAGTTCGATCAAGTGTTGCGATGGCCGTGGTACGCAGATCGATGGAACGAAGGTCCTCGGGACGTTCCCATACCCAGAGAGTACGGGCGGGGAGCCTATTCATCCGGCCGGGGGGTGGAGTGAGGTCGCCAACGTCAGGGCGGAGGACGCAGAGACAACTGGCCAGGGCGGTGTAGGCGAAGAGCTTACGGACGGGTATCATCGGAAGGATAGGCTGTGATAACGATGGAACTAATTCGCGGATGAGTCAAGGGTGCAGGAACGAGGAATACCGGTCCCCTGGCTCGGCACACTACTTCCATTTCGCTTTCCCTCCGGTTGTACGAGCATATCTGTGAAATACTACAACCGCACTTCAGAATGCTTTTTCGTCAAAAGAGGCCGTCTGAAGGTGGAGCTTTGGGAGCTCTGGTAATTCTGGGAAAAGACTGTACAGTGACCGTACAGTAGATTTGGCAATCTTGGAAATCATGCCAATTCAGGCATTCCCAGAATCAATAAGTTGAGCGTTTTCAACACCGATGTCCGGTTCGACTCCCGCCACTTCCACAACTAACTTGTTTATTTTCAATAATTTACACGATAAAAGCGCAGGAAAAGCGAAGAACATCGCCACACATAAGCTATTTAGAATTAAGTAGATCCGAATCTCGATCCGTCAGTTTGAAGAACC
>Ga0302145_10000689_pt1 | contig 13921 bp, 10 predicted proteins | sample I_Bog_E2_3_FD_192437 | JGI IMG/M metagenome (GOLD analysis project Ga0302145, IMG submission 192437) | Peat permafrost microbial communities from Stordalen Mire near Abisko, Sweden - I_Bog_E2_3 | ecosystem: Environmental > Terrestrial > Soil > Wetlands > Peat | place: Sweden: Abisko, Stordalen... | reverse complement strand
TGGCCGCGCATTATGGATTCGATCTGGATCAAGCGTTCGAGTCCCTGGAAGAAGATGTGCGTCACGCGGTGCTCTACGGTTCGGGGCGTGATTCGATCGAGTTCGATTATCTGTCGGAACGTGGCACGCGCTTTACGCGCAGCCATCCGTTCGAGGGGATTATCCCCAATCTGGAGCGGCGCTACCGCGAGACCGACTCTAGCGCGGTGCGCGAAGAGTTGGCCAAGTACCAGAATAACCAGAGTTGCCCGCATTGCCATGGCACCCGGCTGCGGCGCGAAGCGCGCTATGTGTTTGTGGCCGGACGGACCTTGCACGATATCAATCAAATGTCGCTGCGCCAGGCCGAGGATTTCTTTGAGTCGGTGGAGTTCACCGGCCAGAAGCAGGCGGTGGCGGAAAAGATTGTTAAAGAAGTACGCGAGCGGGTGTCGTTTCTAAACAATGTCGGCCTGGATTATTTGTGTCTGGCGCGCGCCGCCGACACGCTGTCCGGCGGTGAGGCGCAGCGGATTCGCCTGGCAAGCCAGATCGGCTCTGGGTTGACCGGGGTGATGTATGTGCTGGACGAGCCGTCGATCGGCCTGCATCAGCGCGACAACGACAGACTGCTGGCAACCCTGGTGCGTTTGCGCGACCTGGGTAACAGCGTGATTGTGGTTGAACATGACGAAGATGCGATTCGTAGCGCCGATTACGTGGTGGATATGGGACCGGGGGCCGGGGTGCATGGTGGCGAAGTGCTGGTGGCTGGCACACCGCAAGATATCGCCGACAGTCCGCGTTCGGTGACCGGCGAGTTTCTGTCGGGGCGGCGCAAGATCCGTATGCCATCAGAACGGCGCCCGGTTAATCCCGAGCGTGTGCTGCGTCTGATCGGCGCCAGTGGCAATAATCTGCGCGAGGTGACTCTGGAGTTACCGTTGGGTATGCTGGTTTGTATTTCCGGCGTGTCGGGCTCGGGTAAATCGACGCTGATTAACGATACGCTCTACAAAATCGCCGCGCGCGACTTGAATGGCGCCAGCGATGAGCCGGCGCCTTATCAGGATATTCTGGGCCTGGAACAGTTGGACAAGGTGATCAATGTCGATCAAAGCCCGATTGGGCGCACGCCGCGTTCAAATCCCGCGACCTACACCGGCCTGTTTACCCCGATTCGCGAGTTGTTTGCCGGGGTGCCGCTGTCGCGCGAGCGCGGTTATGGCCCGGGGCGTTTCTCGTTCAACGTCAAGGGTGGGCGTTGTGAGGCGTGTCAGGGCGATGGCATGATCAAGGTGGAAATGCACTTCTTGCCGGATATCTATGTACCGTGCGATGTGTGCCACAGTAAGCGCTATAACCGCGAAACCCTGGAGGTGTTGTACAAGGGTAAGAGTATTCACCAAGTGCTGGACATGACGGTGGAGCAGGCGCTGGAGTTCTTTAGCGCGGTGCCCACCGTGGCGCGTAAGCTGCAGACACTGAGCGATGTTGGTCTGGGCTATATTCGTTTGGGTCAGTCGGCCACGACCTTGTCTGGTGGCGAGGCGCAGCGCGTCAAGTTGGGTCTGGAACTGTCCAAGCGGGATACCGGGCGGACTTTGTATATTCTGGATGAACCAACCACCGGTTTGCATTTTCACGATATCGATCTGTTGCTGCAGGTGCTGCATCGTTTGCGCGAGAACGGCAATACCGTGGTGGTGATCGAGCATAATCTGGATGTGATCAAGACCGCCGACTGGCTGATTGATCTCGGTCCGGAGGGCGGTGGCGGTGGCGGGCAAATTATCGCTTGTGGCACGCCGGAGCAGGTGGCGGCCAGTCCGGTGAGTCATACCGGGCGCTATTTGTTGCCGATGCTGGAGAATTTGCGGACTTAACCCGTAGGTTGGGGTGAACCGCAGGTGAACCCCAACATCCGCAAGCCTGGGCATTACGGTGGGTAATGAAGAGCGCGCAGGTGAAAAACCCCCAGCATTGTCGGTATGTTACCGACAATGCTGGGGGTTTTTCTTTTGCCAACAGTGTTGGGATTCGCTGCGCTCAGCGCCAACCTACATGGTGCGCAATTTACACAATCACGCCGCCACCGAGGCAAATGTCGCCTTGGTACAGTACCGCCGATTGTCCGGGCGTGATCGCCCATTGCGCTTCGGGGAAATAGAGTTCAGCGTTGCCGTCATTGGGTGTTGCCAGCGTACAGGCGGCGTCAGGCATGCGGTAGCGATTTTTGGCGCTATAGCTTCCCGCTGTGGGAGCCTGATCCAGGGTCCAGCTCAGGTCGGTCATGCTCAGGGTGTGCTTGAGCAGCAGCGGGTGTTCATGGCCTTGCACCACAATCAGCCGATTGCCCGGCATATCTTTGGCCGCGACAAACCAGGGCTCGCCCTGGCCGCCAATGCCCAGCCCCTTGCGTTGTCCCAGCGTGTAGTACATCAGCCCCATGTGTTCGCCAACATGCCGGCCTTCAGGCGTGACCATCGCGCCCGGCTCGGTCGGCAGATAACGCTGCAGAAACTCGCGAAACGGCCGCTCTCCGATAAAGCAGATTCCGGTGCTGTCTTTCTTGGCCGCGGTCGGCAGTCCAGCTTCATGCGCCAGTCGGCGCACTTCGCTTTTGCGCAGGTCACCCAGTGGGAATAACGAGCGTGATAGTTGTGACTGGTTTAGCCGGTAAAGAAAGTAGCTTTGATCTTTGGTTTCGTCCACGGCTTTTAACAGGTAATGCAGACCGTCACGCTCCTGTTTGCGCGCATAGTGGCCGGTGGCGATGTAATCCGCGCCCAGGCCGATGGCAAAGTCGAGAAAAGCCTTGAATTTGATTTCGGCATTACACAAGACATCAGGGTTGGGCGTGCGTCCAGCCGCATATTCGGATAGGAAGTAAGAAAATACTCGGTCTTTGTATTCCTTGGCGAAATTGACGATTTCCATGTCGATACCGACAATATCGGCCACGCTCATCGCATCCAGCGAGTCTTGCTTGATTGAGCAGTATTCGCCGTTGTCGTCGTCTTCCCAGTTTTGCATGAATACGCCGATCACCTCATGGCCTTGTTGTTTCAAGAGCCACGCGGTTACCGATGAGTCCACGCCGCCGGACATGCCGACAACAATCCGCTTTTTACCCGTCACGGGTGCTTCCTTCCTTTGAACAGCTTGAGAACCGATCATGATAGCAGAACCCGCCAGACACGCGAAGCCGCGCCATGGTGGCGCCGACATCGGGGGAGGGGGTGGAGAGTTTTTAGAGCAGGTGCTGGATGAGTGCGAGCGGGTGGCGCTGGCCTTGCAGATAATCGTTGAGACAGTGCGTCACCGCCGGGCTGCGGTGCTCGGCGCTCAGTTCGGCAATCTGCTGCGCGGTGAACCAGTCGGCGCTGATAATGCCCTGATCGAGCGGGCGGTCGCTGTAGTATTCGATGGCGCGGCAAGCAAAGGCGAAGCGCAGGTAAGTAATGTCGTCATGCCGCGCCTCGGTCTGATAAATGCCGATCAGCGCATAGGGCTCAACCTGCCAGCCGCTTTCTTCGAGAGTTTCGCGCCGGGCGGCGTCCAGCAGGGTTTCGCCGTGTTCCAGGTGTCCCGCTGGTTGGTTGTAACGGATGCCTTGGCGGGTATGTTCTTTCACCAGCAAAAAGCATCCGTCGCGTTCCACCACCGTGGCGACCGTGACATTCGGCTTCCAGCGTTGCATCGCGCTACTTGACCGCTGGCGTTGCGGCCGGGGTATCGGGACCGCTGGGGTCGTCGCGTTCTTCCCAGGGTAGCGGTACCCGCTTGTCGCTGATGCGTAGCTCGCCATTCTTATAGTCCAGCGTGGTGCTGAGCTCACCCTTGTCTTCATGAATAAAGCCCTGGTCGGCCCATTGCGTCAGCTGGCTGTCGAGCAGGCTTTTGGCCAGATCGTCGATTTCCTTCAGATTGGGCTGATCTTCCGCGCTTTGATCCACGGTAAACAGATTGCGCGCCTGGGTGACGACCAGGTTTTCCAGCGTTTGTCGTGGTAATTTGATCTGGGCATTGGCCTGGAAGCGTTTGAGCACCAGCAATGGGTCCTTCAGATCGCTTTCTTTAAAGCCGTTAAGCGCCAGTTCACCGCGCAGCGTGGCTTCGCCATTGGGCATGCGCAGATAAAAGTCGTTGATCATCAGCCGTGGGTTGTTCTCCAAGAGCGGAATGCCGTACTTCTTGATGGTGCTGATGTATTCCTTGCGCAAGGTGGCCGGGTCGACCCCCTCAAACGGAATCTTGCTGATTGCCTGATCCAGTTGCGCCAGACTGGCGCCATCCAGGTGGTTGGCCGAGATGTCCAGGCGTAACGGACCATAGACCTGATCGTTGTAACTGAAGCTGTCAAAGTTCAGACGGCCGCGCGAATTGACGAATTGATCCTGCTCCGAGGTCACAATCTGTGAATGCAGCCCCTTGAGGGTGACATTCGACGGTTTGAACTCGCCGGACGGATTGATGAACTCGCCGACATGGATCCGGGTCAGCAGGTAAACCAGATCGTTGAGCTTGATGCTGTAGGGGATGCTGTCTTTCCAGTTGAACTCAACGTTGTTCACGGTCAGTTCACTGTTGCCGACCTTGATGCCGGTGTTGCCCGGGCGCATGTCGGAGATGTAAGTCACCCCGTCAAAGTGCACCATGCCCTTGCTGGCGGCCTCCAGCGAAAAGCCGGGGGAGTCGGCCTCGGCCTGATACTCCTTGAAACCCTGGCGGTAGTTCACACCGAGGTTAAAGCCCTGCCATTTGACCTTGACGCCAGACAGTGCTTCTTCGTAATCGAACGCGGGCACACTGACTTTGAGTTCGCCACCACCGCCAAAGCCCAGACGATTGATCACCGTGATCGGTTCTTTTTCGCCAAAGAACAATGCCAGGGTTTTTTTGGTGCTATCGCTCATGTCGAACTGGGTGGTCACCAGGGCGCTGCCGGGACGCAGGTCGAAATTGGACAGTCCGGGGAATGGGCCGTGACGTACCGTATTGGTGAAGCGGATCGTCGAGCCGAGCAGCGGACGCAGGTTGTCCGGCAGCATATTTTCGTATGGACCGGTCAGTCGACGGTTAAACACCAGCTCGGTGGTTTCGCGCGATGAAAACCATCCGCGATCGTAGCTATGGGATTTAACCTTGAAGATCGCCAGGCTGGCCAGCATGCGATGCTGCTCTTGCAGCGTGTCCTCTGCCTTGATGCCCGCCCAGTAGGAGGCACCGCCATACAGTGCGAATAGGCCGCCCAGGGCCGCGCTAGCAAGGATCAGGCGTTGTTTTTGAAACACAGCGTCTTTTCTGAAGTAAGAAGGGAGCAAGGTCTTTATGGTACACCATGTCGGGGCAGGTAACGACAGGCAGTGCAAACTTACCGTGCAAAGGGCGTTGGAATTCTCTTATACTTGAGCAAAATACTATACTAATTTCTGCTGCAATTCGTTTTTTATCAAGGGAATTCCTGGTTTAGAGGTCAGTTAATGCATATTTTTGAATTCAATGGTTTGATTCAGTTGCCTTGGTGGGGCATTGTCGCCGTGGCCTTGGGCCTGACGCATGTGACCATCGCCGCGGTCACCATTTATCTGCACCGCCATCAAGCGCATCGCGCGTTGGAACTGCATGCGTTGCCCAGTCACTTTTTCCGCTTCTGGCTGTGGTTGACCACCGGCATGATTACCAAGGAGTGGGCCGCGGTGCATCGCAAGCACCACGCGCGCTGCGAAACGCGCGACGATCCGCATAGTCCGCAGATTTTTGGCATCAAGAAGGTGTTGTTCAATGGCGCAGGGCTGTATCGAATTGCGTGTCGCCAGCGCGAGGATATTGCCAAATACGGTCATGGCACGCCCGACGACTGGTTGGAGCGCCAGATCTATGACCGGCATAACAGCTGGGGAATTGCGCTGATGCTGGTGCTGGACATGCTGTTGTTCGGATGGGGCGGGCTTGCGATCTGGGCGGTGCAAATGATCTGGATTCCGTTGTTTGCCGCCGGCGTGATCAATGGCATTGGTCATTACTGGGGTTATCGCAACTTTGAAAGCGAAGACGCCTCAACCAATATTCTGCCTTGGGGCCTGCTGATCGGTGGCGAAGAGTTGCATAACAACCATCACACCTTTGGCGCTTCAGCCAAGCTGTCCTACCACTGGTTCGAGTTTGATATCGGCTGGATGTATATCCGCATGCTGGAGCTCATCGGTTTGGCTCGGGTGCGTAAGGTGGCGCCAAAACTGGCGCGCGCGCGCGGCGATTGCCAGCTTGATTTTGATCGACTGCAGGCGATTATCGCCAATCGTTATGCCTTGGCGGCGCGTTTTGCCCGTGAACTGGTGGTGGCGTGTCAGGATGAACTGGCGCATGCGCGTCAAGCCTTGCCGGACTATGCCGCGCGTAATCTGCCGGCCAAAATGAAGCGCTGGTTGAAGCAGGAGGAAAAAGACACCTCGCCCGCCGAACGTCTTGAGCTGGCGCGTCTTCTGGACCATAGCCCGACGTTGAAGACGGTCTATACCATGCGTCAGGAGTTGAGCTGCCTGTGGGCGCGTTCCAGTTTAAGCCGCGAGCAACTGTTGCAAGAATTGCAGAACTGGTGCACCCGCGCCGAAGCCAGCGGCATCGCCGCGCTGCAGCGTTTCTCGCTGGACTTGCGTCAAGTCGCGCTGGTCTGACGTCCGCATCCTCTACGCCGTGCCTGGTTTGCCGGGGCATGGCGCTTTTTGTTATATTTATTCCTAAAAATTATATGGTGGGCAAATATTAGTATTTTGGATTTTCTGGGTCTCTGGCTTAATGGTGGCAAGGCAAATACCATTCAGCCATAGAGTCCAAAGGAAAACCATGACCGATTTTCATACGCTGGCAGTGACCGCCGGCACGCTGAGCGACCCCTTCAGTGACCCGTACGGCGCGGTGATCCCGCCGATTTACGCCACCTCGACCTACCGGCAGTACGCGCCGGGCGAACACACCGGCTATGAGTACTCTCGCTCGCAAAATCCGACGCGCCAGGCGCTGGAGCGCGCCGTGGCCGAGTTGGAAGGCGGCGCCCAGGGCTATGCCTTTCCTTCGGGTTTGGCGGCGATCGCCACGGTACTGGATTTGCTGCCGGTTAATAGCCACATTATTGCGGTCAACGATCTGTACGGCGGTACCTACCGTCTGTTCGAGCGTGTGCGCCGTCAAAGCGCCGGCCTGTCTGTGACCTATGTTGCCGCCGACGACGTTGCCGCGCTGGAAGCGGCAATTGTGCCGGGCACACGTCTGATTTGGGTCGAAACGCCATCCAATCCGCTGAACCAATTGGTTGATTTGGCCGCGGTGGCCGATGTGGCCAAGCGCCATCAGTTGCTGTCAGTGGCGGATAACACTTTTGCTACGCCGCTGGTGCAACGACCTTTGGCCTATGGTTTCGATATTTCCTTGCATTCGGCGACTAAATATCTGAATGGCCATTCGGACGTGGTGGCGGGTGTGGCGGTGGTTGGGCATCAGCGCGCGGAGTTGGCCGAGAAGCTGGCGTTTTTGCATAACTCAGTGGGCGCGGTGCTGGATCCGTTTCCGAGTTTCCTGGTGGTGCGCGGTCTGCGCACGCTGGCGCTGCGTATGGAACGGCACAATAGCAATGCGCTGGCGGTGGCGCGGTGGCTGGAAACCCAAAGCGCGGTTGAACGGGTGCTGTACCCAGGGCTGGAAAGCCATCCGCAGCATGAGTTGGCGCGGCGCCAGATGAAGGGCTTCGGCGGTGTGGTGTCGTTCTATCTCAAGGGTGGCGATGCCGAGACGCGCCGTTTCCTGGCCGAACTCAAGTTGTTTATCTTGGCGGAAAGTCTCGGCGGGGTGGAAAGCCTGGTATGCCAGCCGAGCACGATGACCCACGCGGCGTTGCCGTTGGAGCGCCGTGAGCAATTGGGCTTGGGCGATAATCTGCTGCGCTTGTCGGTGGGTATCGAGGGCACCAATGACTTGATTCAAGATTTAGCTCGCGGATTCGCAGCGCTGTAAATCCCTGGCGCGCGCGAATCGTTCGCGCGTGTCGCTGGTTGGTGTTGGCCCTAATATTTATTCACGTTGGCACATTCTGTGCTATCAATGATTGACGTCTGGTGACGGCTCGCATTGTGTTTTATCTAACGATTTTGCTAAATAAACTCAAATCAGATCTTCAAAAGTATTAAAGGGGGCACATGTTTAACCAAAAGCTAAAACAGACCTTGGCGCAAACCGAACAGAAATGGGCTGAGCAGCAGTCAGTTTTGCAAGCGATAGATCGCTCAATGGCGCGTGTCGAGTTTGATCTGCAGGGGAATGTGCGTGACGCTAACCCCAATTTTTTGCAATTGATGGGCTATCGCGCTGAAGAGTTGCGCGCGCAGCCGCATAAGCGCCTATGCGACCCGGAATATACCCGCAGTACTGAATATCAACAATTTTGGGATAAATTGCGCCGCGGCGAATTTTTTAGCGGCAAGGTTAAACGCCTGAAAGCCAATGGCGAGGTGGTCTGGCTCGAGGCGACTTACAACCCGATACTCGACAGTACGGGCAAGGTCACTGGCTTTGTGAAGTTTGCCAGCGATATCACCGCGCGGGTGCAGGCAACGCTGCGCGATCAGGCGGTGTTGTCGGCAATTGACCGCTCGATGGCGACGATTGAATTTACCCCGGATGGCACGATTGTTAACGCCAACGAGCGATTTTTAGCCACGCTCGGCTATCGCCTCGAAGATCTGCGCGGCAAGCCGCACCGCATGTTGTGTCCGCCAGACTTTGCCAATAGCAGTGAATATCCGCAATTTTGGCGCACGCTGCAAAATGGCCAGTATTTTTCGGGCCGAATTTGCCGGATAGGCAAGGACGGCAGCGAACATTGGCTTGAAGCCAGTTATAACCCGATCTTTGATCAGAACAAGCAAGTGATTGGGGTGGTGAAATTCGCTACCGAAATCAGCGACAAAGTTGAGCAGCAAAAACAAGAGCGCGATAGCGCGATGTTTGCCTATAACACCTCGTTGCAAACCCAAAACTGGTCGAATGAAGGGGTGAGTAATATTGCGGCGAGCGTGCAAGAAATCAGCAGCATGGCGCAAAATATTGAGCAGGCGGGCACTAATGTGCAATCGCTGGGCCAGCACTCGCAACAGATTTCTTCTATCGTACAGACCATTAAAGACATTGCCGATCAGACCAATTTGCTGGCATTGAACGCGGCGATCGAAGCCGCGCGCGCCGGGGAGACCGGTCGGGGCTTCGCGGTCGTGGCCGACGAAGTGCGCAAGCTGGCTGAGCGTACCTCATCCTCTACGGCTGAAATTGCGAGCATGGTGGTGAATATCCAGAAGCAAACCGATACCGCGGTGGGCAATATGGGGCAAATTTTGGAGCAGGCGCGCGAAAGCGTGGGTATGTTCAATAAGGCTGGCGAAGTCATGGGACAAATTCGCGATGGTGCCGAGGCGGTGGTGGTCGCCATCGGGCGGGTGGCCCACCAAAAAAACTAGGGGCTGAGAGCCCCTCTGCAATGCTTTCTGGGTAAAATCAGAGGGGTCTGCCTCATCAACAAAGGAACTAGAGTGACTATTTACCGCCATTTGCCGAGCGCGCGTCTGTCTGAAGCTGTGGTTGCCAACGGTCTGATTTTTCTTGCCGGTCAAGTTGCCAGCAATCCAGAGGGGGATGCGACCGCGCAGACCGCCAATGTGCTGGCTCAGATCGATAAACTGCTGGCGGAACTCGGCAGCGACAAGAGCCGGATTCTGGACGCGACGATCTTCTTGCCAGATTTGGCGGATTACGATGCGATGAATCTGGCCTGGGATGCCTGGGTGCCCGCTGGTCAGGCGCCCGCGCGCGCCACGGTGCAGGCGCGTCTGGCTAAACCGGAGTGGAAGGTTGAGATCAAGCTGACCGCTTTACGCTAAGCGACCCGCCATTGCCTGCCGGAGAACGGCCCCGCGCCATCGCTTTCTGACGCGGGGCCGTTTGCATGATCAGGCGTTGACCATCGGCGGCAGATACTTTTGTAGCGTGTCCGGCAGCCTGCGCACCAGCGCGCCACGGCTTTGCTGCCAAAAAGCCGCCAGCAGGACCAGCGATCCCCCCATCAGTAACGCGCATAGCGCAAAGCTGCTGCCGTTGAAGTCCCCTTTGCTGATCAACGAAATCAGGGCATACAGCACATAACCCAGGGCGGAGACCATCAGTGCGCGCCGATCGATGATCAGGGAAATCATCGCTAAAACCAGATACACCGCCAGCGCCAGCAGGGTGACCCCCGCACTGGCATCGGATTCGAAAATGCCGATCACGGTAAAGAGCGGGTTGACGATCAGCGGGGCCGCCGCCATGTGCAGCCAGAAAGCGACGTCCGCGCGCCGGGTCTTGCGCTGTGGGTCGCGGGCATCCCAGTACAACGCCCAGGCCAGCAGGCCCGCGCCGGAGGTGAACATCACTAGGGTCTCTGGTAGCCAGAGGGCCAAAAGTTCAGCAACACAGCCGGCGAGGGCGCTGGCGCCCGCTGCCACTGTGATGGGTACCTTGAAGCGGCGCCAATGCAGCCAGGCCGCCAGAGCGGAGAACACGCCGATAGCGCCAATGGTTCCGCCATCCTGCAGACGGTTCAAATCGAAGGTTTGGGCGCCATTGGCAATGGCGATCACGCTCAGGGCGAAGCTCATGACAAACGTCAGGAGTAGCACGATGGCTGGCAAGGCCATGCGCCGGCGGCGCACAAAGAATTCCGCCAGTCCCCAGGACAGCGCCGCGCCCAGCATACCAGCCAGCCAGGGTTTGACCTCCCAGGCAAGCCAGACTGCGGCGATCAGTAACAGCAAGCAGGCGATGACCACGAAGATGTCGTTAAAGCCGGTGATCAGGCGGAAGTTCTCTTCATCGGCTAGGGATGTCCGGCGCGCTGGCGTTCGCGGCTGACTTGGCGCGGCGGGGTGATGGTGCTGGTGCATGGGTAGCGTTCCTAAAGATGAGTCAGCCGCAAATTTAAAGATTTACCCCTGCCCGCGCTTGTAGAAAACGCTGATTAGCGCTGCGCTAAGCGCCGCTTCGCGTTTAATCCACCTGGATGTCGGCGCGCAAGCCCAGCGGCTGGCGATACGCCGCATCCAGCGTACCGCGCGCTTCGAGTACAAAGTCGCCGCGATAACGTCCTGGCGGCAGGGTCGGATTATCCTCGCGGTGGTAGCTGATCCGCAGTTGCGGTGAACCATTGCATGGGCGCGCATCGTTGATCTCTTGATTACCGCAGTGGCTGGCGCGCAGTTTGACATGATATTCCTTGAAAAAATTCTGGCTGACCAACGGCACACTAATCTGTGATTGCGTGGCGCTGCCTTGCGCTAGCAAATTGACTGGACCTCGTCCCGGCGGCGGCACCAAATAGGCGATTGCGCCGCGCCGTGGGCGATGCCAGTTGTCCGGCAGGTTGAGCGGCGCCATCGGGCGCAGGGTAATCCGCTGCGCATAACTGGCGACCTGAGGGTAGAGCGTACGAATCCACGGCAGTTTGCGGCTGATGCGCGCTCCTGTGGTGGTTTGGTCATAACTGCCAAAGCTGATGGCCGCCAGGCTCCAGACGCCGTTGCGTTGCTGCCACCAGGCGCTACCGCTGTCACCGGGCGCGGTCTGCGCCCAGGGTTGGCGCGGTTGGAGCCAGCCACGGCTCTGCAAGGCGCGTCCTTGATAGGATGTCGAACTGATCTGGCTCTGTGCCCAAGCGCGGCGCTCAGCGGCAGGCGGCTGCGCGCCGCGGTGCAGGCGATCGGCGTGTTTGACTTCCCAGAGTCCGTAGCCAACCCATTCGACGGCCTGTCCCAATTCCTGTTCTTCATCGTTAAGCCAGGGCGGGGCGACAGGCTGTTGCTCGCTATCGCGCAATATGGCGGTTTTGGGCAGTACGATTAACGCTAGGTCGTTGGGAACACCACTCTCGCCTGGCGCTCTTGTCAGATAATCCGGGTGAATGTGCACTTGGCCCGCTCCGCTGGCCAGTTCTTGCCCGGACCAACCGGTGAAGCGGCCACGGAAGCTGCTGATGGTTCGCGAGTGGTCATCGAAGCAGTGCGCGGCGCTGAGCAAATAGCTCCGACGTCCGTCGCGGCTGTCGCCGAGCCAGGTGGCGCTGCAGTATCCCTTGGGTCCACTCAACAGGCCGACGGTATAAAACGGATGGGCCAGGCTCAGCGCGCGCAGTTGGGCAAAGACTGGCGGCAGGCTGGCGTCGAGCGCCCGCAGGTCGCCGCCGCGCGCGATGAATTCTTCGTCGCTGATGACAATCAATGCATGGCAGGGGGCGGACAATAGCCAGGCCAGCGGCAGTAGACTTGCGCAAAAATGGGTAGGGCGGAACATGGGGGCTCCTGAGCGGCCTAGACAGCCTGTCGCTAGCGGCTATCGCAGGTTAATCATTATTTAAAATAATTAAGTAATCGGTTTAAGGCGCTAACGATAATTCATACGCCCAAAATTCCCAATTGCGCGCGGTCAGGCTGGAGTCGTGTCAGTAGGTGGTGCAATACGGCAGGGAGTCGGGCAGGGGTTGCCCTTGCAAAAAGCTGTGGCAGGCGGCAAGCACCTGCGCGGCGATATCCGGCGCCTGGGCGTTGAGCGCCACGGTGTCGAGCGAGCGAATCCAGGTGAGTTGGCGTTTGGCCAGCTGGCGCGTGGCGGCAAGGCCTTTGGCGACGAAGCCGGCGTAGTCGTCCGCGCCATCCTGATAGGCCCAGGCCTGGCGGTAGCCGACGCAACGCATCGAGGGGAGTTCGGGGGTGAGTTCCGGGTATTGCTGGCGCAGACGAGTGACTTCGTCAAGAAACCCTTCGGCCAGCATGTGGTGAAAGCGTTGTTCGATGCGCTGATGCAGCCAGGCGCGCTCTGCTGGCACCAGGGCCAGGTTGAGCGAGCGCCAGTGGCCGACTTGGGTGCGGCCAGCGGCTATCTGCTGTGACATCGGCTGGCCACTTAACAGGCAGATTTCCAGTGCGCGTTGTATCCGCTGCGCGTCTCCCGGTTCCAGGCGCGCGGCGGTCGGCGGGTCGAGCTGGGCCAGGCGCGCGTGCAGTGCCGGCCAGCCTTGCTGCGCCGCCTGGTGGTCGATTTCGGCGCGCAACGCCGGGTCGGCCTCAGGCAGTTGCGACAGTCCTTCTTGCATTGCTTTGTAATAGAGCATGGTGCCGCCAGCCAGTAGAGCGATGTTGCCGCGTTGATGAATATCCTCGATCAAGCGCGCGGCATCCTGGCAGAACTGCGCCGCCGAATAGCTTTGCAGCGGGCTGATAATGTCGATCAGGTGGTGCGGGCAGGCGGCGCGCTCGCGGGCGCTGGGCTTGGCGCTGCCAATGTCCATGTCGCGATACACTAGGGCGGAGTCAACGCTGATGATTTCAATCGGATAGTGGCGCGCCAGTTCGAGCGCCAGCGCGGTTTTGCCGCTGGCGGTCGGGCCCATCAGGGTGATGATGTCAATTGGGGCGGCCATTGCTTAGCGTCCGCGCATAAACAGCTCGTCGAGCTGTTTCATTGATAAACGGGTCCAGGTCGGACGTCCGTGGTTGCATTGGCCGGAACGTTCGGTGTTTTCCATGTCGCGCAGCAAGGCGTTCATCTCGGTCAGGGTCAGCTGGCGGTTGGCGCGGACCGCGCCATGACAAGCCATGCTGGCCAGTAGCTCGTTGCGCCGTTCGGTCAGGACCCGCGTCAGTCCGAATTGACGAATGTCGTCCAGCACCGCGCGCGCCAGTTCCACCGGGTTGCCGTCCTTGAGCCACAGCGGCACCGCGCGCACCGCGATCTGGGTGGGGGAGAGCGCGGCCAGTTCCAGCCCCAGGCGCTGCAATGCGGCGCCATGTTCTTCAATCGCGGCGACTTCCTGGTGTCCGGCGGCGAAAGACAGCGGCAGCAACAGCGGCTGCATCGGAATGCC
>Ga0302145_10000685_pt1 | contig 13928 bp, 9 predicted proteins | sample I_Bog_E2_3_FD_192437 | JGI IMG/M metagenome (GOLD analysis project Ga0302145, IMG submission 192437) | Peat permafrost microbial communities from Stordalen Mire near Abisko, Sweden - I_Bog_E2_3 | ecosystem: Environmental > Terrestrial > Soil > Wetlands > Peat | place: Sweden: Abisko, Stordalen... | reverse complement strand
GCGCGGTTTGCTCACGGAGTCTGCGGAATCTGCAAGGATACATGCCCCATAGTCTAACGCCTTCCCTGCGGGAAGCTGCGGGAAGTTGTGTCAGCGGAGGAGCGGGATACGGCGCGCCGCGAGGTACCTGCGCAACCGGGCCAGCGGCAGATCAGACTGCGAGGGGCGGCGCGGCGAGAGGACTGCCCACAGGACCGCGGGGCCGCCTCCGGCTCGGGCGCGCAGCACGGACTCCTGCATGACGCGGTAGACCGCAACGGCGTCTTCACCATCGACAGCGAAGACGGGCAGGTGAAGCTTCTTGGCAAGGCGCTGCATGTTGAGCCAGGTGAGCGGTGGCTCGCCCGGCTTGCGTGCCGATGTTGCGCCGCCGACGGCGTCGGCGACGGCCAGCAGCAGTGGCAAAGAGACGTGGTGCGCGACGGAGAGAGCATGCTGCCAGCCGGGCTCGGCGGTGCCCGCGATGGAAAAGGCCAGGGTGAGAGAGCGCGCGTCCGGAGGTGCGGCTGCGAGCTGGCCCCGCGCCATGGAGGCAGCAGTCGTGAGCTTTGCCGCGAACGGCAGGTTGGCTGGGGTAACGAGGCCGCCATGGACGAAGCCAGCGCGGTCGGCGGGGGCGAGTTTGGCAAGAGTGGCGTCGCCGGGAGCAGTGCAAAGGATGTCCCCCGGGAGAAGCTGCATGGTGGTCGCGGCCAGAAGGGCCTCGCGCGCGGGGGTGTGCGGATGGCGGCGGTCGAGCGCGCGGCAGCGTTCGATGAGTGCGTACAACTCGCGCAGCTTGCGGTTGGGGAGGAGCGGGTTTTCGGGCAAGCGGGACCTCGGGGTGGAAAGGTGCGAACGGTTCCTGTGGCGCATACAGCGTCGGGGTCCTTCGACTCGGGGCTGCGCCCCTCGCTCAGGATGACAGCAAGAAAGTAATTAGGCTTTCGCTGCGCTGGGGGCTTCGGGGCTGAGGCCGAGATCGGCGAAGGCCTTGGCGGCGATCTTCGGTTTCACGACGCCCTCGCGCGCGAGTTTGGAGAGCGTGGCGGCGACGATGGACTCGGCGTCGACCTCGAAGTGGCGGCGGAGGTGTTCGCGGTTGTCGCTGCGGCCGAAGCCGTCGGTGCCGAGTGAGACGAGGCGCGGCCCAAGCCAGGGCGAGAGCGCGTCGGGTAGCGACTTCATATAGTCGCTGGCAGCGATGATGGGGCCGGCCGCGGCGCCGAGCGCGGTGACGATGTACGGCGTGCGCTCCTTCTCGGCGGGGTGCAGGCGGTTCCAGCGCTCGGTCTCCACGCAGTCGCGGCGTAGCTCGTTGTAGCTCGTGACGCTCCAGACATCGGCGGCAATGTTGTACTTCTCCGCGAGGATCTGCTGCGCGCGCACGGCTTCGTTCAGGATGGGGCCGGAGCCGAAGAGCTGGGCCTGCGCTTCGCCCTTCTCCGCAGCCTTGAACTTATACAGGCCGCGCAGGATGCCCTCGCGAATGCCGTCGCCCTCTGGCATCGCGGGATTGTTGTAGTCCTCGTTGTACATGGTGATGTAGTAGAAGCAGTTTTCGCTGTTCTCATACATGCGGCGAAGTCCGTCCTGGATGATGACCGCCATCTCGTACACATACGCGGGGTCGTAGGTCAGGCAGGTGGGCACGGTGCTGGAGAGCAGAGGGCTATGGCCGTCCTGGTGCTGGAGACCTTCGCCGAGCATGGTGGTGCGGCCGGCGGTGCCACCCATGAGGAAGCCCTTGCCGCGCGAGTCCGCAAAGGCCCACGCCATGTCGCCGATGCGCTGGAAGCCGAACATGGAGTAGTAGAGATAGAACGGAATCATCGGCACCTTGTAGTTGGAGTAGGCGGTGCCTGCGGCGGTGAAGCTGGCCATGGAGCCGGCTTCAGTGATGCCCTCTTCGAGGATCTGGCCGTTCTTCTTCTCGTTGTAGCCGAGCAGCATGTCGGCGTCGTGCGGTACGTACTTCTGGCCCTCCGGCGCGTAGATGCCGACCTGCTTCATCACGCTCTCAAAGCCGAAGGTGCGGCCTTCATCCGGAATGATGGGGACGATGAGCTTGCCGATCTCGGGGTTCTTCAACATGCCATTCAGCATGTTCACAAAGCCCATGGTGGTGGAGATGGTGCGGCCCTTGGAGCCGGCGAGCCAGGTCTGGAAGAAGTCGAGTTTGGGCGCGACGAAGGTGCTGGGCGGGACCTCGCGCGTGGGCAGGTAGCCGCCTAGTTCCGCGCGGCGTGCCTGCAGGTACTGCATTGCGGGGTCGGAGGCGTCGGGCTTGTAGAAGTCGGCGTTCTTGGCCGCCTCCTCGGGCAGGGGGATGTCAAAGCGCTGCACGAAGGCGTGGAGGCCGTCGTCGGTGAGTTTTTTCTCCGAGTGTGTGGGGTTGCGCGACTGCGCGCTGGCGATGCCGTAGCCCTTGACCGTCTTGGCGAGGATGACGGTGGGGCCGCCCTTGTGCTCGAGCGCGCGCTGGTAGGCGTTGAAGATCTTGACGGGGTCGTGACCGCCGCGGTGCAGGCGCTCGAGCTGGGAGTCGGTCTTGTCCTCGACCAGCTTGAGCAGCTCCGGGTACTTGCAGAAGAAGTGCTCGCGGAGGTAGGCGCCATCCTTGGCTTTGAAGGTCTGGAAGTCGCCGTCGACGCACTCTTCCATACGCTTGAGCAACAGGCCCTGGTGGTCGCGGGCGAAGAGCTCATCCCAGTCCGAGCCCCAGACGACCTTGATCACGTTCCAGCCCGCGCCGCGGAAGGTGCCTTCGAGTTCGTCGATGATGCGGGCGTTGCCGCGCACCGGGCCGTCGAGGCGCTGCAGATTGCAGTTCACGACGAAGATCAGGTTGTCGAGCTTCTCGCGGGAGCCGAGGCCGATCGCGCCGAGCGTATCCACCTCGTCCGTCTCGCCATCGCCGACGAAGGCCCAGACCTTGCGCTCGGTCTTTTCGATGAGGCCGCGGTTTTCGAGGTACTTCATGAACCGCGCCTGGTAGATCGCGTTCAGCGGGCCGATGCCCATGCTGACGGTGGGGAACTGCCAGAAGTCCTGCATCAGCCAGGGGTGCGGATAGCTGGAGAGGCCGGGTTCGCCGCGCAGTTCATGGCGGAAGTTCTTCAGGCGCTGCTCGTCAAAGCGGCCTTCCAGGTACGCGCGAGCGTAGACGCCGGGCGAGGCGTGGCCCTGGAAGTAGATGAAGTCGCCGGGCTGGTCGCCTTTGTCGCTGGCATACTTCGCGTGGAAGAAGTGGTTGAAGCCGACCTCCAGCAGCGTGGCCTGCGAGGAGTAGGTGGAGATGTGGCCGCCGATGCCGGGGTCGTACTTGTTCTGTTTGTGGACCATCGCCATCGCGTTCCAGCGCAGCAGCGCCTCGATGCGGCGCTCGAGCTGCCGGTCGCCGGGGTAGGGGACCTCGTCGTGCTTGGGGATGGTGTTCTGGTAGGGCGTGACGACTTCGCTGACGGTGGGCACGCCGGCCTCGCGGGCGCGGGTGCGGAGCGCGGAGATGAGCGCGGCGCCCTGCTCCCAGTCCTGCGCGACGACCTCGTCAAAGGCCTCAATCCACTCCGAGACCTCTGCGCTGAGGTCGAGCTTTACTGCCTCGTCGAGCTTGGTTGCCATGGAAACCCCTCCGGCGCGCGTGCGCGGGTCACTCTCTCTACGATAATGCGGCGGAGGGGATTCTGCACAGCTTTGGCCGGGTGAAATGGCAAAAGCGTTGACGCTAAGTAAGCCAAGTTTCGCGAAGGCCTCGTTGCGCAACTTTGTCGTAAACTTGGCGGACTTTGCGTCAAGGTCTTTGTTTTAGGTGGAGTAGTCGGCGTTGATGCTGACGTACTCGTGAGTGAGGTCGCAGGTGAGGAAGCTGGTGCGGCCGGCACCGGCGCCTAGATCGAGCGCGATGGCGTACTCGCGGGCGAGCATCGCGGCGTGGGTGGCGGCCTCGTTGTAGGCGGGGGCGAGCGCGCCGTTAGCGAAGACGGGCAGGCCGCCGATGTGGAGAGTTATGTTCGCGGGATCGAACACTACGCCGGCGCGGCCGGCGGCCGCGAGGATGCGTCCCCAGTTGGGGTCGGCGCTGGACCACGCGGTTTTGCACAGTGGCGAGGTGGCGATGGTGCGGGCGATGAGCTTGGCGTCGGCGTCGGTGGGTGCGCCGGAGATGTCGAGAGTGACGACGTGTGTAACGCCCTCGCCGTCGTCGATGATGGCGTGTGCGAGCGAGCGGCAGACTTCGTTCAGGGCGGTCTGGAAGGCCGCGGCGGTCTCGGGCGCGGCTTCCACGCCACTCGCGCCGCTGGCAAGAAGCAGCACGGTGTCGTTGGTGGACATGTCGCCGTCGATGGAGATGGAGTTGAAGCTGGCTTCGACGGCGGGGTTGAGCATGGCCTGCAGGTGCTCGGCGCAGGCGGCGAGGTCAGTGAATAGGTAGACCAGCATGGTCGCGTGGGGGACGACTTGCGGGCCGATCATGCCCGCGCCCTTGCAGCAGCCGAAGAGATGGACTTGTTTCTCGCCGACGGCGAAGCTGGCCTGCGCGACCTTGAGCTTCGTGTCGGTGGTGAGGATGGCGGTGGCGAAGGCTTCGGCGTGCGCCGCGGTGCTGCCCAGCGCGGACGCCGCGGCGGGGATTGCCGCAATGAGCTTGTTGGTGGGAAACGGCACGCCGATGATGCCGGTGGAGCTGGGGAAGACCTCGTCGAACACACAGCCGAGCGCTTCACCGGCGGCGCGGCAGGAGAGCTGGCAGGCATCGAGCCCGTTGGGGCCGGTCGCGCAGTTGGCATTGCCGGAGTTCACCAGCACGGCGCGGACCTTGTTGCCGGTGGCAGCGAGGTGCTGCTTTCCGATGGTAAGTGGCGCGGCGACGAGCTGGTTCGAGGTGAACATCGCCGCGGCGATCGCGGGGGTGTCGGCGACGGCGAACGCGACGTCGGGCCTGCCGCTGGCCTTGATGCCGGCTATGGCCGAGGACCAGCGAAAGCCGAGGGGGAGTGCGAGGGAGTCGCTGCGTGTCACTGTTCCACTTTATCAAGTAAGCGAGTTTTAAAGCTGGCTGAGAAAATTCATCAGAAGGTTCGTTGCCTGTTGAGGCTCCCGCTGGAGAAGCAAGTGCGGCCCTGCTATGGGCTCAATTTTCATCTCCGGCTTTGTATGGAGGATTTCATTGGCGCAGAATGCAGGGACAAGACGATCCTGCGTCGCTTGGAGATAGAGCATGGGAACGGAGATTTGCGACAGTTCGGCTCGAACATCTGAACCGGATACGTAACGAAGGCGCGAAGCCAGAGCCGCGGGCGCCAAAGTGGATAGCGCAGATTTCAATGAAGCAACGAGCGCGCTTGGTGCATCTCGACCGGCAAGCCAATGTTTCAATGCAAACGTTGGCAATTTGAAACGGAAAAGCGATGGCGCCAATAAGCCGAAAATCTTTCGGCGCCATCCCTTCAATGGACTTGTTGCAAAACCTGCACAGAGAACTAGGCCGCGAAGGCCTTGGGGTTGTTTGGCGGCGATCTCAATTGCTAAAAGGGACGAAAATGACTCTGCAATGAGAACGAACGGCTCTGTTGGCAGATCTGAATAGATCAGCTGCAATAGGGTTGAGGAGTTGAACGTCTCCTTTGGTGCGTAACGGAAAATTTGAACGTCCAGATGCCCGGAAAGGCTATTCATTAGCGGTTCGAATAACTTACCGGTGCCGTCCAAACCTGGCAGAAGAACGAGATTTTCGATAGGTGCGTTCATTTGGACATCACTATTCACTGTCGGTTGGGCTTCATCATACCTGTGGGTGGTCTTGCACTGCGGCGTATACTTTTTCGATAACAGGGAGTTTTTGACCATGAGCAGTAATGGAAACGGGCATTCGAATGGCAACGGCCACGTGAGCGGCAACGACTATCAGGTGCCGCAGCCGCGGCGCGACTGGATCGTGAAGCGCCGCGAAGAGGCCGCGCGCACCGGCGACACGAATATGAGCCAGATGCACTTCGCGCGCAAGGGGCTCATCACGGAAGAGATGGCGTTTGTGGCCCACAAGGAGAAGCTCTCGCCAGAGCTGGTGCGCGCGGAGATCGCCAAGGGGACGATGATCATCCCCGCGAACATCAACCACCCCGAGCTGGAGCCGATGGCGATTGGTGTGGAGTCGCTGTGCAAGATCAATGCCAACATCGGGAACTCGGCGCTCGTGTCCAACGTGGACGAGGAGCTGCGCAAGCTGCATACGGCTGTCCACTACGGGGCCGATACGGTAATGGACCTGTCTACCGGTGGCGACATTCCAATGATCCGCGAACAGATAATCCGCCACTCGCCGGTGCCCATCGGGACTGTGCCGCTGTATGAGGCACTCAGCCGAGTGAAGAAGGTCGAGGACCTGAACATCGATCTGTATCTGGAAGTGATCGAGGAGCAGGCCGAGCAGGGTGTGGACTACTTCACCATCCATGCGGGCGTGCTGATTCAGTATGTTCCGATGGTGTCCAAGCGCATCACGGGCATTGTGAGCCGCGGCGGCGCGATCCTCGCGCAGTGGATGACCGCGCACCACAAACAGAACTTTCTGTATGAGAACTTCGACCGCATCACGAAGCTGATGGCGAAGTATGATGTGAGCTATTCGCTGGGCGATGGGCTGCGGCCCGGCTGCGTGGCCGATGCCAGTGATGAGGCGCAGTTTGCCGAGCTGAAGACGCTCGGCGAGCTGACCCGACAGGCCTGGAAGGACGACGTGCAGGTGATGATCGAAGGCCCCGGCCACGTGCCGATGGACAAGATCAAGGAGCAGGTCGACAAGGAAGTCGAGCTCTGCGACGGCGCGCCGTTTTATGTGCTGGGGCCGCTGGTGACTGACATCGCTCCGGGGTATGACCACATTACTTCGGCGATCGGAGCGGCGATGATCGGCTGGTACGGCGCGGCGATGCTGTGCTACGTCACGCCCAAGGAGCACCTCGGGCTGCCGAATGAGAAGGACGTGAAGGACGGCATCATCGCCTACAAAATTGCGGCGCACGCGGCGGACATTGCGCGGCACCGGCCGGGCGCGCGCGACCGCGACGACGCCATAAGTCACGCGCGCTACACCTTTGACTGGGACAAGCAGTTTGCGCTCTCGCTCGACCCGGAGACGGCGCGCGGCATGCACGATGAGACGCTGCCTGACGATTACTACAAGGAAGCTGCATTCTGCTCGATGTGCGGGCCGAAGTTCTGCAGCATGAACTGGTCCAGCAAGGTGGATAAGTTCAACGAGGAGGTACACGGGTTGAAGAAGCCGGACCTGACTCAGATCGTTACCGAGCAGATGGCGCTGCGGAGTTAGCGTAAGCGCTTAAGCCGTGAAACGAAAGGCCCACGTGGAGGCGCGGGCCCTTCGCTCGGAGAGCGATCATTATGCCGATGAACAACACTGCGGGCAGGAGAGATACGACCGCTCTCCACGAGCGAGGAATCCGCACGTTCTGAACACTTTGCGGCATGGCCCTGTGGATGTAAATGCTACGAACGTCGGTATCCCAACCCCTACATTAGTAATGGGATACGTCCCATTTTGGGTCACTTGACGGCGTCTTCGAGCAGGCTCGCGGCGTGGTTGAGCGCCTGGATCAGGGCATCCAGCTGCGCCTGGGTACGGGCGCTGTCGGCGGCGTCGATGCCCTCATTGACGCCGGGGATGACGACGGCGGCGTAGCCGGTGAACTCGCCGGGAGCGTAGATGGTGTGCTTGTACCAGGGCCGCTTGGGCAGGCCGGCCTGGTTGAGCAGGGCGGTCTCGGCGTCGCGCAGGGCAAAGTTCAGGCCAGCGAGCGCGGTCCCGGGCTGGGGGTTCATCTGCATCTGGTGAACCTTCTCTCCGGCGGCGGCGAAGCGCTGAGCGGCGGTGTCGGCGGGGCCGAAGTCCACCTTCATGCCGGTGGCGGTGGCGCGGCCCTGGGCTTCCTTGAGGTAGCCGACGATCTGCTGCCCGTAGAACTGGTCATCATAGGGCAGCACGTCGGCATCGGCCATGTGCACAATCTCCAGGCCGAAGATGCGCGCCTGCTGCTGCTCGTAGACGAAGGTGGGGTCGGCGAACTTGACGAACCAGTTGTAGTTATCAAACGCGGAGTGATATACGCCGTAGGGGCCGTCCGAGCCGATGTCCGTAGAGGGCACGCCGAGGTGCTGGATGAACGGGGTGTAGTCCGACCCGGAGCCGAGGGTGCCGATGCGGACCTCGGAGAGCGGCTCGGCTGCGCGAACTGTTCCGTTGCGGCTGCCCTCGCCGGACTGCTGGGTCTTCAACCATTGGTCATAGACGCTGCCGCCCCTCGGGCTGGGGACCTCGCGGGCGATCTCGCGCAGGAACTGCTGGAGCGACGGGACGGCGGAGGCGGTGAAGTCCGGGCCGGAGACGCCGACGTCGGTGTTGAAGTAGGCGACGGCGTGGGCGAGTTCGTTGGCGTGCAGCTCAGCCCACTCGGTGGAGCCGATCAGGCCTTCTTCCTCGGCATCCCAACTGCCGATGACGATGGTGCGGCGGGGCTTCCAGCCGAGCTTGATGAGTTCGCCGAGGCCATGCACGGCCTCCAGCATGGCAGCGGTGCCGCTGTTGGGGTCGACCGCGCCGAAGACCCAGGCGTCGCGATTGTTGCCGGCGACGACCCAGGCGCGGCTGTCCCAGCCGGGGATGGTGCCGATGACGTCCCAGATGGTGCGCAACTGGTAGTCCTGCACCAGGTTCATGTGGACGGTGATGGAGTCGGTGCCGCCCAGGTGGTAGGTGAAGGGCAGACCGCCCTGCCAGTCGCGCGGCGACTCGGGACCCTCCAGCCCTTTCAGGATGGGCGTGGCGTCCTGGTAGGAGAGCGGGTTGGAAGGAATCAACGGCTGGTTCATCTTGGCGCGATCGAGGATGCGGCTGGACTCCGGCAGATCGGGCGTGGAGGCGACGCCGGGAGTCTCGGGGTCACCGGGATAGAGCGGCAGGAACTGGACGGAGCCGCGCTGCACGGCGGTCGCTGGCCGATAGGGGCCGCGCGGATAGACGTCGCCGCGGTCGTAGCCGTCGTCGGCGGGGTCAGAGTAGATGAGCACACCGACGGCGCCGTACTGTTGGGCGAGATAGACCTTCACGCCACGGAAGTTGGCGCCGTAGCGCACCAGGACGATCTTGCCCTTGACGCTGACGCCCATCTGCTCCAGCTTCTTGAAGTCTTCGACCGTGCCGTAGTTGGCGTAGACCACCGGTGCGGTGACGTCGCCGGAAGCAGAAGAGCCGTTGAAGGCGGGCAGGATGCGCGGGTCGTCCTGGAAGGGATCGCCGCCGTAGGCCTTGGGGTCCACGTGTTCGGGCGTGGGGCCGGTCATCAGGCGGCGCCCGGAGGCGTCGAGGACGGTGATCTCAATCTTGGTTGGCGCGTTGAGGTAGACGCGGAAGGGAACGATCTGGGTCTGGAGACCGGCGGCCTTGAACTTGGCGGCGACGTAGAGCGCGGTGCGGTAGTCCTCCGGGGAGCTGGCCCAGTGGGGCTCGGAGGTGAGCTTCTGCAGTTCCTCTCCGGCGAGCGCGGCGTTGGGCACGGCCAGGAAGAGGTCGTCCCACTTTTTGTACTTGGAGAAATCGGCGTAGCCGAAGACGCTGGGCGACGGGCCGAGATCCATGACGATGGGCATGGAGGCGGCAGGGATGGTGGCCGTTGTAGCGACAGGGGAGGAAGAGGCTGGCGGTGTCGCGGCCGGGGCCTCTTCCGCCGGGGGCGGAGGCAGCGTGGCCACTGGAGCGGTTGAGGCTGGAGCTGCTGTTTGAGTCGGCTCAGGCGTGGGTGGTTGAGGCGTAGGCGCAGCCGCAGTGGGTGTAGGAGTTGGTGCCGTTTCGGTGGGGGCGGGCGGCGCTGTAGCTGTGGGCTCCGTGGCCGGCAGGGTGGAGGTTGCAGGTGGCGTCGCGGGAGCCGAGGTCTCTGCGGCGGGTTGGCTCGATCCGACGGGGGCCGGGGTGGATACAACGGCGGAGGGCACGGTCGCGGGAGGTGCAGAGACCTCGGGCGAGGGAGACGGTGTCGTAATCGTGGGGACGTTCGTCGCAGGTGTCGGAGTGGGTTCGGGGGTCGATGCTGTAGCGGGCGGCGCTGCCTTGGGCCTGATCGCGCGTCTAGCCGCTGTGCGTTTCGGATAGACCGGTGGCGGCGCGTTGGGACGAGCCGGGGTGGGCTCCCCGATGGAGGTCTGGGTTGCAGGCGAGGTTGTCGCCGTGGGCTGCGCGGCCTCAGGAGGCGTTGCGCTCGGGGACGATGGCGCCGTTGCCGGCGGAACCGGCGGCGTTTCGGTGTCGATAGAGTTTTGTTGGGGTGCGGTCTCCGTGGGATCGGGCGGCTCGGTGTGGAGGTTGACCGGGACGGGCTGAGGCACGGAAGACTTGGTGGGCAGCGATCCGGCAAAGACCGGGATGACGACCGGCGTCGCCTCCGGCTTGGGAGGCGCGCTGGCGTCCTGAGACTGGGTGGGCTGCTCCTGTGCCGGGGCGGACAGGGCTCTCCGCGGGACCAGCGGTCGGGCCGTTGCGAATGCAGGGAAAAGGAGAAGAAAGGCCCAGGCTGTGAAACGGCGCATCGTGAGGAACTCCTTGAGTCGTCACCTAGGAGTTTACGCGAAGACCATGCCTGGGCCTCATGGCGAAAAGATGTTCTACAGGGGCTGGGTGCAGAACTTGCAGCGGGTCGCGGCCAGCGGCACCTCGGAGAGGCACTGCGGGCAGTCCTTGGTGGTGGCCTCCTCCTTGGCTTCGGCGCGCGCCAGCAGGGACTTCACCGGCAGCACGACGAAGAAGTAGATGACGAAGGCAACGATCAGGAAGTTGATGACCGCGTTGAGGAAGAGCCCATAGTGGAGGACGCCGGGCGCGACATAGTTAGCCGGCAGCGGGTTGGGAGGCACCACCGCATGCAGCACCGGCATGTGGAAGACCAGCGTGGAGAAGTCCGGCGCGCCGAACAGAGCGGAGATGAACGGCGTGATGATGTTCGCCGTGAGCGAGCTGGTGATGGCGCCGAAGGCCGCCCCGATGAGAACGGCGACCGCGAGGTCAACGACGTTGCCGCGCAGGATGAAGTCGCGAAATCCCTTGAACATGAATCCTCCAGATACGATGAGTCGAGCGAGAGCAGGTCGCCGCTTGGGTGAACTGGGCGAGTATATCCCAATGGAATCTGCCGGTCTTGCCGGAGCGGCGAGCTCCGGGCCTGTGAGCTGCGAGTGTGCAGCGCGCGGGCTGACGTATTCTGGCTGGGTGAGTCCCTCCTCTATGCGTGTGCGACTAATCTCGTTCGGAGCGCTGAAGTCCGCGTTTGCCGCGGGCGGCGAGAGCCGCGAGCTGCGCGCTGGCGAGTCCGTGGGCGGGCTGCTGGAGCTGCTGCGCGCGGAGGCTGTGCTTCCCGAGGATGTGCTGCGCGGAGTGGCGGTCGCTGTAAATCACGAGTATGCCAGCGCAACGCATACGCTGCACGACGGCGACGAGGTGGCGATATTGCCTCCGGTGAGTGGAGGCAGCGAGAGCAAGGTTGCGCTGGTGCGCGAGGCCATCGACGCGGCGGCAGTGGTAGAGAGCGTGAAGGCCGGGGCGGACGGCGCGGTGTGCGTCTTTGACGGCATCGTGCGCGACAACACCCGCGGACGCCGCACTCTGCGCCTGGACTACGAGGCGTATGAGGAGATGGCGCTGCGCCAGATGAACCTGCTGCGCGAGGAGGCGATGGAGCACTTCGGCGTGCGCGAGGTGGCGATCGTGCACCGGCTGGGGCGGCTGGAGGTGGGTGAGACCAGCGTGTTGATCGCAGTGGCCTCTGCGCATCGCGGCGCGGCGTTTGAGGCCTGCCGCTGGGTAATCGACACGCTCAAGAAGACCGTCCCAATCTGGAAGCGGGAGCAGTTCGCTGATGGCGCGGTGTGGGCCGACGGCGAACCGTTCCCCGCAGAGATTGCAGGGACCCCCCGGTGAACGCAGCACGCATCGCACTCGCATCGCTTGTACTGCTACCGGCAGCGGCGCTGTGCGCGCAGCAGCCAGCGCCTATAGAAAGGCAGACGCCGGAGATTCCCACCATCCATGTGGAGAGCCGGCTGGTGAGCGTCGCGCTGAATGTGGTGGACGCCAACGGCGCGCCGGTGGGCGGGCTGACGCAGTCGGACTTCGAGATCGCGGAAGATGGCAAACCGCAGAAGATCGCGGTGTTTGAGAAGGAGTCGTCGACGCCGCTGGAGATTGTGCTGGCCATCGACGCCAGCGAGAGCGTCTTTGCGGACGACCGCCTGGAGCGCGATGCGGCGAAGACCTTTGTGCGCTCGCTGCTGCGGCCGCAGGACCGCCTGGATCTGATGAGCTTCGCCGACAGCGTGGACGAGCTGGTGGGTTTTACCAGCGATACACACCAGATCGAGGACGGGCTGGGCCGCATCCAGCACGGCGACGCGACCGCGATGTATGACGCTGTCTATCTGGCATCGCAGCGGCTGGGCGAGGCGTCCGCGGCGCCCGGTGCGCGCAAGGTGGTCGTGCTGATTACCGATGGCGAGAACACTACGCACCACGGCAGCTACGACGACGCCATCGAGCAGGCGGAGCGAGCTGGGGCCATGCTGTATGCGTTGATCATTGTGCCCGTGGACGCCGACGCCGGTCGCAACACCGGCGGCGAACATGCGCTGATCCAGATGTCCAGAGACACCGGCGGCAAGTACTACTATGTCGAAGACAAGCGCGACCTCGGGCCGGCCTTCCAGCATGTCTCAGATGACCTGAGGACGCAATATACGGTCGGCTACTATGCTCCGCAGCGCGGCGTGGAGCTCTCCGGGTTGCGACATATTCACCTGGAGTTGAAGGACCCGGCGCTGCGGGCGAAGTACACGCTGCGCTACAGGACGGCATACTACGGGAACCGGGAGCGTCCTTAATCGCATCAGACTAAGGATGAAGCGCCGCATGGCAAGAGTTCCCCATTACAATCTGGATATGTCCACGAACAAGAAGCGCCACAAGGGACCGCCCTCCGGCGAGACCGGGCAGGAGGCGCTGTATCTGAAGTCGCTGAGCGACCGCCAGGTGCAGGTCGCCGTGAAGCTGCGCGACGGCGAGGTGGTGCATGGCTGGATTGAATACTTTGACGACATGATGGTGCGGCTGACGCGCGAGGGCAAGCCGAATCTGTTTATCTATAAGTCGCAGATTCGCACCATCACCGAGGGTGGGGCGGCGGGCTCGCGACGCAGCGGCAACCGCGAAGAGGGTGCGCGGCTGTAAGGAAGATATTGGAAGGAAGTCTGTGACAGAGTTGGTCAGCAAGGCAGAAGAGATTGCGCGCGAGGCGGGCGCGCTGTTGCGCGAGTTCTACCATCGCGGCGTGCGCACCGAGTACAAGGGCGACGTGGACCTGGTCACCGAGGCCGACCGCAGCAGCGAGAAGCTGATCGGCGAACGCCTGCGCGCGGCGTTTCCGACTCACGGTATCTACGGCGAAGAGGGCACCCGCTCCGGCCTCGACGCCGAGTTCCGCTGGTACGTGGACCCGCTCGACGGCACGACGAACTTCGCGCACGGATTCCCTGCGTTCTGCGTGTTGCTGGGCTGCGAGCGCCGGGCCAAGGGATTGAAACCCGACGAAGACGGGGAGATGGTCGCGGGCGTGACCTACGATCCGCTGCGCGATGAGATGTTCGCGGCGGCAAAGGGTGCGGGCGCGACGCTGAACGGCGAGCCGATCCACGTCTCCAGGACCAGGGTGTTGGCGGAGTCGCTCATCGCGACGGGCTTCCCCAGCCAGAAGCGGCATCGCAGCCCGAACGTTCACTTCTACCAGGAGTTCACGCTGCGCTCGCACGGCGTGCGGCGTGCGGGGTCGGCGGGGCTGGATATGGCGTACGTCGCCTGCGGGAGGCTGGAAGCCTTCTGGGAGTTCCAACTGAAT
>Ga0302145_10000653_pt1 | contig 14309 bp, 18 predicted proteins | sample I_Bog_E2_3_FD_192437 | JGI IMG/M metagenome (GOLD analysis project Ga0302145, IMG submission 192437) | Peat permafrost microbial communities from Stordalen Mire near Abisko, Sweden - I_Bog_E2_3 | ecosystem: Environmental > Terrestrial > Soil > Wetlands > Peat | place: Sweden: Abisko, Stordalen... | reverse complement strand
AATTCGGCGTGAGCAGGTGAAACCGGCCCTGGTGCAAGCCGTCCAGCCGTAGGTCGATGGGCGGATGCCCTCGACGGGCAGCCTGCGGCGGTCTTTAGTTGTTGTTGTTGTTGTTGTTGTTGTTGTCGCCGTCGCTCGGGCGCTCGCCGGCAATTAAGCGCGGCCGGCTGCTGCGGTGAGTTGTCTCACGCCCTGGCGCGAACGAATTTCGCGCTCGGCAATCAGCCAGTCCTGATTCTGGTTACCGTTGCCGCCTCCACCAGTCGTTCTGCGCTGTAGGTAGAGTTCGTAAGCCCGGCGGCGAATCTCTTCCTCGATATTGACCGAAGCAACAATGACAGGAACCTGGTTCACCGGCGTTTGGTTGAGCAGCGTTCCAATCTTGCTAGCGTCCTTGCGAGCTTCCTCAGGAGCTTGTTTCTGAATTTCCGGCGCTACCTGCACAACGGCAGGGGCGGCGGGAACTTCTGTCTTCTTGCGGCGAGTGGTGGTGGTTGTAGTGGTTTTGCGAGCCATGGAGTACTCCTTACAGATACCTAATTCCAGGAATGGTCTTACGTATTGAATCAGCGACATATGCTGCACACCGATCGTCGCCCGAGTATTTGCGATGAATGATCTATCTACTATAGCGCGAACGCCTGTGGAAATGCTCGCGCCAGTCATCGAAAAAATCGATAGACCGCATAAGAAAAGTCACTTCTTTGCCGACGTCGCGCCGGTCGAACTCGCGAAAAACGGCAAAAGTACTCTAGTAACTTGTCCAAAAGTCTATAGTGCCTTCAGGATAGATGAGTAAAGTTCTACGAGCCATACCTATGTCATTGACCGGCAATCAAGCGTTCGGAGCCAAGACCGCCAAGGCCACTCTCGGCGACCTGGAAAGCATGCTCCCCGCTTCACCGAGCTCGGACCGAGTTTGTCTAAAGCTGGCCCAGATCCTTCGGGTGAGACGCAACGAAGTGGCTCTGCTCAGGTTAGACAAGGGCAGTCTGCGGTTCATCTTTCCGCCGGAACTGCGTTCCGCGGGCGCAATACCTCTGGGCGGATCGGCGGTGGCAGCGCGAACGGCAGCGACTCGCACTCCACTTCTGTCGAATACCTTCATGCGGGTGAAACATGCCAGCCTGTTTGAAGCGGTCAAGCTGGGAGCCGAGGAAGAAGATCGGAGCCTGGATCAGATGCCGATTCAGAAAATCATGTCGGTTCCGGTTGCGAACTCGGCCGGGCACGTGATGGGAGTGGTGCAGGTTTCGCGCAAAGGCCTGGATGCTTCCTTGTCGGGCGCAGATTTCACGACCGCCGACTTGGTGCAACTGGAAAAGGCCGCGGAGATTGTCTCGCGGATGCCGTTTATGCAGGAAGGCGCGGAGATTTAGGCTGTAAGCTGTAATTTGAAGCACCGTAACGCGCGCGCATGGTTGTCGCGCAATCTTTACACCGCATGACCGGCGCAAAAACCGGATGCCCAGGCCCACTGGAAGTTGAAGCCGCCAAGTTGGCCGGTAACGTCGACCACTTCCCCGATAAAGAAAAGGCCGGGCACTTTCTTTGCTTCCATGGTTTTTGCGGAAAGTTCGCCGGTATCGACTCCGCCAGCGGTGACTTCCGCTTTTCCGTAACCTTCCGTCGATTGCGGGTTTAATTCCCACGCATGCAGTTGATGTTCGGCTTCGGCGAAAGCGCGATCGGAGTTGCCAGTGAGAGGATGGTTCTCGATCCAGCGGTCGGCGAAACGCCGGGGCAAGACTTCCCGCAACAGCGACTTCCAGTTCGACGGATCGCGATGGCCGCCGTTTCGCATCTCGGCGGCAAGATCGCGTCCGGGCGCAAGGTCGAGATGGATAGGCTCTTTGCCGTCCCAGTAGGAAGAGATCTGGAGAATTGCCGGCCCGCTAACGCCGTGATGAGTGACCAGCATATTTTCGCGGAATGTTTGCCTTGAGCCCGGAGTGGAAGCCACCACTTCGGTCGAGACTCCCGCCAGATCGCACCAGCGCTTGCGGTCGCGTTCGCTAAAGACGAGAGGAACCAGCGCGGGGCGCGGGGGCTGGATTCTCAGTCCGAATTGGCGGGCCAGATCGTAGCCAAACGGCGTGGCGCCGATTTTCGCGATGGACAAGCCTCCGGTGGCGACGACCAGGCGGGGCGCGTCGAAACTGACGCCCTCTGCTTGCACTGTGAACTGGTTTTGATTTGCGTTCTTGCGCACTTCTTTGATTTTTGTGTCGAGCAGGATTTCCACTCCAGCATCGCGGCCTTCCTGCTCCAGCATGGCAACGATGTCACTGGCAGCTCGATCGCAGAACAACCCGCCGAGCTTTTTCTCGTGATACGCGATGCGATGTTTTTCGACGAGGCGAATGAAGTCGGCGGGCGTATAGCGCGCGAGTGCCGACTTGGCGAAGTGGGGGTTGGCCGAAAGAAAATTTTCGGCGGTGGTGTGGAGGTTGGTGAAATTGCAGCGGCCGCCGCCGGAGATCAGGATTTTCTTGCCGATGCGGTCGGAGCGCTCGAGGACGACGACGCGGCGTCCGCGCTTGCCGGCTTCGATGGCACACATCAGGCCGGCAGCGCCTGCTCCGAGAATGATGACGTCGTAGTTCTTTTCCACGCAGAAACGAGATTAGCAGGCGCATCCGTTGCGCGAGGTCTAATTACCGCCGGGATCGCCGGTACCGGCCTTCTGCGGTTGCGGCCGCAACGACTGCAGGAATGCAACAATCTGCCAGCGCTCGGGCTCCGGGAGCTTCGACCAAACCGGCATACCTCGGCGAACCACGCCGTTGGTCAAGAGCCAGAAAAGCGTTCCCGGTGTTGCCTGCTGCACTTCCTCGCGCAGTAAATTCGCGCCGTGCATTGTGCCTCCGGCTCCCCTGCCATGGCATTCGGCGCAGTGTTGTTCAAAGAGCTTTGCGCCCGCGGCCACCGCCTCGGCGTCGCCCGACAGAGGGTTTGTCTTCTCTCTCGCCTTTGCCGGAGCCTCGTCGAGTACGGCGTAGATTGATACCTGGCTCTTCGGCGCAGCCGCCTGCGCCAGAGCCCGACCACTTCCACAGACGCCAATTCCAAAAACGGCAATGGCCAGGGCCGCTCGATGGATACGCCCTGCGGCGCGAGATGGGACGACGAACTCTTTCATAGACGGCCTCCGAACAGACGCGAGAGGACTTTCCCGAATCCGGAGAACTCGCGTGAAAGTCCCCAACGCAGCAACAGTCGATGACTGTTGTCGTTCAATCCGAAGCCACTCGAAAGACGGACTGTCCAATCCGACGGGAGATTCCAGGCGACGACTGGGGCGAGGTAATGAGACGTGTCGTGCAGGCCGGGACTCTGCGTGTCGCCCAGGCCTCCGTACATTTCCACTCCGGCTATAAAATTCTCTGGGCAGAAATTGCAGCGGTTCGGCGAAGCTCTCAGCGCGAGTGGACGACTGGCGCCAACGGCGTAGGCGAACTCCCAGGGCTCGCTCGGCAACAGGTTCTTGGTAACAATGGGATTCACAGCGACATTCCATCCTTTGAATGTGCTGGAAAGCAGAAGCTTCATTTCCAATTCGTGGTCATGCTCCTTTCGCAATACGGCGTTGGAAACGGCGTAGTCGGACTCTACGTCGTGTCCCTCGACTTCTTTTAGAATTTTGTCCGCCGCATTCGTATTTTCGAATTCGATGTAGAGCACCGGATTCACGAAGTGCTCGCGCTGCAGCAGGCGAAATCGGTTTTCCAAACGAGTGCCCGTGAAAATCGTGCTGTCGTTGAAAGTGGTCTGTCCGGACACATAGACCTCGGCCGTCCACCAGGCGGTGGCGCCGTACTCGAATTCCGTCCAGAAGGCATCGAAGTCATTGCCGCCGCGCTGCGTGCCAAAGGTGGAAAAATACTCGACTTCCAGACTTCCCGGCTCTTCGAGATAGTGGTCGTACGTCACGATGTAAGGGCTTTCCTGGGCTGCAAGCAAGGATGCCCGGCAGAGAAACAGGGCCACAAGCAACGCACTGACCACAGAACGGGGAAGTATTTCCCGGAGACGCTCGGGAACAACGCGGGCGGCCATTGTCTCTCCTATCATTGATTCCGATTCGTTGATTCCGAATCGTTCTTATTGCGACTTAGTCGCATAACGATTACAATGTGAGCGTAAAGTGCGTTTCCAGGCGCTGTCAATGGACAGCTAGATTTTTCGTCGCAGATTATTTGCGATGGAGTCGCAACTCGAACAAGGAGGATTCGAATGCCGCTGCCGCAGACCGAGATTCCCGGACGCTTGCAGATGCAACTGGCGGAGCGCGGGATTCGCATGACGGGTCCACGCCGCGCGATTCTGAGTGTGATTGAGACCGCGACCAAACATCTGGACGCCAGCCAGATCCTGCGCAAGGCGCGCACGGTGGATGCGTCGGTGGATCGCAGCACCGTCTATCGAACGCTCGACCTGCTGAAGCGACAGGGGATGATCGATGAGCTCGACCTGATGCACCTGAACGGAGAGCGCCATTACTACGAGCGCAAGACGGGCCACGATCACATCCACATGGCCTGTCTCCGGTGCGGAAAAATCACCGAATTTGTGAGTAAGACCTTCGAGTCCCTGAAGAAGCAATTGGAGGGAGAGTGCCGCTTCCACATCCTGGTGGCGCGGCTCGAAGTCGGCGGGTATTGCTCGGCTTGCCGGCGGTAGGGTTGGTGAAAAAAGCAGATCGGCACAGTACCGGAGAGTCTCCAGTTTGGTATGCTGGTCGAAATCTTCCTGGGGTCCACGGAATCCAGCGGTACACAATTTTTTGTATGTTAGCCGGTATTCGAACCCGCGATTTGCGCAAGGTCTATACGTCGCCGCCACCGCTTGCCTCCGGTGGCGGCTTCGGATTCGGCGCGGCGCGGGGCAAAGGGAAAAAACAGCCGAAAGCCGAGATCGTTGCGCTCGACGGCATCTCCCTCGAAGTTTCGCCGGGGGAAATCTTCGGGCTGCTGGGACCGAATGGGGCGGGCAAATCGACGACCGTGGGTGTACTCACCACACGTGTCCGTCCAACGGGCGGGCAGGCGTGGATTGGCGAGCATGACGTGTGGGGGGAGCAGGTCGCGGTCAAGCGGTTGATTGGCGTGGTGCAGCAGCGCCCGAACCTCGACTTTACTCTTACGGCCCGCGAAATCCTGCTCTTCCACGGCGCATATTTTGGCGTCGACTCGAAAACGCGGGGCGAGCACGCGGAGAAGCTGCTCGACCGCTTCAAGCTCACCGACCGCGCCGACCAGATGGTGCGGGGATTTTCCGGCGGCATGATGCAGCGTCTGTCGATTGCCCGCGCCATGATGCATGATCCGCAGGTACTTTTTCTGGACGAGCCCAGCGCGGGACTCGATCCGCAGACGCGGCTGCTGCTGTGGGAGATCATCCGCGAATACAACCAGAGCGGCAAGACGATCCTGCTGACCACGCACAATATGGAGGAGGCGGATGCGCTCTGCCAGCGCCTGGCCATCATCGACCATGGGAAGAATATCGCGTTGGGCACACCGGCGGAACTAAAGGCTTCGGTCCCGGGCGGCTATCTGCTGCGCTTGCGCTTCGGCCAGCACTCGCCCGAGATGCTCCAGCGTCTTCAGGCCCTGGCGGGTGTGAGAGAAGTACGCCCAAACAACGATCATTCCGCCGACGTGTATGCCGATCGCGGGGGCTCGCTCGTCGGGGAGATTGCCAATCTCGCCTCGGGCGCCGCGGTGGAATTGTGCGACGTGCACATTTCGGAGCCCAGTCTGGAGAATCTTTTTCTGCACCACACGGGAAGGAGCTTGCGCGATTGAACTGGACGACTTTCTTAGCGTTGCTCGGGCGCGATGCTCATGTCGCTCGCCGCAATATTGTGCCGCTGCTGCTGCAGACGTTCCTGCAGCCGATGATGTTTGTGTTTGTCTTCGGCCGGGTGATGGTGTCGAGCGGCTACATGCCGGCTGCCTACAAGAGCCTGCTGCTGCCCGGGATCATGGCGATCAGCATGGTGTTCACGGGAGTTTGGGCGGTCGCGATGCCTTTGATTGCGGAGTTTCAGTTCACGCGCGAGATCGAAGACCGCCTGCTGGCGCCGATCGAAATCTCGTGGCTGGCCATCGAGAAGGTAATTTTTGGCACGATGCAGGCGCTGGTTGCCGGCTTGGTGGTGATCCCGATGGCGTGGCTGTTGCTGCGTCCGGTGGAGTTCAACCTGCACTCTCCGCTGCGCTTTGCCTGGGTTACCGTGCTGGTCGCGCTTTTCTCAGCCTGCGGCGGTTTGGCGCTCGGTTGCAGCGTCAGCCAGACCCACATCGGATTGATGTTCAGCATGGTCCTGACCCCGATGATCTTTTTCGGCTGCACCTATTATCCCTGGAGCGCGCTGGCGCATTTCCCCATCCTGCAAAAAGTCGTCCTGATCAACCCGCTGGTGTACGCCAGCGAGGGACTGCGCGGCACGCTCGTGCCGCAGTTTCCCCACCTTCCGGTGCTGGCGGTGCTGATCGTGTTGACAGCGTTTGACGCGCTGTTTCTGGCGGTCGGACTGCGGCAATTCCATGCAAAGGCAGTCAGTTAGCTCGAATTCCGATTGGTGGGGCGACGGGCGTCTCGCCCGTCCCGAAGGGCCGCATTGTGGCTGGCGGGCACATCCGATTCCTCGCCCAGCATCGCTAAAACCCCAACCACAGCGACGTGACCAGGATCACAGCCTCTTGGCAGGCAGACCGGGAAAATAGCTAAGAAGTGCATCGGAGGTTCCGTGTTCAAAATCGTTCATGCCCAGTTTATTGCCCCTGGGATCAAGCGCTTCACGATTGAGGCGCCGCGGATCGCGCGCAAGCAGCGGCCGGGGCAGTTTGTCATCCTACGGATTTGTGAAAACGGCGAACGCATTCCGCTGACCATCGAAAAATCGGATCCGGAACACGGGACCGTCAACATCGTGGTGCAATCGATCGGCAAGACCACCAACCTGCTCAATTCGCTCGAAACCGGGGACAGCATTCTCGACATCGTCGGGCCTCTGGGCAAGCCTTCGGAGATTAAGAGCTACGGCACGGTGGTGGCGATCGGGGGCGGCGTGGGAACGGCAATGGCGTATCCGACGGCAGCGGCGATGAAGCGGGCCGGTAATAAGGTGATCTCGATCATCGGGGGACGAAACAAAGACTTGGTCCTTCTGGAGGACGAGATGCGCGAGGTGAGCGACACGGTTTTCGTCACCACCGACGACGGCAGCTACGCCGACAAGGGATTGGTCACGGACAAGCTGCGGCAATTGATCGAGAACGGAACGCGCATTGACCTGGTGGTGGCGGTTGGCCCGATTCCAATGATGAGGGCGGTGGCGGAGATGACGCGCAAGGAGCACATCCACACCGTGGTCAGCCTAAATCCGATCATGATCGATGGCACGGGCATGTGCGGCGGCTGCCGCGTGATGGTGGAAGGCAAGAGCGAATTTGCCTGCGTCGACGGGCCCGAGTTCGACGCGCACCGCGTGGATTTTGCCGTCCTGGTGCAGCGCAATTCTATGTATCGCGACGCGGAAAAGCGGTCGCTGGACGAGTACCGTCAGGAAGTGGAAGCCAAGAAGGTTGACGTGAAGCAAGCTCCGACTGAAGTCGTGGCGGCGGGATGCGCACTGGAGGCGAAGCAATGACGACCGAGAAAGTGAAATCGAAGAATCCGGTGCCCAATCGCGAACGTATCAAGATGCCGCGGCTGCACATGCCGGAGCAAGCGCCGTCGATACGGGCGCACGAGTTCACCGAAGTTAACCTGGGATATTCGGCGGAGTTGGCGCGGCAGGAGGCGATCCGCTGCCTGGAGTGCGGCAAGCCGACTTGCACGAACGATTGCCCGGTGGGCGTGAAGGTCAAGGATTTTGTGCAGTTGATCGTGGACGGCGACTTCATGGCCGCGGCGGCGAAGATCCGCGAAGACAACGTGTTGCCTGCGATTACTGGACGCGTCTGTCCGCAGGAAGACCACTGCGAAGGCGCTTGTCTGCTCAAGCGAAAAGGCGAGTCGCTCGGCATCGGATACCTGGAGCGCTTTGTCGCCGACTACGAGCAGCAGCACTTCGACCTCAGCACGATCGTAAAAGCGCCGCCGACGGGGAAAAAGGTGGCGATCGTGGGCAGCGGGCCAGCGGGGCTGACCACGGCCGGCGATCTGGTGCAAAAAGGGCACGCGGTGCATGTATTCGAGGCGCTGCACGAAATCGGTGGCGTGCTGGTGTACGGCATTCCGGAGTTCCGGCTGCCGAAGAAAATCATTCGCCAGCAAGTGGACTATATGCGCGCCATGGGCGTGGAATTCGAAACCGATGTCGTTGTCGGACGCACCGTCACCATTGACGAATTGCTGGAAGAAGAAGGATTCGACGCGGTGTTTATCGCCACCGGCGCGGGCCTGCCGCAGTTCATGGGCATTCCGGGCGAGCACCTAAATGGGGTGTACTCGGCGAACGAATTTTTGACTCGTATCAACCTGATGCATGCCTACGAATTCCCCAAGTACGACGAACCGATGGTCGATTTGAAGGGCAAGAACGTGGCGGTGATCGGCGGCGGAAACACGGCGCTTGATGCCATCCGCTCGGCGCTGCGGCTGGGCGCAGGGAAGGCGTATGTCCTGTATCGTCGCAGTGAAGCGGAGATGCCGGCACGTGCCGAGGAAGTGAAGCACGCCAAGGAGGAAGGCATCGAATTCCATGTGCTGACTGCGCCGACCGAGTTCTTATCGGACGGCAAGGGTTGGCTCACCGGAGCACGCTGCCTCAAGATGGAACTGGGCGAACCGGACGCTTCGGGAAGACGGCGTCCAGTGCCGATCGCGGGATCGGAGTATGACATCCCGTTATCGGTGGCGGTGATGGCAATTGGGACAACGGCGAATCCGATCGTGCAGAGCACGACTCCGGGACTTAACACGACCAAGCGCGGATACATCCAGGCCGATGAGACTTCGCAGAAGACGTCGCGCAAAGGGGTGTTTGCCGGCGGCGATATTGTGACGGGCGGCGCGACTGTGATCCTGGCGATGGGAGCGGGGCGCAGAGCGGCCAAGGGCATCGACGAGTATCTGACGACGGGACAGTGGGAGTAGAAATCGGCGGGTCGGCAACCGTCGGCTGGCGCGGCGCAGAGATAGCGACGGACGACTTCTTCCCGTCAACTTTTCCCACAGTGCATCGCAGCGCGAAGCGATATACTCTGCTGAGCAGTTCCGGACGACAATCGACAGCCGATCACCCATAATTCATGGCCAAGCTTTTCGAGCTTCCCCGTTACATTGCAGTCGAAGGTCCCATACGCGTTGGGAAGAGCACGCTGGCACGGGTTCTCGGAGAGCGGCTGGCCGCGCAACGCGTCATTGAACCAGAAGACAACCCGTTTCTGAAAGCGTTCTACCAAGGCGAACCCGGCGCGGCATTCCAGACGCAGTTTGCGTTCCTGATCCGGCGGTTCGAACAACTGCGCGCGCTCGATCTCGGACCGCGCTCGAACAAGACGGTCGTTGCCGATTACATCTTTGAAAAAGACAAGCTTTTCGCTTCGCTCAACCTCAACGATCAGGAACTCGACACCTACAATCGCTACTTCAATTATTTTCGCGAGCAGATCCCCACGCCTGACCTGGTCATTTATCTGCAAGCCACGCCGGAAGTGCTGAAGAAGCGACTAAAGAAAAAGAATGCGTCGGGCGAGAAGGCCATCAGTGAGGATTATCTGATGGAGGTGGTGAAGGCCTACGAACACTTTTTCTTTCACTACACGCAGTCGGATCTGCTGATCGTGAATACCAGCGAGATCGACTTCGTGGACCGCAACGAAGACCTGCAGGAACTGCTGAAAAAAGTCTCCGCGCCGATCAAGGGCACGCAATACTTTCTACCGCTCGGAAGCACGGACGCGGCCAGCGCGTAAGGCGATCGTTGGCCGGGGGCACGATAACCGCAAATGTTGCGGTTGAGGTGCGACACGGCGGAAGTGCGAAGAGGCGGAGTTGTTATGCTCCGCCGCTTCTTGTTTCGCTCGCCGCCAAATGCGGGCTACCGGCTATTTGCGTTCGCCGCCACCATGCGATCCTCCACCATGGGCCGCGCCACCATGCGATGCTGCGGCATGGGAGCTACCATGAGATGCGCCGCCTCGCGCTGCTTGGGCGTGGGAAGCGCCATGAGACGCGCTACGATGCGCCGCTGTGGCGTGGGAGTTCCGTGCGGAGGCGCTCCCGTGAGATGCGCCGCTGTGGCTGGTGCGTACAACCGCTGAGCCATGTCCGCGATTGGCGGCAGAAACACGTCCACCACCGTTTCCACCGGCGCCGCGATAGCTTCCTCCTCCGCCACCGCTGAAGCGATGACCGCCCCAGCCGTGGCCATAGCCCCAGTTCGCCCATGGGCCGACGCCCAGGAAGACGCCGCCATAGAAATAGCCAGGCCCATAAAAGCCACTCGGCGCGCACGCGTATGGCGCGTAGTCATAGTAGCCGAAGGAACAGACGGGCGGAGTTAGGCTGATTACGACTTGTGCGTTGACCGTTGGCACGAAGGCCAAGGAAGCCAGCAACGTTGTTGCGCCGGCCAAAAGCAAACTGCGCCTTGCGAACTTGTGAGCCCAAGGGGCCAAGCTCTTGAGTTGCAACATTTTTTTACCCTCAATTCTGATTTGGATCGGAAGAGATTCCATCCTCAGTATCAGGGTCTGGCGCAGGGATAGATGGTCAATACAGACCGTCTTCGTGTTGTTGCTGGGGAGCACGGACGCGGCCAGCGCGTGGGGTGGGTGCAAGGTGTCAGGTCTCAGGAAATTCGACAGCCTTATTTTCTCTGAGACCTGCGGTCGGCTGGCCGATGGCTTTCCCCTCGCGGTTACGGTTTGTCCCCCCCCAATTTCGGCGGGTTATTTCTCATGCCTTGGGAGCGGATAGACGGCTAGCGCCTTCCCAACTTTCTGAAACTCAGGATCGGCCGTGATCAGCCAAGCGCCGCGTTCGATGGCCAATTCGGCGGCAAACGCATCGGCGTAGCCGAGACCATACCTTTGCTTTATGGCCCCTGCCCGTGAAGCGCGCTCACGATCCGCAGCTATGACCGCGATGGGCATCTCCAGCAAATGCGCCTCGGCTTGGCGTGCCTTGACTTCGCCGCGATAGCGCCACTCCGTGTAGAAGACCTCACCCCAATTCACCGCCGACATCAAAAGGGGCAAATCCTGGCGAGCCGCCTCACCCAACAGGTGTCGAACCTTTTCCGCAGCCCCTCGACGAACCTCAAAAAACGCGATCAGGGCGTTGGCGTCAAGCACATATCGCCGCACACGGCCACGCGGGAAAATGGCGCTCATTTGTCCTCTTGTTTGCGCGCACGCTCGCGTTCTTCAAAAATCCCATCGAATGCCGAAAGCTCGCCCGGACCCGGCTTCAGGGAGCCCATGATCTCGTCCAGTCGCCGCTCGGTCATCGGAGTCAGCACCAGCCTGCCCTTCTCTTCCGTCCAAACCGCACGAGTACCTCGATCCAACCCGTACTCTTCTCGCAACTCTGCGGGAATCACCACTTGTCCCTTGGAACTCACCACTGTTCGAAAGCTCCGCATGGCTATGATCTTACCATTTAGTAAGACAATGATCCAACGTCTTACCACTCCGTTCCCGCCTAACCCCACCTCCTATCGACCAACTCCCCTTTTGCCGCTATAATGCCCCAAGCGTCATCGAACCACTGCAAGACGACGCGGTACAGGCTCTATCCGCAACTGCGGAGGGGCACTGGAGGATACTGTGAGTCTCACGCCGATCGGCGAATTTCGTTTTGGCGAATCTCGCCGCAAGATCACTACTGCTACTCTCCGCGAAAAGAAGTTTCAGCGCGATCCCATCACTTGCCTGACCGCTTACGACTACGCCACTGCGCGCCTGGTGGATGAGGCGGGCATCGATGTTGCCCTGGTCGGCGACTCGCTGGCCATGACCATGCTGGGCTACGAGAACACGCTCTCGGTCACCGTCGACGAGATGCTGCATCACGTCAAGGCTGTGCGGCGCGGGGTGAAAGACGCGCTGCTGATTGCCGACATGCCTTATGGGTCGTATCAGGTTGACTCCAGCGAGGCCGTTCACAACGCTGCGCGATTTGTGAAAGAAGGCGGCGCCGAGGCGGTGAAGATGGAAGGCGGCGAGAAGCGTGTGGATGTGATCCGCCGCGTGATTGACGCGGAGATTCCCGTGGCCGGGCACATTGGGCTTACGCCGCAGTCGATCAACATCATGGGCGGGTACAAAGTGCAGGGCAAGACTTTGAGCGCTATTGAGCAACTGATGCGCGATGCAGTCGCGCTCGACCGCGCCGGGGTGTGCTGCATTTATCTGGAAGGCATTCCGCGTGAAGTGGCGGCGATGATCACGGCTGAGATCGGCGCGCCGACCATCGGCATTGGCGCGGGTCCGGATTGCGATGGGCAGGTGCTCGTGTTCCACGACCTGGTGAACCTGACGTTCGGGCATCCGGCGAAATTCGTGCGGCGCTATGGAGACGCCGCGGCTTTGATCACGCAGGCGATGCTGGCGTACAAGGCCGATGTGGTGTCGCACCAGTTTCCGAACGACGCAGAGAGCTACCACCTGCCGAAGGAAACGCAGGTCGCGCTGGAAACGGTCGTCCATCGCACGGTACTCCACCGCAAGCCAGCTCTCAGGCGATAATGGCGGGCGGAGACAACGTTGTGAGCGTCGTGAAAAGGTTCGTTGCATTCATTCTGTTGGCGGCTTTGGTGGGCTGTTCCAAGCCGCCGCAGACGCCAGCCGCGGAAGCGCCGCAGTCGACTGGGCTGGAATCGATCCCCATGCCGGATCCGGCAAAGTATCCGCCGCTCAGCGATATGAGGGGATGGAAGAATCCGTATCTGGTCGTCCGCGAGGATGGGATCGGCATTGTCGATCTTTCCAATCGCGAGATTCGCATGCTGCAACCGGAGGAGATTCCGGCCGAGTTGGTGTCGCTTGGGTACAGTGCGTGGCCGTATGGCCGGGTCGTGCTGATCGCGCAGGCGGTTCCCAAAGACGCGACGGAGCAGACAAAGAAAGAGCTGCGGAAGAATCGCGCTCTGCTGCTGGGGACGCTCAAGGAACTGGACGTTCAGTTTCGCGAAGCGCCGTAAATGCATGCAGGGAACACCGATTCAGTGTCGGCAGAAAGCACAAACCACAGGGTACACGGGGATGCACTGGGAACCCCGGGGGCTTAGCCAGAACTTTCCCGAGAGACGGGACCAGCCGCATATTTACCAGCCATGAAAATCTGTGCCAGCATTTCCGAAGCTCGCTCGGCTTGCCGCGATGCGCGCGCGAATCACAGGCGAGTGGGGCTGGTGCCAACGATGGGCGCTCTGCATGAAGGGCACCTGTCGCTGGTGCGGGCGGCCCGAGCGCAGTGCGATGTGGTCGCCGTCTCGATCTTTGTAAACCCCACACAGTTTGGGCCGGCGGAAGATTTGTCGAAATATCCGCGGCAGTTTGAGCGCGACTGCCGGCTGCTGGAACAGGAAGGCGTTGACATTCTGTTCGCTCCGTCCATCGAAGAGATGTATCCGCAGGGCGCAATCAGTTGGGTGGTGGTGGAAGGGCTGAGCGAAAAGCTCGATGGACGATCGCGGCCCGGGCACTTTCGCGGGGTGACCACGGTGGTGGCCAAGCTGTTTCACGTGATTGAGCCAGACGCCGCATACTTTGGACAGAAGGACGCGGCGCAACTGGCGGTGATCCGGCGGATGGTGCGGGATCTGGATTTTCCGGTGGAGATTGTCGCTTGCCCGATTGTGCGGGAAGCCGATGGTCTGGCGATGAGTTCGCGGAATGCGTACCTGAATCGGGAAGAGCGGCAACGGGCGCTGGTGCTGCAACGATCGTTACAGGAGGCGCGGCGGCAGTTCGACGCCGGGGAAAGACTCGCGGCGAGGCTGATCGCGGCCGCGAAGGAAGTGTTTGTCCGCGAGCCGCAAGTGCGGTTGGATTATTTCGAGGTTGTCGATCCGGAGATGCTCGATCCCGTGGAGCACATCTCAGGAAGAACTCTGGTGGCGGTCGCCGCCTTCGTCGGGACTACGCGGCTGATCGACAATGTTGTGCTGGAGCCTTGAGCCGACGTGTGCGAATGATTTCGGCAGTCCATTTTCAGGTACTCCGGGAGACAAACGGATTTCCGGCGATCAGGTAACGCAAGGGGCGCTCGGCGGACTTCGCGATGCCGATGCGCGGGGTGACGACTACGCGGTGGACACGATAGCCGTCATCGACGATGCGGAG
>Ga0302145_10000639_pt1 | contig 14472 bp, 10 predicted proteins | sample I_Bog_E2_3_FD_192437 | JGI IMG/M metagenome (GOLD analysis project Ga0302145, IMG submission 192437) | Peat permafrost microbial communities from Stordalen Mire near Abisko, Sweden - I_Bog_E2_3 | ecosystem: Environmental > Terrestrial > Soil > Wetlands > Peat | place: Sweden: Abisko, Stordalen... | reverse complement strand
GCGTTCAGGTCCTTCTTCTTCAGGTTGTAGATCTCGAGCAGCTGCTTGCGGTTCACCTTGCCGACCTTGTCCTGGTTCGGGCGGGCCGAGCCGGAGGCGATGTTGGCCGCCTTCTTGAGCAGGACCGACGCCGGGGGCGACTTGAGGATGAAGGTGAAGCTCTTGTCCGAGAAGACCGTGATGACCACGGGCAGGATCATCCCGTTCTGGTCCTTGGTCTTGGCGTTGAACTCCTTGCAGAACGCCATGATGTTGACGCCCTGGGCGCCAAGCGCGGGACCGACCGGGGGGGCGGGATTGGCCGCGCCGGCGGGGAGCTGGAGACGGATGTAGCCTTGGATTTTCTTGGCCATTGGGAAGTGGGTTGCGGTTGGGCGGGATTACTCGGTGGCCCGCTGGACCTGCCAGTATTCGAGCTCGACCGGGGTGAACCGGCCGAAGATGGAGACGGAGATCTTCAGCTTGCCGCGGTCCGGGTCGATCTCGTCGATGCGGCCGTTCAGGTTCGCGAACGGGCCGTCATTGATCTTCACCTCTTCGCCGACCGTGTACTGCACCTTCGGCACTTCCTTGCCGTTGGCGGCCTCGATGCGGGCGCGGATCTCGTCGATCTCGCTCTGGCGGAGCGCCGCGGGGTGCTCGCCGCCGACAAACCCGATGACGCCGGCCACTTCCTTCACGAAGTACCAGGGCTTGTTGATCAGCTGCTTGTTCTCCTCGTAGAGGCGCATCTGGATGAAGACGTAGCCCGGGTAGAGCTTCCGCACCTTGGACGACTTCTTGCCGTTCTTGACCTCGGAGACGACCTCGGTCGGCAGGAGGACCTCGAAGATCGAGTCGTCGAGCTCCTCGGCGGTCTTGAAGCGCTCGATGTACGTCTTCACCTTGTTCTCCTGGCCGGAGAGCGTGTGAAGGGCGAACCACTGTGCCCCGACGGGGGTCGTTGTTTCGGTGGACATCGGTTTAGCGGCTGACGAGCGACGTCAGGAGATCGACAACCTGGTAGAGGCTGAAGTCGCTGATGCTGGTGAAAAGTCCGAGCAGGAAGCTCGCCGCGATGACCACGATCGTTGAGTCGCGCAGCTCTGTCCTCGTCGGCCAGCTGGCCTTCTGGAGCTCGCCGGCCATTTCGCCGACGAAGATGCGCGTGCTTTGGAACGGATTTTTCATGGTCTATCGGAAGTGGCAGGGGCGGAGGGAATCGAACCCCCAACCAACGGTTTTGGAGACCGCTACTCTACCAATTGAGCTACACCCCTATAGTCGTGGAATTGTTTAGACGACAACGCCGAGGTCCCCGTTTCGGAACCTCGGCGAGCCGGGTTTAAGTTGTTCGGGACGAACGATTACTCGGTGATCTCCGTGATACGTCCGGCACCGATCGTGCGGCCGCCTTCGCGGATGGCGAAGCGCTGGGTCTTCTCCATCGCGATCGGGACGATCAGGTCGATGTCCACGTTGATGTTGTCACCGGGCATGATCATCTCGACGCCCTTGGGCAGCGAGAGGACACCCGTGACGTCGGTCGTCCGGAAGTAGAACTGCGGACGGTAGCCGTTGAAGAAGGGCGTGTGGCGGCCACCCTCGTCCTTGGAGAGGACGTAGATCTCAGCCTTGGCCTTCTTGTGGGGCGTGATGGTCTTTACGGCGGCCAGGACCTGGCCGCGCTCGATTCCGTCCTTCTCGATGCCGCGCAGGAGGACGCCGACATTGTCGCCGGCCTGACCTTGGTCGAGCAGCTTGCGGAACATCTCGATGCCCGTGACGACGGTCGAAGTGGTGTCCTTCAGGCCAACGATCTCGACGGTCTCGTTCAGCTTCACGACACCGCGCTCGATACGGCCGGTGGCAACCGTTCCGCGGCCCGTGATCGAGAACACGTCCTCGATGGACATCAGGAAGGGCTTGTCGATCTCGCGGACGGGCTCGGGGATCTCGGAGTCGATCGCGTCCATAAGGTCGCTGATCGCCTTGACGCCCTCGGGCTTGCCCTCAAGGGCTGCCGTGGCCGAACCGCGGATGATCTTGGCCGACTTGCCGTCGAACTTGTACTTGGTCAGAAGGTCGCGGATTTCCTCCTCAACCAGCTCCAGCAGCTCGGGGTCGTCGATGAGGTCGACCTTGTTGAGGAACACCACGATCTTCGGTACACCGACCTGGTAGGCCAAGAGGATGTGCTCGCGCGTCTGGGGCATCGGGCCGTCAGCGGCGGAGACCACAAGGATGGCGCCGTCCATCTGGGCCGCGCCGGTGATCATGTTCTTGACGAAGTCGGCGTGTCCCGGGCAGTCGACGTGGGCGTAGTGGCGCTTCGTGGACTCGTACTCAACGTGGGCCACGGAGATGGTGACGATCTTGGAAGCGTCACGGAATGTGCCGCCCTTTGCGATGTCCGCGTACGACTTGAACTCGGCTAAGCCCTTGTCCGCCTGAACCTTCAAAATGGCGGTTGTGAGGGTGGTCTTGCCATGGTCGACGTGACCGATGGTGCCGACGTTGACGTGCGGTTTCTTGCGTTCGAATGTTCCTTTAGCCATAGCGATTCCGGAGCTTTGAGACGTGTATGTGGGTGTTGAGTAGAGTAACTGTCGACTAATTAGCCTCTTGCATGGAGCCCAGAACCGGATTCGAACCGGCGACCTCGTCCTTACCAAGGACGTGCTCTGCCAACTGAGCTATCTGGGCAGACCAAGACTGCGTTGCAAGAAACGAAAAAGAGCGAAGAAAGTGCAGCTTGGGATTTGGTGCGTCAACAGAATATTTGCTCCACCAACGATATTTCCTGAAAGAGCATCCGGATGGCACCGGGTTGGGGTCGTCATGGGCCGACACTGATGCGGTAGAAGCCGGGCGCAAATTGCTGCCCAACCCTGAGGGTGTCGGCGAGGTAGCGCCCGAAATAGGCATCCACCTCGGCAATGCCTGAACGGGTGGTCGGAACGACGGGCCCGACGAGCCCGGCAGCGTCCACGGCGGCGATGAATTCCATCGGCTGCCAGGGCACCGAGGAGGCCGGGGGGCGCGCGTCCGCTACCGCCTTCCCAAACACGATTCGCCCGGTTCCGGCCTCCGCAATTTCAACGTAGGCTCCACGCGGGCTAAGGAGTTCCATAACCGGATCCGCGCGATCAAAGCTGATAAAGGTGGCCCCGGAGGGCTCCCCCTTGAGCGCCTCGGCCGGAGACGCGGGGACGGCAACGGGCGGGGGCAGATTGAGCGCGAGCTCGGTCGGATCAAAGGTCAGCAGGGGCGGAAACCCCGCAAAGGCCCCGCCCGGCTCCCTGGGCATGTAGTCCCTGCGGGAACTGTTGAACTCGGTCGGCAGAAAAAGCGGAGTCGGGTCGCGGAGCATGGTGCCCATGATCACCACGGGGTCCACGAGGCCCACGGAAGGAAGCGGTGACCGGGGAGGAGTCTGAAGGGGCTCGGGAATCTTGATCAGGAACGTAACAATCACCAACGCAATAACTCCCGCAAGGGATGCCCATACCCAGGGGCTCCTGATCCTTGGCTGGCCCGGGTTCATTTCGCCTCGGAAACGGTGGGAACCTGACCCTGCTCCTCGGCTCCCAGAAGAACCTTGAAGCCAGATTCATGGGCAGCCCCTTCTATTTCAATGAGTTCAGCAAGTGTTACTCCGGAACTTGCCCGGATCAGAAGCGTCGGTTTCGCATCCCGGCCGGCCCGGGACTTTAGCCAGAGGCGGAGTTGGCCAATATCGACCAAGCCCTGGTCCGAGGTAAAGATCTGGCCTGAGCGCAGGACGCTGATGACATCCGTGGTCTGGGCAGCGCCGGACTGGGCCCCGGGCAGCTGGGGGAGCTGGAAGTCCACCCCCACGCCGGGCGCCAGGACAAAGCGCGAGGCAAAGAGGGAAAAGAAAAGCCCCAGGAGGCCGACATTCACGTAATGGAGGGCCCCCATCCCGTGCGGGGGCGGCCGAAGCTTTGAGGCCAGATCGAGCGGGCGGGCGATCATTTGCGCTGGGGGGCAGCCACCTTGTATTCGGTATTCAGATACTTCATGATCTCGTTGCCCGACCATTCCATGTCGCGCACGATCGCACGGACACGCCCGTTCAGGAAATGGAGCGCCAGGTGGGCCGGTATCGCCAGCATGAGGCCGCCCGCCGTGCATAGGAGCGCCCGCCACATGCCCTTGGCGAGGACACTTGCCGTGGCGAAGTCGTGCTGGAACGCGGCAAAGGTGGTGACCATCCCGAGGACCGTCCCGAGGAGCCCCACCAGGGGCGCCACCTGGGCGATGGCGCCGATGGCGCCGATCCGCCGCTCGAGCGCGGGCAGCTCGACGACGGCGGCCTCCTGGACATGGAAGCGCATGGCTTCGGCATCGTCATCTGCGTGGAGAAGCGCGGCCTTGACCACGGCCGCCACGGGCCCGGGTGTCTCCTCGCAGACCGTGAGCGCCTCGACCAGGCGGCGCTTCGCCAGGATGTTCTTAATGCCGCTAATGAAGGCCGTCGACCGGATCTGGCCCCGGTGCAGGTAGAGGGCTCGTTCCGTGAAGATAATCAGCAGGATCACCCCGAGGGCGAACAGGACCCACATCATGGGTCCGCCTTGTGTGAGCAGGCTGGGTTCAAAGGCGGGCATGAGAGGTGGCTACATTAGGGCTTGGCTGCGGGCAAGTGGAAGCGGGCCAGCCGCTGTTGGGCCAGGGGCACGCCAGGCAGCCCGCTGTCCACGATGAGGGTCCAGGCGCGCTTGGCCTCCTCAAGCCTGCCGTCCTTCTCGTAGAGCGATCCTACGTCGAGGAGGGTGCGCGCGATCCACCAGCGGCCCTTTGGTCCAAGGTCCTTCGGGCCGCCCGGCCTCACCAGGAAAGCGTCCACGACATCGTTCCACCACACCGCCTGCGCCTTGGCGCGGTCGGTGCGGGAGAGGATGACTCCCAGATTGTAGCCCGCCTCGACCCGGACGTCCGCAGGGGCGTCCACCCGCTCGACCAGGTCCTCGAAGATCCGCTTGGCGCTGTTGGAGTGCGAAGGGTCGCTCGCCGACTGGGCGTTATGGCATTCGGCGAGCGCAAGCTGCGCGAGGATCGCATCGGGGTTCTGGGTCGCCGGATTGTTAACCAGGGACTCGTAGACCTGCTGCGCCTGCGGGAACTGGTTGAGCTCGCGCAGGAGGTCACCCTGCCTCATTCGTGCGGGGAAGATCAGGTCGCTCGAGGCGTATTTGGGGTTGGTGACCAGGTTCTCCAGGAACTTGTAGGCCTCCTTCAGGTTCGCATCGGTCCCAAGCCTCTCGGCCTGGAGCGCCGCCTGGTAGAGGGCGTAGGGTGCATAGGGGCTGCTCGGGAAATCGTCGGCAAGCTTGGTGAGCAGCCGCTCTGCATCGATGACCTTGTCCTGTTGGGCGTAGCGGTCCGCCTCGACAATGTAGGAGTAGACGGCGGCATCGGAGCTCGGAAAGTCCGCCCTCAGCTTTCGGAGCGTCTCACCGGCGTCCTCGTCGCGGCCCAACTCAAAGTTGGCCTGGGCGCGAAGGAGCGCGGCGGTGCTGGCGATGTCGTTGGCAAGCCCCGCGGGAAGTCCCGCGGTCAGGGGTGCGAGGGAATCGACCAGGGCCAGCGTCTCGCGGGGCTGCTTGGCGTCGAACGAGAGCCTGGCCTGGAGCCAGGCCATCCTGGCGCGCAGGTCGGCCTTGATGGTGCCGGCCGGAGCCTCGTGCAGGAGACGGTTCACCCGCTCGTACGCGACCGCGACCTCGCCGTGAACTTCCAGGCTCCTCGCGAGATTCCACTCAGCCTCCCACCGGTACTCGGGGCCGAAGCCCTTGTCGCGGGCGAGCTCGTCCAAGACGGAAACGGCCGTCGTGAGCGCCCCGGCCTGAATCTCGGACTGGACCTGCTGGAACATGAGGATCCCGGGTGCCACCTCATCGGGGCGCGTGCGGAGCGCCGCCGCATAGGCATCGGCGGCGTTGCGATAGTCGCCTGCCCGGAACCATGCCTCGGCGACCAGGACGTTGAACTCCGAGCGGATCGGCCCCGGCGGGAGCTCCCCCCCCGCCTTGAAGCCGTAGTCGGCCGCGGTCCGGTAGCGGTGTTGTTCCCAGGCGGAGCCCGCAAGCACCGCGTAGGCGTTGGCCTTCAGCGGGGACCCCGGGAACTTCTCCAGGACCGCGTTGGCATCGTCCTCGGCACGGGCGTAGAGCGAGGCCGACTCGGTCACGCCGAGATGGGCCTCGCCGAGACTCAGCTGGGCCCGGCACAGGAGCAGGCTCTCCAGGATCGGATGAGGGCGGGGCTCCGCGATCAGCCGGCCAAGCCTTTCGCCCAGCTCGATCCGGGGGGCCCCGGAGGCCGAACTCCGGACGAGCAGCTGGAGCGCGATCCGCTGCTGGTCGGGATCGTTGCCCGAGTCCAGCAGCTCGAAAAGCTCGTGTCGGCCGACGCCGGAGCCGGCGCCGGCAATAAGCCCAAGCAGGAGCCTGAAGTGGTCGGTCTCGGAACGCTCCTCCGGGGGAACGGTGCGCAGGGCCCCCTGCAGGACCTCGATCGCCTGCTGTTTGCGGCTGAGCGAATTGAGGGCGATCGCATACTCGCGCGTGAAGCCGTAGCCGATCCTCTGGCTCTGGAACTTCTCGGCATTCTTTCGGTCGGCGTTTAGCTGGTCCTCGGTGACGCCGCCGATGCGCAGTCGAACCTGCTCCTCGGCGAGGAGGAACCGCGCCCTCTGGAGGTCCGAGACCGCCGAGGAGGCCGCCTGCTGGTAGAAGCCCGCAGCGCGGACCGGCTCATTCGCCGTATCGGACAGCATGCCCTGGAGAAAGTAATGCCAGCCGCGCTCGGCCGACGAGAGCTCGTCAAAGTGGGCGGCGGCGAGCTCCACCTTGGCCTGCTCCGTGTGCTGGAGGTTGGCCGCAACGAGACCGGCGCGCAGATGCCACCCCGCCCCACGCGAACCCGTGTAGGATTCCAAGGCCTTGCCGGCGCCGGCCACGTCCCCGTCGTCAAGAAGCGCTGACGCAAGCGAAAGCGTCAGCCTGCCCGCGTCGGCTCCGGGAGCCGCGAGAAGGCCGCGGTAGAGGGTGACCGCGGTCGACGGAAAGCCCAGGGCCTGGGCCCGTTGGGCCGACACGATCACCAGGGCGGCCTCGCCCGGGGAAACCGAGGCTGGAGCAGGGGCCAATGGAACCGGGGGGTTTAACGGCTCCAACGCGGCCAGCGGCGCGGACACGGCTAGCATCGAGGCAAGGGCGGTCAGGAGTCGCATGGAAAGCGCCTTAATCCTTGCCGCTCCTTGGCTAACAATCAACCCGGGATTGGGGTCCACGTTGTGCAATTGACCGAATCGACCCAGGGATGCAGCATCCAGTTCCCATGATAGCACTTATCATCCTCATCGGATTACTCGCGGTCATTGTGATTGTGGCGCTCATGGCCACCGGGATCTACAACTCCCTTGTCTCGCTCCGGAACCGATTCAAGAACGCCTATGCCCAGATCGACGTACAGCTGAAGCGCCGGTACGACCTGATCCCCAACCTGGTGGAGACGGCGAAGGGCTACCTGAAGCACGAGCACAGCACCCTTGAGGACGTGATCAAGGCGCGTAACATCGCGCTTGCCGCCTCTCAGGCGGCGGCTGCGAACCCGGCGGATGCAAATGCCGTCAAGGGCCTCGTGTCGGCCGAAGGCGGCCTGTCGGGCGCGCTCAGCCGCCTGATGGTGGTCTCCGAGCAGTACCCGGACCTTAAGGCCAACCAGAACATGATGCAGCTCACCGAGGAGCTGACCTCCACCGAGAACAAGATAGCCTTTGCTCGGCAGGCCTACAACGACTCCGTGATGCAGTACAACACGTCCCGGGAGACCTTCCCCAACGTCATCCTCGCCGGGATGTTTGGGTTCCTGCCGGCTGAGCTGTTCCACGTCGAGGATCCGACGGAGCGCAACGCCCCGAAGGTCTCGTTCGGCTGATGGACTTCTTCGAGGCCGAGCAGCGTGCAAGGAAGCGCACGGCGCGGCTTCTCGTGCTTTTCGGGTTTGCCGTGGCCGGGACGGTCGTGGCGGGTTACCTGGGGACCCTCATGGTCCTGAAGGTCGCCGGAGGAAATCCGCACAGGGGCCGCTCCTTTGGGTACGACTCGCCTCACCCGGCCTACGCCGACGCCGGGTCTGCGGGCCTCTGGCAGCCGGGCCTTTTTGCGGTCGTCTCCGCGTGCACCTTGACGGTCATCGGACTGGCCTCCCTCTACAAGTGGTCCGAGTTCAGCGCAGGCGGTTCCGCGGTCGCGGAGAGCGTGGGCGGCCGCAGGGTCGACCCCCACACGACCAACCCGAAGGAGCACCAGCTTCTCAACGTGGTCGAGGAGATGGCGATCGCCTCGGGCACCCCGGTGCCGGCGGTCTACATCCTGGATGACGAGCCGGGTATCAACTCGTTTGCGGCGGGGCTCACGACCAGCGATGCCGTCGTGACCGTCACGCGCGGGACGCTTGAGAAACTCAAGCGGGACGAGCTGCAGGGGGTGATCGCGCATGAGTTCAGCCACATCCTAAACGGTGACATGCGAATGAACGTCCGGGTCTCGGCCATTATCTTCGGGATCCTGGTGATCGGGCTCGCGGGCCGTGCCACCCTCTGGGGCATGCGAGGCGGAACACGGGGAAGGGGCAACAGCGGCGTGCTCGTGGTGCTCGGCATCGGGCTTGCGCTCCTGGTTGTGGGCTACATCGGGTATTTCTTCGGCAGGCTTATCCAGGCCTCGCTTTCCAGGCAGCGGGAGTTCCTGGCCGATGCATCGGCCGTCCAGTTCACGCGGAATCCGGACGGGGTCACCGGGGCGCTCAAGAAGATTGGCGGCTACGCCATCGGCTCCTCGCTGGATACCCACAAGGCGGCCGGAATCAGCCATTTCTTCTTTGCCCAGGCGTTCGCCTCGAACTTCGGCGGACTGTGGGCCACCCACCCGCCGCTCGGGGAGCGCATTCGCGCCATCGACCCGAACTTTGACGGGAAGTTCATCGAGCCGCCCGAGGTGGTTGACGTCACTCGGGAGCCCTGGTCGAAGGTGCCGCACATGCCGCCGCAGGCCCCCGCGCCGAGCCCCCAGGCGGCCGCCGCCTTCGGCTTGGCGCTGGCCGCGGCCGCGGGGACGCTCACCGCCGAGGGCGCGGCGGGCGCCCAGACGCTCCTGGCGGAGATCCCGGCGAGCCTGCGCACCGCAGCCCGGTCGCCGCACGACGCACAGATCGTGGTCTACGGGCTCCTCCTGGACGACGATCCCGACCTGAGGAAACGCCAGCTGGCGTCGATTGCCAGTGGCGAGGGCGGCGAGGCGCTCCGCACCCTGGAGCAGCTTGAGCCCGCGCTCCTGCAGCTTAAGCCCGAGCACAAGCTGCCGGTCCTGCAGCTCACGCTGCCCGCGCTTAAGGCGCTTCCCCCGTCGGCCCTCGGCTCCTTTGCCGGCGTCCTGGACGACCTTGTCCAGGCCGACGGCAAGGTCACGACCTTTGAGTTCGCGCTCCAGCGGCTCGTCCTCAGGACACTCGCCGTCAGCCGTTCCCCGAGCGCCGTGGCGACCCAGATCTACTCGTTCCAGGCGGTTGCGGGCGAAATCTCGGTGGTCCTCTCCTCCCTTGCCCACGCCTCAAGCGAGAACACGGACGAGGCGTCCCGCGCCTTCGCCGAGGGCGCCTCGCAGCTGAAGCTCGTTCAGGACCGGCTTCAGTTCCTTCCCGTGGCCGGGTGCGGCCTCGCGCAGCTGGACGCCTCCCTGGACAAGCTCGCTGGCGCAAGCGGCCCGATCAAGCAACGTCTCCTGATGGCGGCGGCGCACGTCGTGAGCGCGGACGGCGTCATCCTGACGGCCGAGTCCGAGCTCCTTAGGGCCATAGCGGCCTCCCTGGACGTGCCGGTCCCGCCCCTGGCCTCCCAGGCTGCGGCCTAAAAGAAATCCAAAAGTCGGGTGCGACCTTTTGTTGGGGTTTGCGTCTGTCAGGATTGTGGCTCTCTATGGAGCGGTTATTCCTGCGTCCAGCTCGAGCCCCAAGACCCTAGCATTATAGCCCACATGAGCGATTTACCCACCAACCTGGCTCCCAAAAAGGCATCCTCGACGGACGATCTGACGCCGTCAGGACTCCCCGAGAAGAAACGGCGTCACCGCTGGATCGTATGGGCCGTGCTCGCAGCCGTGGTGCTGGGCATCGTCTACATCGGTTACCGCTCCCGCATGTCCAGCACGCCCTCAGCGGGCGCACCAGGAAGCCGCAGGGGCGGTTTTGGTGGCGGCTTCGGAGGGATGGCCGGGCCGCTCCCCGTCGTCGTGAAGACGGCCCAAAAGGCCGACATCAATGTGATCTTGGACGGTTTGGGGACGGTCACCCCGCTGGCGACCGTGACGGTGCACCCGCAGGTGAGCGGCCAATTGACCCAGATCAATTACACCGAGGGGCAGGCCGTGAAGCAGGGCGACCTGCTGGCGGTCATCGACCCGCGCCCGTTCCAGGCGGCCCTAGAACAGGCGGAGGGCCAGCTGATCCAGGCGCAGGCCCAGCTGAAGGAGGCCCAGATCGACCTCGACCGCTACGTGACCCTTTCCGGACAGGATTCCATCTCCAAGCAGCAGGTGGACGCCCAGCGTGCGCTCGCTTCCCAGTACGAGGGATTGGCCAAGACCGACCAGGCCGCCGTGGACAACGCCCAGCTGAGCCTGGCGTACTGCCACATCACGGCGCCATTCGACGGGCGGGTCGGCCTTAGGCTCGTCGACCAAGGCAACTACGTGACCCCGGGCGATGCGACGGGGTTGGTCATCCTCACCAAGATGAAGCCGATCACGGTGATCTTCTCCTTGGCCGAGGACTACATCCCCGCGCTCCAGAAGCGGATGCGCGAGGGCGCGGCGATCCCGGTCGACGCCTACGACCGCGCGAACGCCAAGAAACTGGCCTCGGGCAAGCTCGCCTCGATTGACAACACCGTCGACCCCACCACAGGCACCTTCAAACTGAGGGCCGTCTTCCCGAACGACGACGAGTCGCTCTACCCGAACCAGTATGTCGTGGCCCGGATGCTTCTGAACGTCGACCACGGCGTGACCGTGATTCCCACCTCTTCGGTGGAGCGCGGCCAGCAGGGAACCTTCGTCTACGTCGTCGGCAGCGACAACAAGGTTTCGGCAAAGCCGATCACGCTCGGCAACGCCGAGGGTGAGCGCGTCGCCGTGACGACCGGCCTCACGATCGGTGACAAGGTGGTCGTGGACGGCGCCGACAGGTTAAAGGAGGGCATGGAGGTCGTGGCCCAGACCATCGGCCAGAAGCCGGCCGGCGCGGGCCAAGGTGCGCCCGACGGCGAACACAAGCGCTGGAAGCCCAGCGGGTCCAACTGACGGCTCCCCATGAGCCGCACCTCGAAGGGATCCTAACATGAGTCCCTCCCGCATCTTTATCCTCAGGCCGGTCGCCACGACGCTGCTCATGGCGGCGATCCTGATCGTGGGCATCGTGGCCTACCGCTACCTCCCCCTCTCCGCCCTCCCCGAGGTCGACTACCCGACGATCCAGGTCCAGACGTTCTACCCGGGGGCGAGCCCCGACGTGATGACGTCCTCGATCACGGCGCCCCTGGAGCGCCAGCTGGGCCAGATGCCCGGCCTCAAGCAGATGTCCTCGACGAGCTCTGCGGGCGCGTCGGTCATCACGCTCCAGTTCACGCTCGACCTAAGCCTCGACGTCGCCGAGCAGGAGGTTCAGGCCGCGATCAATGCCGCTGGCAACCTGCTGCCCTCGGATCTCCCGGCGCCCCCAATCTACGCAAAGATCAACCCGGCCGACGCCCCGGTGCTTTCCCTGGCGCTCACCTCGAAGACGCTTCCCCTGACGACCGTCGAGGACCTTGCGGACACGAGGCTCGCCCAGAACATCTCGCAGCTGCCCGGGGTGGGCCTGGTCAGTATTGGCGGCGGCCAGAGGCAGTCCGTGCGCATCCGGGTGAACCCGCTCGCGATGGCGGCCTACGGCCTGAACATCGACGACCTGCGCACGACGGTCGGAAACGGCAACGTGAACACGGCCAAGGGCAGCTTTGACGGCCCTTCCCGCGCCTACACGATCAACGCGAACGACCAGCTCAAGAGCGCAAAGGAATACGAGAAGCTCGTGGTCGCCTACAAGAACGGGGCGCCCGTCAGGCTCACCGATGTGGCCACCGTGGAATTCGCCCCGGAGAACAACAAGCTCGCGGCCTGGATCAACAAGACCCCGGCCGTCATCCTGAACATCCAGCGCCAGCCCGGCGCCAACGTGATCAAGGTGGTCGAGGGGGTCCGCGCACTCCTGCCCGCGCTTCAGGCCTCCCTCCCGCCGTCGATAGAGGTCACCGTCCTCACGGACAGGACCGTCACGATCCGCGCGTCGATCTCCGACGTCGAGTTCGAGCTCACGCTGGCCGTGATCCTGGTCGTGCTGGTGATCTTCATCTTCCTGCGGAACATCCCGGCCACGATCATCCCGAGCCTCTCCGTGCCGCTATCGCTCATCGGGACGTTCGCCGTCATGTACCTGCTCGGGTTCAGCTTGAACAACCTCTCGCTCATGTCGCTTACGATCGCGGCGGGCTTCGTCGTCGACGATGCCATCGTCATGATCGAGAACATCGCGCGCTACGTGGAGAAGGGCGACTCGCCGATGGAAGCGGCGCTCAAGGGCTCCTCGCAGATCGGATTCACGATCATCTCGCTCACGATCTCCCTGATCGCGGTCTTGATCCCCCTGCTTTTCATGGGCGACGTGGTGGGCCGGCTGTTCCGCGAATTCGCGATCACGCTCGCGATCACGATCCTGATCTCAGCGGTCGTCTCCCTTACGCTCGTTCCGATGATGTGCTCAAAGCTCGTGCGCCACCACCGGGAGGAGGAGATCCCCATGTGGAGCAGGAAGGTCGGCGCCTTCATCGACGGCATGATCTCCAAGTACGGCACGATGCTCACGTGGGTCCTCGACCACCAGAAGCTGACGCTCATTGTCGCGGCCGGGACGTTCGTGCTGACTGCGGCGCTCTACATCTTCATCCCCAAGGGCTTCTTCCCATCGCAGGACACGGGACTCATCCAGCTGATCACCGAGGGCCCGCAGTCCGCCTCATACGAGGCCATGGTCGACCGCCAGCAGGCCGTCGCGGAGGTCGTCCTGAAGGACCCGGACGTCGAGAGCCTGTCCTCCTTTGTCGGCGTGGATGGGAGCAATACGACCCTCAACAGCGGCAGGATGATGGTCAACCTGAAGCCGAGGGACAAGAGGTCCACGAACGCCTCCGGCATCATCCGCAGGCTCCGGGGGCCGCTGGCGGAGGTGCCCGGCATCACCTCCTACATGCAGCCGGTGCAGGACCTTTCGATCGACGACAGGGTCAGCCGCACCCAGTACCAGTTTGTCCTGGAGAGCGCGAACCCCTCGGACCTGTCCACGTGGATCCCCAAGCTCGTCGACCGCATGAGGGAGCTGCCCCAGATCAATGACGTGGCGTCCGACCTTTCCGAGGGCGGCCTTGCCTCGTACATCAAGATCGACCGGGACACCGCGGCCCGCTTCGGCATCACGGCGGCCACGATCGACAACGCGCTCTACGACGCGTTCGGCCAGCGAATCATTTCCACGATCTTCACCGAATCCAACCAGTACCGGGTCATCATGGAGGCAAACCCGGTCCTCCAGCGCTCGCCGGCCTCGCTCGCGCAGATCTACGTCCCCTCGGCCGGAGGCGGACAGGTGCCGCTCTCCTCCATTGCGACCTTCGAGGAGCGGCCCACGTCCCTCCTTATCAACCACCTTGGGCAGTTCCCGTCGAACACGATTTCCTTCAACGTGCCGAAGGGCCAGAGCCTGGGGGCCGCGGTCACCGCCATCCACAAGGCCGAGACCGCGATCGGGATGCCCGCGAGCATAGTAACGAGCTTCCAGGGTGCGGCCTCGGCATTCGAGTCGTCGCTCTCCAACGAGCTCTTCCTGATCGCGGCAGCGGTCATGACGATGTACATCATCCTGGGCATCCTCTACGAGAGCTTCATCCACCCGATCACGATCCTCTCGACGCTCCCGTCGGCGGGGATCGGGGCGCTCCTGGCGCTCATGATCGTGGGAAGCGACCTGGGAGTGATCGGCATCATCGGCATCATCCTGCTGATCGGCATCGTGAAGAAGAACGCGATCATGATGATCGACTTCGCGCTCGATGCGGAGCGCAACGAGGGGCTGCCCCCGCGGGAGGCGATCTACCAGGCCTGTCTCCTGCGCTTCAGGCCGATCCTGATGACGACCTTGGCGGCACTCCTGAGCGGCGTCCCCTTGATGCTCGGCACCGGCATGGGGTCCGAGCTTCGGAACCCGCTCGGCGTGACGATCGTGGGCGGCTTGATCGTAAGCCAGGTGCTCACCCTCTTCACCACCCCGGTGATCTACCTCATGTTTGACCGGATCGCAGCCCGGGTGGGCAGGAGG
>Ga0302145_10000611_pt1 | contig 14766 bp, 9 predicted proteins | sample I_Bog_E2_3_FD_192437 | JGI IMG/M metagenome (GOLD analysis project Ga0302145, IMG submission 192437) | Peat permafrost microbial communities from Stordalen Mire near Abisko, Sweden - I_Bog_E2_3 | ecosystem: Environmental > Terrestrial > Soil > Wetlands > Peat | place: Sweden: Abisko, Stordalen... | reverse complement strand
CACCGACAACATCACCGGTAAGCCAATCGCCGACCACACCGAGAAGCGGCCCCCAACCCAGTCCCACAATTCAAACATATGCGCCGGGTCAATACCGAAAGCGCGCACCGCGGACTCATTGCTCGACACCGCGACAAAGTGCTGGCTCACCGCGGATTCACCACCGTGCTCCACCAGCCAACGCCGCGCCGCCTGAGCATTCAGCAGGGTTTCCGGGGTGGAAAACGACTTGGATGCCACGATAAACAAGGTGGTTTGCGGGTTCAGTCGCTGCAGGGTACGCGCGATATGCTGGCCATCCACATTCGACACGAAATGCAGATTGAGACGATCGCTGGAGTACGGCGCCAAGGCCTCGGTCACCACCAGCGGCCCCAAATCCGACCCGCCGACACCCAGGTTAACCACGTCACTGATGGGCTGACCGCTATACCCCAGCCAGTCGCCAGAGCGCACCCGCTGACTAAAGCGCCGCATGCGCCCGAGCACATCATGCACATCAGGCACCACATCGCGGCCATCGAACGACAAATGCGCCCCCGCCGGCAGGCGTAACGCAGTGTGCAACACCGCGCGGTCTTCACTGACATTGATTCGTTCGCCGGCGCGCATGCGCGCGATCCAGCCCGACAAGTCGGCGGTCCGGGCCAAATCGACCAGAAGTTCCAGCGTGCGCTCCGTGATGCGGTTTTTAGAGTAATCCAGCAACAAGCCTTCCAGCTCGACCGAAAAGCGTTCGAAACGACGCTCATCGGATTCGAATAGCTGGCGCATGTGCATGTGCCGCGTGGCGCGCTGATGCTGATGCAGCTTGGCCCAGGCGGAGGTAGCGTTAATCTCGTGATGACGAAGGACGGACATGTAACCTTTTGCCTGAAGACTTATAGCTGAATGAAATGTTCTCGGTAGTAACGCATTTCCTCGATCGACTCGAGAATATCCGCCAGCGCTTCATGCTTGCCTTTTTTGACCACGCCGCGCGCGATTTCCGGTTTCCAGCGCTTGCACAGCTCTTTCAGCGTGGACACATCGAGATTGCGATAATGAAAATGCGCTTCGAGCGCCGGCATCCAACGCGCCATGAAACGTCGATCCTGGCAGATCGAGTTGCCACACATCGGCGACACGCGGGCGCCAACATATTCCTGCAGAAAGGCCAGCATCTGCTGTTCAACCTCGGCTTCACTGGCGTGGGCGTTCTTGACTCGCTCGATCAAACCCGAACGGCCATGGGTCGATTTATTCCAATCGTCCATGCCATCCATCACCGCTTGCTCCTGATGCACCACTAACACCGGAGACTCGGCAACAATATTTAGCTGGCTATCGGTGATCACCACCGCCAATTCGATAATCCGGTCGCTATCAGGATTCAGCCCGGTCATTTCCATGTCGAGCCAGATGAGGTTGTTCTGATCTTGTGCCATACTTACCCGTCTTTGCAAAATGCGTTTATTTTCCGCTATTGCCGAACATCCGGCAAACCTCTAAGAAAAGATATCCGATGGCCGCAGTGTTTACCATGGTTTTTGTCTTCGCCGTTGTTTTGTCGCTGGCCTTGCGCGTTTGGTTGGCCTGGCGCCAGATCCGCCATATTAGCGCGCATCGCGCCGCAGTGCCGCAAGCATTTTCCAACACCATGCCGTTGGAGCAACATCAGCGCGCCGCGGACTATACCCGGGCCAAAGTACGTCTGGCGACCCTTTCAGCCGCATTTGATTCAGTGGTTATCCTCGGCTTCACACTGGGAGGGGCTTTAGAGGCGCTCTGGCGCTGGAGCGCGCCATGGTTTACCAGCGCCCTATTGCATGGCACGGCGTTCATCGCGCTGACCATGACCGCCACCAGCTTGCTATCTCTGCCACTTTCACTGTTCTCGACCTTCGGCATTGAGGCTCGCTTCGGCTTCAACAAAATCACCCCGATGCTCTACCTGCGCGACGGCGTGCGCGCCACGCTGCTGTCCGCCGTTATTGGCCTGCCTCTATTGGCGCTGGTGCTATGGCTGATGCAGATTTCCGGGCCGCTGTGGTGGCTGTGGGTCTGGTGCGTCTGGGCGGCGTTCAGCCTACTGATGGTAGCGCTTTACCCGACGGTCATCGCGCCGCTGTTCAACCGGTTCACCCCTCTGGCCGACCTGGAGCTCAAGGAGCGCATCGAAACCCTGCTGGCGCGCACGGGCTTCAAAAGTCAGGGGGTATTTATCATGGATGGATCAACGCGTTCCAGCCATGGCAATGCCTATTTCACCGGCTTCGGCGCAGCCAAGCGCATCGTGTTCTTCGACACCCTGCTCAGCCGCCTGACCCCGCCCGAAATCGAAGCGGTGCTGGCGCACGAACTCGGCCACTTCAAAAAGAAGCATGTCACCAAGCGCATTGTCATCACCTTCATGCTTTCGCTCATCAGCCTGTTCCTACTGGGGGTACTGATCAAGCTTCCGGCTTTTTATCAAGGATTGGGGGTTGCCAGCCAAAGTCCGGCGTTGGCGCTGGTGCTATTTTTTATGGCGGCGCCGGCGCTCACCTTCCCGCTGACTCCGCTATCGAGCCTCATGTCGCGCCGCCAAGAATTTGAAGCCGACACCTTCGCCGCGCAACAGACTGAAGCCCGCGATCTGGAGCACGCATTGGTGAAGCTGTATCGTGACAATGCCGCCACACTGACGCCAGACCCCTGGTACTCAACGTTTTACGACTCACATCCACCGGCATCGATCCGTATTGCTCATCTCAAAGGACTATCGCCATGAATCTGATCGCCATGCATTGCAACCCGCAACACGCCGGCCAGGCACTGGTGCCGGAGCAAATCGAGCAACTCTGCGCGGCGCTGCCCGGCTGGCAGATCATCGATCAGCATCTGGTCAAAACCTTTGAATTTGTCGATTACTATGAAACCCTGGCCTTTGTGAACGCGCTGGCCTGGATTGCCCACCATGAAGATCACCACCCCGATCTGTCTGTGCACTACAACCGGGTGCGCGCCGAATGGAGCACCCATGACGCGGGACACCTGACACTCAACGATTTTATCTGCGCCGCAAAATGCCAAGCGCTATTTACGCAGAACTCATGACAACACAAATTGGACAGATTATCCGCAGCCATGGCCGTCGCTTTGTGGTCGAAACCGAAGCCCGGGAATATGACTGCACCACACGCGGCAAGCGTGTCGATTTCGCCTGTGGCGACCGGGTCGAAATTCTGATTCAAAACCAGGAACAGGCCGTCATCGAGGCACTGTGCGAGCGCCGCAGTTTGCTGTATCGCCAGGACGACTGGCGCACCAAAATCATTGCCGCCAATGTCACGCGCATTTTATTTGTCACCGCGGCGGTGCCAACCCCGAGTGAAGATCTGCTCAATCGCTGCCTGATCGCCGCCGAAGCCGCCGAGATCGACGCGGTGATTGTGGTCAACAAGGCCGACCTGCCCGAAACCGCTGCGTACATGCAAGCACTTGAAGCCTACCGCAGTCTGGGCTATCAGATGGTGACGCTGTCGGCCAAGCAAGACATCTCCGCGCTCACCCCCTGGCTAGAGGGCCAGACTTGCGTCATGGTCGGGCAATCCGGCATGGGCAAATCCACCTTGACCAATGCGCTGCTGCCCGCGGCCCTGGCGCGCACCGCTGAAATTTCCACCTCGCTGGATACCGGACGGCACACCACCACCCATGCGACCCTGTATCACCTGAATGCCAACAGCCACTTGATCGATTCTCCGGGACTACAAGAATTCGGGCTCAAGCACATTAAAGCCAGCGATTTAATTTACTACTTTCCGGAAATGCGTCCGCTGATTGGCCAATGTCGCTTTCACAACTGCAGCCACCGCGCCGAACCCGGATGCGCCATCAAGGAAGCAACCGCAAGCGGCGGCATTCGGCCCTATCGCTTGAATTTACTGCAGCGCTTGATCGACCAGCTTAAGTAGCCACCATGCGGCCTGGCTCTCCACGCCGCAGCCCCCACCCCACCACTATCAGCCTCGTCATCCTTGCTTCCCGGCGGGGATGGCCATTCAGGGAAAATCGCCGACTGCGGCCCCCGCCCCATCGTTAACCGTCGCCACTCCTCGGCACAACAGTCTAGACCTCTGACACGGATATTTTTAGCGGCCATCTCCCTGTTTTTAATCCATCTCAAGAGATCAACTAGCCTATTTGCCCGTTTACAATTTTACTCCTTGCTTTTACCGTACGAATGCCATAATTAATATGACGACGGCAATGTCGTTTGCATTCAAACAAAATAAAAGAGGAGATTTTCTATGACCAAGCGCATCGCTCTGGTGAGCGGCGGCATGGGTGGAATCGGCACGGCGATCTGCAAGGCATTGGCGCAAGCCGGCCACGTCGTGATCACCACATACAGTAAACCGGGCAAAGAAACGGCATGGCTGGCCGACATGAAGAGCCTGGGATTCGATGTGCACGCCTATCAATGCGATGTAACCGACGCTGACATGTGCCAAAGCATGGTGGAGCAGATCCACAAGGAAATTGGCACCATCTCGGTGTTGGTCAATAACGCGGGCATCACGCGCGATGGCACCTTCCGCAAAATGACCGCTGATGACTGGCATGCCGTGTTGCGTACCAATCTGGATTCGGTATTCAACATGACCAAGCCGGTGATCGATTGCATGCTGGAAGCCAACTGGGGCCGGGTGATCAATGTATCGTCGATCAACGGGCAAAAAGGACAGTTTGGACAGACCAATTACTCGGCGGCCAAGGCCGGGATGCATGGGTTCACCATGGCTCTGTCGCAAGAAGTGGCGCGCAAGGGAATTACGGTCAACACCATATCACCCGGTTATATTGCAACCGACATGGTCATGGCGGTCGCCGAAGATGTACGCGCTAAAATCGTGGCGCAGATTCCGGTGGGACGTTTGGGCAAACCGGAAGAAGTGGCGGCGCTGGTGGGTTTTCTCGCCTCGGATATTGCCGGCTATATCACCGGCACCAATATTGCGATGAACGGCGGTCAACACACGATGTAATTCGCGCTGATCCTCAATACCAACGCCGCGTGGCGCATGCTCGCGGCGTTTTTCATGGATCATTGCGTCGCGCTGGCGCCAGCGCATCCAGCACCCGAGATACGCGCGAGCCCAGGCGCATCAGACGCTCCAGGGTTTCCGGCGACAGCTTCTGAATATCGTCGAACCAGCCATTGAATAAATCGATCAAATCATGCATTTCGCGCATACGCGCTTGCGCCGCGCGCTCTTGATCGTCCGCGACCTCGCAGGTCAATGCTTCACGCAAGAAACTCAATGTCGGTTCAATCTCGCGTCGGCGTCGCTCTTGAGCCAAGGTACGAAACACTTCCCAGATCTGTTTCGGGGTTTCGAAGTACTCTTGACGATCCCCTTGCTGGTGCGACATTTTGACTAAACGCCATTCTTGCAACTGTTTCAATCCCGTACTGACATTCGAGCGCGACATCCCCAGGCGCTCGACAATATCGTTGGCATTCAGCGCTCGCGGAGACAGAAAAATCAGGGCATAGATTTGGCCGACGGTACGGTTAAGACCCCAAAGTTGCCCCCGCTCGCCAAAATGCTGGATAAAGCGTTCCACCAGATCAGGCATCGATTGCATAGTATGATTATTCCTGAATGTTCGATAATGACAGAAATATCTGTTTCGGCCACCCTTTGCGCGCAACGAAAACCAAGGTTGCGCTATCATCTTAGACCCCTCAGAACGACACGACACCATGAGCGAACATTTAATCACCAGCACGAGCAATGACAAACGCGCGCGTTACACCACCCTGCTGCCGCAAATCGATGCGCTACTGGACGGCGAGACCGATCTGATCGCAGCCATGGCCAATGTCAGCGCCATGCTAAAAATGACTTTCGATTGGCTCTGGGTCGGGTTTTATCGGGTTCAACACACACAATTAGTCTTGGGCCCATTTCAAGGCCCACTGGCTTGCACGCGCATTGCGCGCGGCAAGGGTGTTTGTGGTGGCGCCTGGCAGCAAGCGCAAACCATTGTGGTCGAAGACGTTGACACTTACCCCGAACATATTGCCTGCTCGTCGAGCTCGCGCTCGGAAATCGTGGTACCGCTATTTGACACGGAGGGCCAGGTTGCCGCGGTTCTGGACGTGGACGCGGACACCACCGCGCAGTTCGACGCGATTGATACCGAATATCTCGAAGCGCTGGCGCGAAAATTCAGCCCCTTGTTCACTCCGAACTAAAAAGACCGGCGGCGCGGCCAACCTCGGTCATTCAGGGGCTGGCGTCTGCCGGGCCCAACGCCAAGTTCGCCTGACGCAGAATCGTCTCATCCAGCGTCCCCGCCGCCCGCGCCAGTTGCAACTTTGCGGTCAAATAGCGATAACGGGCATTGGCCCGCTGCTTCAAGACATCGCTATAGTCTTGCTCGGCGCGCAGCAAATCCAGATTGCCGCGCACACCGACCTCCCGACCCAGGCGCGTCGCCTCGAGCTTGCTCCTGGCCGAAATCAGCCGCTGCTCCTGGGCGCGCACCAAGGCCGCGCCATTGCTGACGCCAAGCCAGGCGCGACGCACCTCTTCGCGCGTCTGACGGCGCGCGTCCTCCATCTGATCACGCGCGCCATCCAGGCGCGCGGCGGCTTCCCGCACATGAGACTGGGTTGAGCCCCCCGAAAACAACGGCAGCGTAAGATTTAACCCAAGCGTGGTGCCGCGCGCGCGCGCGGGTCCGGGCAAGCGATTGTCCGGCTCGCTATTCTTGGTCTCCTGGTAGCCGGCGTTAAACTGCAATACCGGCAAGTGGCCGGCGCGTTTCTCCAGCAAGCCTTGCTGCGCCAGCGCCCACGCGCGCTGTTTGCCACGAATTTTCAGGCTAGCGTCCAAGGCCAAGTCCAACCAGCCTTGCAACGTCGCCGGTTCGGGCTCTTGCAGTAACATCCGCGTGTTCAATGGCTTAATCTGCAGCGCGTCAAGTCCGCTTAAACGCGCCAGAGTCTGGCGCGCGAGTTCGAGCTCGCTTTGGCCCTGAATTTCATCCGCCCGCGCATTATCGTAACCAGCCTGCGCTTCGTAGACATCGGTCATCATGGCGCTGCCGAGTTCCATTTCACTTATTGCCTGCTGCCAGCGATTCCACATGGCGCGTTTAGCCGCCTCGGTCGCCGCCAGCGTATCTTGCGCCAGCAACACAGCGAAGTACGCGCTCGCAACATCCAGCATCAATTGCTGCTGAGCGTTTTTAAACTCGATCTCGGCAATATCCTGCTTGATCAGCCCTTGCCGATAATTGGCGTAGCGAGCGACATCGAATAGCGGCTGAGTCAAATTGACGCCATTGCTGTGTGTACGGTTTTTAAGCCGGCGTCCCGGATCGTCGGCATAGCTGCGTTGATTCTGACTAGCGCGACTCTGTCCACTGGTTAAACCAAGCTGCGGCAGCAGCAAGGCCAGCCCTTGCGCGCCCTGTTCCTGCCCGGCGCGGTACTCGGCGGCGGCGGCGGCGTAAGCCGCGTCATGCTCGAGCGTGGCGCGCCAGGCATCAAGCAAATCGAAGGCCAACGCTCGCTGCGCCAAAACCGCGCACAGCAGCGCACCCACGCGCGCAACCCTCATACCGCCGCCAATAGCGCTTGAGGCGCGATCATGGCCGTGGTCTGCGCGGCGGATAGATCGGCGCCACCCGCGGCGCCAAACCCGGCGCTCGCCTGAAGTAGACGCGCCAAGGCCGCCGAGGGCGCGGGTGTCAGCCGCGCAATCTCCGGGTCCAGCGCCAACTGCTCCAGTTCGTCGGCTTCGATGCGCTGGGTGATCATACCGCCCACCGCGCTTAATTCCAGCGCCAGATGGCGTTGTGCGCCGGCGCGGTAATAATCGACGAGTATCATGGCGGCGACCCTTTGCTCCGCATGCGCCTCCGTGCCCGGTAGCCGCTCGGTGATCGCCAGATCGTCATTGATGCGCGCCAGCGCGAAATGCCCCGGCGGCAGCGTGGTGCGAATCTCCAGCGTATCGAGCGCGCCATCCTCCGCCTGGTTGTCGATGAGGTAGGCCTCGCTGTCCGCGTCCGTGGCGGGCATCCAATCGACGATGTAGCGGTCGGCGCCGCCGCCGCCGCGCAGTAGCTGTCCCGGCGACTGCGCAAACAAGGTGTCGGCGCCCGCGCCGCCTAACAGCAGATTGCGCGCTCCCGCGCGCGCGCCCAGGGCGCAACCGACGCTACCTGCGATCTGGGTATAGTGGGCGATCGTGGCCTGTCCGTCGGCGTTGTGCTCCACCTGCCAATGCAGTTGCGAGCCCTGCGCGTCGATGATGAACAGCGGCGCGGGGCGCTCGGCGCGCGCGCCGCCGAGGTGGCGAATGGTGCGCGTGGGCGGCGCGGCGCGCGCCGACGCCGGCGGCATCTCGGCGCGAATCAGCACGTCATCGCCGCTGATCGACAGTTCCGCGCGCCCAAGCAGGCTCGCCAGCACCAGCGCGTTTTGCGCGCCCGGCGTCGCGCCCGCGGGGGCTCGGGTGTCGATTTCCACCGCGCCCGGCTCGGCCTCGATCACAAACACATCGCTGCCACCATTGCCGATCAGCCGGTCGTAGCCGCGGCCGGCGCGCAACACATCGTCGCCAGCGGTGCCGCGCACGATGTCGGCCTGATCGCCACCGCTGCCGCTCAGGCGGTAGCGCGGGCCTAATTGCAGGCCGCCCGCCATGGGCTGATCCGCCGGCGAGTCCGTGGCGCGCTTGCGCTGCAACGGCGGCGCTCGGTGCGCGACCCGCCGCGCCGCCAGATCGAGCTCCACGCCCCCTTGCGTGTCGGCGCGGCTGCGATCGGCGGCCGGGACATACAACGCGTCAATCATAAAGTCACTGGCATCTTGCGCGTCGCTGAGCGTGACCGGCAGTTGCGGCGCTAGGGTAAAGCCGTCGCGCGTGGCGAAGGCCCAGTGACCCGAGCGCAGTCCGCGCTGACCGTCTTGGGTCTGGTACACGTCCTTGACGGTGACGCGGGCGCCGGAGGCGATCGTCAGCACCAGGTCGTGGCCCTCCACGCGCCAGTCGCTGATCTGTTCCAGAGCGAAGTCCAGATAGACCACGCTGCGTCCCGGCGCCTCGGCGCGGGTTTGACCGCTGTCCTGTAGCGTGACCTGGTCGCCAGCGGCGAGTGCACTGACCAGATAGACATCGTCGCCGTCGCCGCCGTCGGCGAAGACGCTGCCGGCGACGCGCAACAGATCGTTGCCGCCGCGGCCATACAGCCGGTCACGGCCGTTGCCGCTCAGGGTGTTGTTGCCGGCGTCGCCGTACAGCTGGTGCGCGCCGGCGCCGCGCGCGTGCAGCAGGTGCTCAAAGTGGCGCACTGCGCCCAGTGGCGTGAAGCGCCCGTCGCGTTCGATCAGGTCCAGGGTTTGCGCCGCCAGATCGACGCGATAGCCGCGGGCCGTCTGCTCGGCGAAGTCGGTTTCCAGCGCCAGGGTGTCGCTGCCGGCGGCGCCATCGAGGTCATAGCGGTCATGGAGTGAAACCCCGGCCGCCGCCAACCACGCCGGGGTGGCGTCCAGACTGACGATGTCGTCCTGAGCGCCGCCGATCACGGTTTTATTGCCACTGCCGAGTTGCACTCGGTTGGCGCGCGCGCGACTACCGACCAGGCGGTCGTTGCCGTCGCCGAGATTGATTTGGACTGGCAGATCGTCGCGCCCATTGGACTGCCAGATAACGCCGGCGGCGGCGCGGTCGCGCTCGACATCCAGGTCGTCGTTGCTGGCCTGGATATACACCTCATAGTGCTCGGGAGGGGCAATTTTTGGATTGATGGGCATATACTCCCCAGCCACCGCTTCGACAAAGCCCTCGAACCCACCCGGCCTGGCGCGGACGCTGGACTCGGCCTGTTCGACCAGGTGGCGGTGCGCGTGATCGCTGGACGAGACGTGCTTTAATAAGCGCGCCACGGTGGTCTGCGTCGGGGTGAGCGCCGCGCCAATGGCGGGTTCTGGAGCGTCCAGCAGCACCCGCGTCGCGGCCCGGGTCTGCTGTTGCACCAACTGGTCACCTTGCGCCTGTAGCATACGCAACTCGGTGGCTTGATCGAGGCCGTTGCCCACAAAGACGTTCCAGCCGAGGGTGAGACGCTCACCGGCGGAGAGCGTCACCCACTGTTCGACGTCCTGCACCTGGCGCACCGCGCCATAGATCAGACTGGCGGTGATCATCGCGCCGCCGAATACCAGGCCAACCGGGCCGGCAACCGCGCCGGCACCCGCCGCCGCCGCAATCGCCAGACTGATACCGACCGCCGCGCTAAGGGTGGCCATGCCGCCGCTGAACAGCAAATCCTGGCGTTCCAGACCGGTTTTAGTTTTGCTTTCAATAAAGCTGGTGACGGCGGTGTAGAGATCGAATGGCAAGGTGACGAGGGTGGCGACGATACCGGCGCCGCGGCCCAACAGCCGCCCGATGCTTTGCCCGGCGCCAGCGGCAGCGGAACGGGCGTTCGTTAGCGCGCTTTGCAGATAGAGACCCAAGCGACCAATGCCGCGCTCCAGCGCTTCGCCGGCCAATTCAGAGCCCAGGCTACCGAGGTCGATAGCAGCGGCTTGCGGGCGTCCTTGTTGGAAGTTATCCACCACCGAGCGCACGCTACTATACGCACCGTAGGCGCGCATGCCGCTGCCGCTGACAAGCAAAGCGCTCTGTCCGCGCGGCGCGGCCGGCAACGATGAGGCGCCCACCGGCGTATCCCGCGCGCGCTGACCGATCCGCTCCCCAAAGCGGAACCACTCTTCGCGCGAAGCGTAGACCCCGTCGAGTGCCAGCGGGCCAGACAACCGATCCTGGCGCGCCAATTGCTCGATGTGTGGCAGTACGACTTGGCGCGCGCGCTGCCAGACGCTATTGGCCACATCCGACACTGGCGGCGCGGCGACAAACGCCTGTATCCGACCCTCGAACGCATACTGGCGGCACAACTCGGGGGTGAAGTGCGCGGCGAGCGCGGTTTTGAGCGCGCTGTCACTGGAGATCCGCGCCCACTCTCCGGCGTTCGGATCGAAAAACCGATAGCGCGCCGTGGCGCCGTGGCCTTCGACCGACAGCGCCACGCGGTGGTTACCGACGTCAAGTAACAGAGGCTGCTGAGGATGAGAGGTCAAATAGTCGACGGCTTGGTCGAAACTGTCGATTCCCGTCAATGCCGTAGAGCTCGCGGCGGCCTGCAAGCGATCGATATCCTGGCGGAACTGCGATGCAGCGGCATCACCGGGATGTGCGGCGCTGGTGAATAGATTATCGAACAGCGTGTTGGATTCGGGCTCCAACGACCAGGCCAACGCCAGACCGGCGCAGCGCCCACGCCGGATGACGCTGGAGTCGGTGTCCAACCAGATCGCCTGCGGCGCGTGACGCACTGTCGCGCCGAGTTGCTCTCCCTGTTCACTGAATGCCGGCGCCAATGTGTCGCGCACTTCACGCCAGGTCAGCAAACGCTCTTGATCCGGAGCTGACGCCGCGGGTTCGAGTTTGGCTTTCTTGGCCGACATCCCACCCATGCGCCGTGTTGGCTTTAGCGGCCTGGGTAGCGCGGGCAAGCGCAACACGGGCGCGCCAAAGGGTTGAATCCTAAGATTAGGGGTATCAGGATCGTAATTGCTAACCACCAAATATTGTGCGTCGCGCGCGCCAACCTTAAGCCCCATGGCGGCAAATGCCCCGGCCTTAACCGGGTGATATTTATTAATAATGATAAAGCGACCACCGTTATTCCAGCCCGTGTGCATCGCTGGTAATAACTTTCCAATGAATTGATTTATGCTATTGAAATCATTTTGAAAATGCCCACTCACAAAGACCAGGGTTTTGCTGTCGGCATTTTTGATCAACTCAAAACCATCTTGCTGTGTGTAGCGCGTGGGCAAGCGATCCCCGCCTGCGCCATCGCGATAAAAATGCCGAACCGTGTCCATGGTTTTTTTTAGCAATGGCAATTTATTCGGCAGTAGATAAACCCGGCGCGAGGCCTCTCCGCCGCCGCGCGGCGTATAGTGGCCGTCAGAGATGATGATTTGCAACGGTAAGTGATATTCACGCCGCGTGCCGTTTCCGCCATTTGTCGTCGAGCCCTGCGCCAATGTGCGATGGGCCACGCGCCCTGACGGGAACGCTCCATTTTGCGTCAAATAAAATAGCGCGGCGGCGCGCGCCTCGCTGGCAGGGTTAATCGCGGGGGGGAGATCACTCGTGGCGCCGGGCTGCTGGCACGCGGTGAATTGCTGGTCAAAATAGCCTTTGATTGCGTGTCTTAAGCGTGACACCGGCGCATTTGCATTCTGGATATCGGAGAGCCGGCTTGCCGATTTCGGGCCATTATGATTATTCTCCAACACAAATCGAGCGTTGTATTCAGCATCGCCAATCTGAACCTGGCCGGGCCCGCGCTCCGACATCACGCTCAAATCATCGGCATTCACCACGAAACCATGACCAGCGGCAAGGTTGACCAGATCGCGGACCACATTTTTGACTTCAAGCTCGAAACTATCGAAGTTTTCCAGCATTTGCCGTTGTGTCAGCGGAATCAGCGGATTGATGTCATTAATCACCACCTCGCCATTAAAGCCCCGGGCGGGGATATCCGCGTATTCGCGCGCCGTGGCCGTCTCATCGGCGCTCAACCCCATCCTGGCGACATCCTCAGCGCTGATATGAGCAATATCATAAGCGGCAGACGTAAAATACCCGATTGCGCGCACAAAATTCCCGTAGGTCGCCGAGCCGGAAAACGCATCGACAAATTTAGTGATCAGCGGCTGTCCCTGTTGATCGCGCGCGTTCACCGTGCGCGCAATCAGGGCGCCGTCGATTTCCATGATTTCCTTGCCCTGGCTGCCGGGCGTCGGGAAAAAAGTCAGCGCGTAGGGGTCGAACTTATCCTGACTCGCCTGGCCATTGAGAAAGGGATAATTCGGGGCAAGAAGCTTGCGCGAGCCCGTCTCACTGAAGATCCAGGAAAACTCTGAATTTTGAATGCCCGCGCGAACCACAGCGGGGGCGTCTTCATCACTCAGCGCGGTCACCTGCGCGCGCGTGTCTGGATCGATAGCCAGTTCGAACACAATCTTGACCGCGCTATCGGCGCCTGCCGGGGCGCTTGGCCCAAGCGGCGCGCCCAGCTCGGACGCATAGTTTCTGGGGCCTTTATCCACCTCGGGACTACGCGGGGACTCCAGCGTAAAAAAACCTTGATAGCGATCCAAATGGGTCGCTATCTCGTTATAGCTGCGTTGATACAGAACTTCGGCAGCGGCATCCAGATCATCCCACTGCCCCGCGCTGGCCATGAGAACCGCGCGAAACAGGCAGCGACCCGGCGCCTGGCCTGGCGCGTCCAGCGCCTGACCCGCCGCATCGAGAAACAGGTAATGATTTTGGCTGCTGTGAGCGAACTGCCTCAGTTGCAAGCGTAATGGAGCCCCAGTCAACGCCACGCCCGCGGCGTTATGCTCGATGCGCTGCGACATCAACGAGTGTCCGGTATTGCCGTCCACCACCTGGACTTCAATCGGACGATTCAAAGCCGCCGCCACAGCATGCACCGCCGCGTCGCCAGCGCCCGAGTTGTAATCCATCAGTTGCAAAATGCGCGATTCAAGTGGTCGCGTCACGGCTAATTCGACGGTGGGCGCGCTGAGGTTTGGGTCGATCGGGTCTGGCGTGGGCATGTTCGGCTCCGTTGAATGGGCAACAGGCTCGCAGTCTGCTATGCCGACGCCGCGAATTGAAGCAGGCACATGCCGAGCATCATGGCGAAAGCACCACTATCGCTGTCATCCATTGAGAAACGGATCATTTCAGAGCGCGTATGCCGCCAAGTGTCGCCGGACCATCGCGCCATGGCGCAGCGTCCCCTCGGGGCTTGCCTTGACGTTCAGCCCACGCCAGTGCGTAACGATTCCAGCCACGACAAAGATTATTCTGTAGTTATGATCAGCATTTGACGGATCGTATTGAGTAGTACATTGCTCGATACTTCGCGGCTTACAACAAAATACGGAATGTTTTCCGCATGAGTGCGAGTGCCCCCCACACAGACTCAGATGCCATCGACAGCGGCTTGGAATGCCTGGTGTTGCTGGCCCGATTTCACCAAGTCGCCACCGATGCGGCGCAGCTCAAACATCGTTTTGCCGAGTCGGGTGCGACGTTTGATGAAAATCACATTTTGCTGGCCGCCCGCAGCCTGGGGCTTAAAGCGCAGGCGGTAAAGATCGACCCCCGGCGGCTGATCAAGACTCCGCTACCGGCATTGGCGCAGGGATGCGACGGGCGCTATTTCATCCTGGCGAAAACCGACGGCGCGCGCGTGTTGATCCATGACCCGCGCCAAGCCCAGTTAAGCGAATGCGCGCTCTGCGAACTCGAGCCTATCTGGAACGGGCGCTTGATTTTATTCACCTCGCGCGCTTCGCTGATTGGACAGCTGGCGCATTTTGATTTCACCTGGTTTATTCCCGCAGTCATCAAATATCGCAAATTATTACTTGAGGCCTTGCTGGTTTCGCTGGTCTTGCAGATTCTGGCCCTGGTCACCCCCTTATTTTTTCAGGTGGTGATTGATAAGGTTCTAGCGCATCGAAGTTTTTCCACCTTGAATGTCATGTCGGTCGGGCTGTTGATCGTTACGGTTTTCGAGGTAGTGATGAGCGGCTTGCGCAGTTATGTGTTTTCGCACACCACCAGCCGCATTGATGTTGAATTGGGTGCCCGCCTGTTCCGTCATTTGCTGGCG
>Ga0302145_10000608_pt1 | contig 14799 bp, 12 predicted proteins | sample I_Bog_E2_3_FD_192437 | JGI IMG/M metagenome (GOLD analysis project Ga0302145, IMG submission 192437) | Peat permafrost microbial communities from Stordalen Mire near Abisko, Sweden - I_Bog_E2_3 | ecosystem: Environmental > Terrestrial > Soil > Wetlands > Peat | place: Sweden: Abisko, Stordalen... | reverse complement strand
GATGTGCGAAGGGGCACGACTTTACAGCCTGCGGAAAAAGTCCGATGAGACGTAGATGTGCGAAGGGGCACGACTTTACAGCCTGCGGAAAAAGTCCGATGAGACGTAGATGTGCGAAGGGGCACGAGTTTACAGCCTGCGGAAAAAGTCCGATGAGACGTAGATGTGCGAAGGGGCACGAGTTTACAGCCTGCGGAAAAAGTCCGATGAGACGTAGATGTGCGAAGGGGCACGAGTTTACTCGTGCCATAAGCTGTTTGAAATGAGAGAACGGGCTTTAGCCCGCGCACCATCTCCCTCGAATTCAACCCGAAACCATGCCTTTTTCCGCAGCCTGTTCAGTCGTGCCCTTTCAAAACCGGACTTTCGCCGCGGATTGTTAAGTCTTCGGCCGCGGCCACCGAGCCTCAACCGTAGTCCCAATCCCCCCCCGCGGCCTGAACACCCCATGCACCACCGCCCATACCGGATCGGTAGCCTTCACCACGTCCTCCAGCACCTGGTTCACAATGTTCTCCTGGAAGATCCCCAGGTTACGGTAACTGAACAGGTATTCCTTCAGCGATTTCAGCTCCAGGCAGCGGTCGCGCGGCATGTAGCGGATGGTGAGCACGCCGAAATCGGGCAGCCCCGTTTTGGGGCAAACCGAGGTGAGCTCGGGATCGTCAATCAGGATCTCGTAGCCGGGAAACTGGTTTTGCCAGGTTTCGATCGCGGGAAACGGGAAATCGAGCCCCGCCTTGGCGTGTTCATCGGTGTAGCGCGGTTCCAAAGCCATAGTGACATGATTGTACGAGGGCCTGCGGCTCCCGGTCTCTGGCAGACACATTTTTCCGCTTCCAAAGGCTTGATTCCGCGTCCTATATACTGACTCTGGTTAAGTGAATGGCAGAACCTAAAAAGCAAGCAAGCCGCATAGGACTTTGGATCGGCGCGGCAGTGGTCCTCATCCTCGTCTTTTTCGGGGCGCGCTCCCTGCTCAGGGAACGGCTGCCCATCCGTGAAGTGCGAGTCAGCCGGCAGGAGTTGGTGAACACGGTGCCCACCAACGGACGCGTGGAGCCGGAAGTCAATTACGAGTACTCGAGCCCCATCGCCTCCAGCATCAAGGCCGTCTATGTGCAGCCCGGAGACCATGTTCCCGCCGGCAAGCTGCTCATTCAACTGGACGATGTGCAGCCGCGCGCCCGCGTCGCCTCCGCCGAAAGCGGCGTCAAATCAGCCCAGGCCGCCCTTGAAGCTGCCACCCACAACGGCACCCTCCAGGAGCGCCAGGGGGCCGCTGCCGATCTCGCGCACAGCCAGTTGGAGCGCGATCAGGCCCGCCACGACCTGGATGCAGTCACCAGGCTCAACGCCGCCGGCGCAGCCTCCGCCAGCGAAGTCACCGCAGCCAAACAGCGTCTGGAATCAGCCGACGCCAGCCTGCACGCCGCCCAGCAGAGTTCAACCAGCCGCTACTCACCGGCAGAAGTAGACCGCGCCAGGGCAGCCCTCGCCGATGCCGAAGCCGGCCTCACCGCGGCAAAGGAGGTTCTGGCGCAATCCTCCTACTACGCTCCAATCTCCGGAACCGTCTACAGCCTCGACGCGCGGCCATCGGACTTTGTAGAACAGGGCAAGCTCCTGCTGCAGATGGCAGACCTCGATCACGAACGGGTCCGCGCCTACTTCGATGAGCCCGATATCGGCAAGCTTGCCGTCGGTCAATCCATTCTGATCAAGTGGGATGCCCGCGAGAATCAGGTATGGCACGGGCATATTGTTCGTACCCCCTCCACGGTGATCGTCTTCGGCACCCGCAACGTAGGGGAAGCATTCGTGCAGTTCGACGATCCCAACACCGATCTGCTTCCCGACACCAACGTGACCGTTACCGTAACCACATCCAAAGACTCGGACGCACTCAGCATCACCCGCGACGCTCTGCGCCCTGAAAACGGCAAGCAATACGTCTACAAAGTCGTAGGCGACGAATTGGTTCGAACGCAGGTAATGATCGGACCCTACAACCTCACCCAGGTCGCGATTCTCTCCGGCCTCCAGGAAGGAGACTGGGTAGCGACCGGGACCGTCGATGGACAGCCCCTGCTGGAGGGCGTTCCGGTCAAGGTTGCCAAGTGAGGCGAAAGTTGTTTGCATCAACCATTCTGCCCGCGGGTTTGCTGGTCGCGGCCCTTGCGGCCGTAACGCCGGCCCAGGCCGCGCTGGCTCAGCCGGCGCAAGCCGCGGTGGCTCAAAAGAATCCGTTGGCCCAAATCCGTGCCGCACTCCAGGCCGGCGAGGCAGACAAGGCCCTCACCCTGCTCCAGTCCCTTCCCCACCCCGGCGCCGCTGAAGCCGAAAACCTCGAATGCCGCGTGCGCTACTCCCTTGAGCAGTGGGACGCAGCGGTCAGCGCTTGCGAGCAGGCTGTTCGCCTTGACGGCCAGAACTCCGACGATCGCTTGTGGCTTGGCCGTGCACTGGGCGAGAAGGCCGATCGCGCCAACTTCCTCAGCGCCTACTCGCTGGCCAAGCGCGTTCGGTCGGAATTCGAAGAGGCAGTCAAGCTCAATCCACGCAATGCCGACGCGCTCGCCGACCTGGGCGATTTCTACTTTGAGGCGCCCGGTGCGGTTGGCGGTGGCGTTGACAAAGCGGAAGCACTTTGCGGCCAGCTTGAAAAGGTGGATCCGGCGCGTGCCCACGAGCTGCGCGGGCGAATCGCCGAAGGACGCAAAGATCCCCAAACGGCTGAGCGTGAATACAAGCAGGCGATTGCCTCCGGCCCGCATCCAGCCCTGCAATGGGTCACGCTGGCCAGCTTCTATCGCCGCCACCAGCGCTTGCCTGAGATGGAGTCCGCCGTGCATAGCGCCGTCACCAGCGCCGAACGCGACAAAAACGCATCCGTCGCGTTTTTCGATGGGGCTTCGGTGCTGTCCAGGGCCAATCGCGACCTGCCGCTGGCCGCCAAAATGCTTGAGGATTACCTGGCCAGCCCGGCCAAGTCTGAAGAAGCTCCCGCATTTCTTGCCTATAACCGGCTTGCAACATTGAAAGAAAAGCTTGGCGATCCAGCCGCGGCCCAGCAGGACCGGGCACTCGCCCTCGCGCTGGCCCACGACTACAAGCCCAGCCAGGAAGCAAAACATTGATCAGAACAAAACATGGATGGGGACGAAACGCTTGAAGCTCTCACCTAATTCGCGCTCCGCCTGGACGCCCACTCTTCTTGGAATGGCGCTTCTGGCCGCGCCCGTTCTGGCGCCGGCCCAGGTTTCTCTAGCGACGGTGGTAGATCTGGCCCAGCGCAACTCGGCCACCGTCAAGCTTGCTGAGGCCGATCTGAAAAAGGCGCAAGGCGCACTCGCCCAGACGCAGGACGCGTTCATCCCCAACTTCGTAATCGCCTCCAATGTGGGCTTTTCCCACGGCTTCCCTACCGGCCAGCCTTCCGTCGGCAGTGCCACCATGCAGTCGCTGGTGTTCAGTTATGCCCAGCGCCAGTACATCAAGGCCGCCCGCGCCGGCATTGACGCGGCGAACCAGCGGCTCAAAGACGCCCAGGAGCAGGTTGCTCTCGACGCATCCACAACATACATCGAGCTCGATACCGTCAACCATGAACTGGAAGCAGCTCGCCAGCAGGCAGGGTTCACCACCGCGCTCCTCAAGATCGAGCAGGAGCGCGCCGAGGCTGGTGTCGATTCAGAGATTGACCTCTTGCAAGCCCAGCTGACTGAGGCCAACCTGAGGCTCCAGAGATTCCAACTGCAAACTCGCGCCGCTACGCTCTCCAAGCAGCTCGCGGTTCTCACCGGTCTCCCCGATGGCTCCATCCTCCCCGACCGCTCCAGCATCCCTGAGATTCCGGCCGTCACCGCGGAGGAAGCTCCTCGCAAGCTCCCCGGCATCGACGCCGCCGGTTCCCTGGCCCGCTCCAAGCAGTTCCAGGCCAAAGGAGACGACCTGGCCTGGCGCCGGCCTCTGATCGGGTTCGGAGCCGTCTACAACTACGATTCCAACGAACTGAACAGCTACTCCACCTATTACAAAAACTTCACGCCCAACAACGTGAGTTTCGGCCTCCAGATCAACGTTCCCTTCTTTGACTTCGCCCTCCGCGCCAAGGCCAAGGTCACTGCCGCCGAAGCCCTGCGCGCCAGGGTCGAAGCCGAACAGGCCCAGCAGCAAAACGACGTCCAGATCGCCACGCTCACCGGCAACCTCCAGGAACTGCAGGCCATGGCCGACGTCGCCAGCCTCAAGCAGCAGATCGCCGACGCCCAGCTTAAGGCCGTCCTCGCCCAGCTCGAATTGGGGAGCGGCGCATCCGGCCCCAATGCACCGCCCCCGGTAACCCCCAAGGCCGAGCAGCAAGCCCGCATTGACGAGCGCCAGAAGTACCAGGACGCCCAGGAAGCGGCCCTGGGACTGGCCAAGGCCCGCCTTGGGCTGCTGCGCGCCCTCGGCCACATCCAGGACTGGCTGAACGAACTGCACACAAAATAAACCACCCCGGCTCGCCAATCCATTCAACCGGCTTCATACCGGGGCTGGGCTGAAGGCTTCCCAAGAAATCCGCGTTCGGCGCGCACTGTAACAGGGCACGACTTCACAGCTTGCGGAAAAAATCCACCTTGACGCAGATGTGCGAAGGGACACGACTTCATAGCCTGCCCTGAGCGCAGTCGAAGGGTGCCATAAGTTGTTTAAAATGAGAGAATGGGGAGTTATAGCGGTTTCAGGATTGCCGTACCCAAAGGGAATACACTCAAGTCGACGCGACCCCAAGGAGCGGCGACCTCGCAGTAGTGCAGATAGGGTATACCTATCCTGAAACCGCTTTAGCCCCTGCGCCGCTGCAGTCGAATTCAACCCCGAATGAGCCTTTTTCCGCAGCCTGTTCAGTCGTGCCGCAAGCAGCTTCAAATGAGAGATTTGGGGCTTTAGCCCCACACCCTTCTGCGTGACCCCGCCAGCACAATGATCGTAAAAACACCCCGCTTGCCTCCAAGTCAGCACCCCGCTCGGTGCTTTCTCACGAGGGGCCTGTCGCCCGACTTTCAAGGATTCAAATCGGATACCCCGCAAAATCCGAAACAAACCGGCCCAAAAACCGTCAAAATGCTAGAATGGTAGAGATGCCTATACCCCTGAAGACGATATTCCTGAATCCGCCCTCGTTCGAGAACTTCGACGGTGGCGCAAGTTCCCGCTGGCCCGCAACGCGTGAGATTGAGTCCTACTGGTACCCCGTGTGGCTGGCCTATCCTGCCGGCCTGCTGGAGGGTTCGCGCCTGCTCGATGCGCCGCCCCACCACGTCTCCGCGGATGAAACCATCAAGATCTGCAAGGACTACGAGTTCCTGGTCCTGTTCACCTCCACCGTCGGCTGGGAGGGCGATCAGCGCCTCGCCGAGGCCATCAAGGCCGCTAATCCCTCCATCAAGATCGCATTTGTCGGCCCCCCGGTGACCACTGACCCGGATCGCGCCCTCAACGAGTGCTCCGCCCTCGACTTCATCTGCCGCCGCGAGTTCGATTACTCAGTCGTTGAATTTGCCCAGGGCAAGCCCCTCAGCGAGATCCTCGGCATCAGCTACAAGAAGGACGGCGTCGTCCTTCACAACCCCGACCGTCCGCAGATCGAAGACCTGGACGCGATGCCCTGGGCCACCAAGATCTACAAGCGCGACATGGACGTGACGCGCTACAACGTGCCCTTCCTGCTTCATCCCTACATCGCGCTCTACTCCACGCGCGGCTGCCCCGCGCAGTGTACCTTCTGCCTCTGGCCGCAGACCCTCTCGGGCCACGCCTGGCGCAAGCGCTCGACGGATGACGTGGCCGCCGAGCTCAAGTGGGCCCATGCGAACTTCCCCGAAGTCAAGGAATTCTTCTTTGACGACGATACCTTCAACATCCAGAAGGCGCGCACCATCGAGCTCTGCTCCAAGCTCAAGCCCCTCGGCATCACCTGGTCCTGCACCTCGCGCGTCACCACCGAGTACGAGACCCTCAAGGCCATGAAGGAATCCGGCTGCCGCCTGCTCATCGTAGGCTTCGAGTCCGGCGACCCTCAGATCCTCAAGAACATCAAGAAGGGCGCCACCGTCGAACGTGCCCGCGCCTTCGCCAAGGATTGCCACGACCTCGGCCTCACCGTCCACGGCGACTTCATCCTCGGGCTCCCCGGCGAGACCAGGGAGTCGATCCGCAACACCATCAACTTCGCCAAGACTCTGGACTGCGAGACCATCCAGGTCTCCATCGCCCACGCCTATCCCGGCACCGAGTTCTACGACTTCGCCAAGGCCAACGGCTACATCACCAACGAGCGCATGGAAGACGGCGGCGGCCACCAGATGGCCCACATCGAGTATCCCGGCCTGCCCGTCGACTACGTGATGGAGATGGTGCACAAGTTTTACGACGAATACTATTTCCGCCCCAAGGCCGCGTTTCGCGTGGTGTGGAAAGCCATCGTCAACCGCGATGTGCCCCGCCTCTACGTCGAAGCCAAGGCCTTCATGAAGTTGCGCGCGCAACGCAACAAGGCAGTCAAGGCCACGCGCGCCCATCGTGCGGACCCCAACACACCCGCGAAGGCCGGCGCGTAGACTCATCGCTTTCAGTCGACTGCAACCCGGCCACTCATGATTTCCTGGCCGGGTTTGAGCGTCTGGGCCTGGCCCTCGTTCGAAGCGCGCAGAGAGACCATCCGCCCTCTTTTCGATCGCGCCAGTTGTCCGAGCCGTTGCCCGCCCTGGTGTTTCGTTCAGCATGTTCCTCTTATAAAAAGATGGCCTTCCAGGAGAATGAACTGCGGGACATGAGAAAATTGTGAAGGCATGACAACTACAACGGATTTTCTCATCACTGCAATTCTTGCCCTCGTTGCTGCCGGTTTCACTTGGCGCGCGGATGCACGCCGGCGCAGGCTGAATCTGGGTCATCTTTCAGGTCGCCACTTCCTGTTTTTTCTTGACGTTGCCTGTGTCTCCATCTACGTCGGAGCTGCGGTAGCTCTTCTCGTTCTTTCGCCTCATTCCTTCCAATCGGAAACATTCTTTACTCCGGCAACGCTGGGTGCGGTAGCTTGCGTTGCGATCTTGCTGTTCCTTTGGTCTGAAGGAAAACATCAGGTCCAGTTGCAGCGGCCCGCGGGAATCGTCTTTGCCGAAGGCGCCATCCTGCTGGGTTTGTATCGGGTCGTGGCCGCGATCGTCTTTCACAGTCTTTTCAGCATCGCCCTCTGGGCAACAATCATTGTCCCCATCCTCGTCGGTGCTGTCGTGTTAGCAAGCATCCTTCCACCCTTTCTCAAGGGTCATGAGGAACACCGCATTCTCGACAGTATCCACTTGGTCGGCGAAGCCGCTCAGCCGGAATATGTCGCTCCCACGCCCGAGTGCCCCCATCCTGAAAATTGGCACATGCTCGACGCTCAAAGCGCTGAAGCTGAGGTGCTCGATTTTCTCAAGTCCTTCATTGTGACGGTCAAGCCGGATGTGGTTCTGGAAACGGGAACGTTCATCGGCCACAGCGCAATGAAAATGGCGGAGGGCATGAAAGCCAATGGCTTCGGTAAAATCATCACCATCGAATACGATCCCATCGTGTTCGCCAAAGCCAAGCAGAATATCGATGCCTCCGGCTTGGGCAATTGGATCGAGTACCGCAATGCTTCGAGCCTGGATACGGTTGTCGAAGAGACCATCGACATTCTGTTCAGCGATAGCGATCTGAATATCCGGGAAAGCGAAATACGACGGTTTCTTCCTCAAATCAGGACGCGGGGCCTGGTCCTCGTCCATGACGCAAGCTCTTCCTTCAAGGTTGTACGCGATGCTGTTCTGCGGCTGGAGCAGGAGGGTCTGCTGTCCGTGGTGCTGCTCTCCACGCCACGCGGGTTAGTCATCGCTCAAAAGCGGCAAGGACGTACTTAGTGCGGGAACTGGTGAGTCTGCCCTTCCCCGATGAAGGGAGCAGGCTCGCCCCGATCTACCGACCAGGGAACTTAAGCCACAGATGACTCAGCACAAGCTCTCGCCGCGGCAATACATGGTCCTTTTGCTGATCGCAATCTGCGGTCCATTGGGCGACACTTTCTTGTCGCGTGGAATGGCCGGCCTTCCGCCCATCTCCCTCGCTCAGCCGCTTTTACTCATCACCGCGATCTTCAATCCCTGGGTAGCCATCGGCATCGCCCTGCTCATTGGCTTCTTCGCCAGCTATCTCACCGCGCTCTCCTTCGCCGACCTCACCTTCGTGCTCCCCGCAACGGCCTTTGGCTATGTGTTCATTGCGCTGCTTGCCCACTTCTGGCTGCACGAGCCGATTTCGCTCGAGCGGTGGATGGGAATTGTGCTCATCGCAATCGGCGTCGGATTTGTATCGCAAGGTTCTTCGTTTACCGAACGGCCTGCAACTGGTAGCCACGCAGCGGCCGTTGAAAAAGCGCCCCCCATGGGTGACGGGACAGAGGCATGATGACATCCACCTCATCCATCGCACTGCCTGGATACCATGTCGGACCCTGGGTAGCCACCGCCATGATCGCAACCATCGTGGTCGCCTCTACTGCCGGCGAAGTGATCATTGCCGCCGCCATGAAGTCCATCGGCGACCTCGACAACATCCGCGCCAGCTCCGGCCTCAAGGGCGCCATTCGCGCCGTCCTTGGTTCTCCGCTGTTCTTTGTCGGAGTGAGCTTTCTGGCGCTGAATTTCTTTGCCCTTCTCTTCGCGTTGAATCATCTCAACCTGAGCCTGGTCGCGCCCGCATCCGCCTCGCTGACGCTGGTCACCAACGCCATTGCAGCCAAAATATTTCTCAAGGAAAACGTCGACCGGCGACGATGGACCGCCGCCGTCCTGGTCTGCATTGGCGTCTATCTCCTGGCGCATTGAAAAACCAGCTTCCAGCTCTTGGCTGACCATAGCCGTGTCGTCCTGAGCGACCGCGGGGGGCTGCTGTTGCACTTCGGAAAGGATGCTGCCAACCTGCGAGACAGCACGCTCATCCCCGATGCCGGCCTCTACCCCACCGCCTGCACCGTTCCCTTGCCCACCAGCTCTTCCACACGCTCCATCCAGCCGCGGTCCGCCGCCACGCTCATCCCCTCCGGCTCCAGGATCACCTCGTACTCGTCCGTCTTCTTCAGGTGCACCATCACCTTCCCCGGCCCCGGCGCAGCATCCGCCGCGCTCTTCAAGCCGGCAAACATCTCCTCCGTCGCCCGATCCAGGTTGATGCGGATTCGCACCCCGCTCGGCAGCTTCACCTGCACATCGTCAAGCGACTGAATCGCGCTCACTGAAATCTTCGGCGCCGCATCGTCGTCGCCGGTCAGCGTTCCGCGCAGCAGCACCGGCGCCTCCATCTTCAACTGCCCTGCAAGCCGCTCGTAATCCCGCGGAAAACACACCAGCTCAATCTTTCCCGCCGCGTCCTCAAGCCACGCCTGCGCATAGAGCTTCTGATCCCGCTTGGTCTTCTGCACCCGCAGTCCCAGAATCATCCCCGCCACCTGAATCTCGTCCGCCGGGTCCGCCTGCGATCCCCAACGCTTCTCCGGCGGCTTGCGTTCCAGCGCCTCCGCCGTCGAAATCACGCCGCTCAGATTCCTCAGCTTCTCCGCGTACTTGTCCAGCGGATGTCCCGAAACAAAGAATCCCAACACCTCTTTTTCATTGGCCAGCCGCTCGCCTTCCTCCCAATCGGCCACCTTCGGCAGATCGTCCGCGTCGCGTCCGCCCTTCGGGCCTTCGTCGAACAGACCAAACAGCCCTGTCTGGCCCTGTGCCGCGTCCTTCTGCGCCTTCTGCGCCCGCTCCATCGCCTTGTCGACAGCCTTGAACAGCGATGCCCGCGATCCCAGCGAATCCAGCGCTCCGGCCTTGATCAGCGATTGAATCACACGCGAGTTCATCACCCGCAGATCCACCTTTTCGCAGAACTCCCAGAAGCTCTTGAATCGCCCACCCACTTCCGCCCGCGCCTTGATGATCGAATCGATCGCGTTCCCGCCCACGTTCTTTACCGCCGCCAACCCAAACCGGATGGCCTCGCCAGAAGGCGTAAACTGCGACCCCGACACCTGCACGTCCGGCGGCTCCACGCTGATGCCCAACTCCTTGCACTCGCCGATATACTTCACCACGTTCTCCGGCTTCGACGTTTCACTGGTCAGCAGCGCGGCCATGAACTCCACCGGATAATGCGTCTTCAAATAAGCCGTCTGGTACGCCACCAGCGCATACGCCGCCGAGTGCGACTTGTTAAACCCGTACCCCGAAAACTTCTCCATCTGGTCGAAGATTTCGCCCACCGCCTCTTTGGGATGCCCAAGCGCCGCCGCCCCGGTCAGGAAGCGGTTCTTTTGTTCGTCCATCCCTTCCTTGCTCTTCTTCCCCATCGCCCGCCGCAGCAAGTCCGCCTCGCCAAGCGAGTAGCTCGCCAGACGCTGCGCAATCTGCATCACCTGTTCCTGGTAGACAATCACCCCATACGAATCCTTGAGAATCCCTTCCAGCTCCGGCAGTAGAAACTCCACCTTCCGCCGCCCCCACTTGCGCTCAATGAAGTCGTCGATCATGCTCATCGGGCCCGGCCGGTACAGCGCGTTCAGCGCCGTCAAACCCTCCACCGTGTCCGGCTTGTACCGCCGCAAAATGTCCCGCATCCCGCTCGACTCAAACTGAAACACCCCCGACGTCAGCGCCGTATGAAACACCCGCTCAAACGTCTGCGCATCGTCCAGCGCGATCATGTCAATATCGATCTTTTCTCCGCGCGTCTGCTCAATCAGCTTCACGCAACCGTCAATCACCGTCAGCGTCGCCAGACCCAGAAAATCCATCTTCAACAGGCCCATCTTCTCCACCGACTTCATGTCGTACGCGGTCACAATTTCTTCGTTCTTCGTCTTGTGCAGCGGCACCAATTCCGTCAACGGCCGCGGAGCAATCACCACCGCCGATGCGTGAACCCCCGCTCCTCGCACCAGTCCTTCCAGCTTCTTCGCCGTGTCAATCAGCTCGCGAATCACCTGGTCGTTGTCATACACCTTTCTCAGCTCCGGCACTTCTTCCAGAGCCTCGTCCAGCGTCACCCCCACCGTCGATGGAATCAGCTTCGCAATCCGGTCCACATCGCCATACGGCATGTCCAGCGCCCGTCCGCAATCCTTGATGGCTGCTTTAGCAGCCATGGTGTTGAACGTGATAATCTGCGCCACCTGCTCCCGCCCATACTTCCCCGTCACATACTCGATCACCTCGCCGCGTCCGTCCTGGCAAAAGTCCACGTCGATATCGGGCATGGTTACGCGCTCAGGATTCAAAAACCGCTCAAACAGCAGCGAATTCTGCAGCGGGTCAACGTTGGTAATTTCCATCACGTACGCCACCAGCGACCCCGTCGCCGATCCGCGCCCCGGCCCCACTGGAATCCCATGGTCCCGCGCATACTTGATGAAGTCCCACACAATCAGGAAGTACCCCGCGTACTTCATCTGCTTGATGATCCCAATCTCAAACTCCAGCCGCGCCTCATACTCATGCGCCGCCGCCCGCTGCATTCCGCGCGCACCCAGTTGCGCAATCGAAGTGTCGAGCCGTTTTTTATAGCCCCCCCGGCACACCTGCTCAAAGTAGCTGTCGATCGTGTGTCCCTCCGGCACCGCGAATTCCGGAAACGGATTGTCCACCGCGTGCAGCTTCAAATTGCACCGCTCCGCAATCTCCATCGTCCGCTGCAACACCGCCGGCGCGTCCTTGAACACATGGCCCATCTCGTCCGCACTCTTGACAAAAAACTGGTCGGTGTCGAACCGCATCCGCTCCTTGTCGTGCACCTTCGATCCCGTCTGCACGCACAGCATCACATCGTGCGCATGGCTGTCCTCCCCGCACAAATAATGCGAGTCGTTGGTCGCCACCATCGGAATTCCGAGTTCCTTCTCCAGCCGAAAAAGCGCCTCGTGAATCTTCCGTTCCTGCTCCAGTCCCTGGTCCTGAATCTCGAGAAAAAAATTCCCTTTTCCGAAGATGTCTTCGTACTGCTGCGCTACCTTCTTCGCGGCGCCATATCTCGCGTCGCTGTCCAGGCCCTTGTACTTCGACTCGCCCAGCAGCGCCTCGCACAGTTCCCCGCTAAGGCACCCAGATAATCCAATCAGCCCCTGCGAGTGCTCCGCCAAATACTGTTTGCTCACGCGCGGCTTGCGATAAAACCCATGCAGGCTGGCCTCTGAAGTAATCCGGATCAGGTTGCGATAACCCTCTTCGTTCTCCGCCAGCACCAGCAGGTGATTGTTCTCGTCGCCCTCGCCCGCCATACGGTCGATCCGATGGTCTTCGTTCTGGCTGATATAGAGTTCGCATCCCAGAATCGGTTTCACGCCCTTCTTTTTCGCCGCCTCAAAGAAGTGCACCGCGCCATAAATGTTCCCGTGATCCGTCATCGCGACAGACGTCTGCCCCAGCGCCGCCACCCGGTCCACGAGTTTAGTGAGGTCACAAGCCCCATCCAGCAGCGAGTATTCCGTATGCAAATGCAAATGCGTAAATTCAGCCATGATTACCTATGATTCTAGCCGCCAGGCGGCCTCACCGCGCGCCCTGAGCGCCGGTTGAAATCATTACCGTCTGAGGAAAACAGGAGCGATATAGGTGCCTTACACGCCCCGGACACTGGTTCCGAGCCACATTTGCTTGCCGCTTAGAACCATGCTAGGATGGCTGCGAATTCTCAACTAGATCGAGGACGTGATGGACTCAACGACGATCATTCAAATCGCAGCAGGAATTGTGTTTCTCGCGGTATTAGTGGTCTATATTTCTTTCCTCGCCTCACTTTCCAGCGCGTTAGGCAAATGTTCGCGGATCTCCAGAACAATGGAGCCGGGACTTGTTTGGTTAATGCTCATCCCTCTGTTCAATCTTATCTGGCAGTTTCTTGTTGTGATCGCATTGTCGAATTCCTTGCGCAACGAGTTTCGCGCGAGGGGTGTTTCAAATATCGAGCCGGAACCAGGAAAGTCGATAGGCATCGCCCTTTCCATATGCGCTGCCTGCGGAATCGTCCCCTTCGTGAATTTCGTCGCATTTCCGGTCCAACTGATCCTGTTGGTCGTCTACTGGTCAAAGATTGCTGGTTTCTCTCGAATGCTCGATCAGGTGCCAGCGCCGAACGTGACCGCGCCCTACACCCCACAGGATCTTCCGCCAAACATGCCCTTCGCGCAACCTGGGACAGTCTGGGCGCCACCGCCTCCTAATCTCGATACACGGCGGAGAGTTCCGGTCTTTGTATGGATTCTCGTGGGGTTTGCTGGCTTCATCCCAATTGTGGCTATCCTCATGCTCATCGCAATCCCGACCGTCGGCAGCCTGAAAAAGAAGGCCAACGACCTATCGGCCCAGCAAGCGATCCGGGCGATTCACGAAGCTGAGATTCAGTACCAATCGACCTATCCATCGAGCGGGTTCGCCTGCACCTTGCCGGCATTGGGCGGCCAGCCAGCTTCGGGGGCTCCTTCGCCAGTGGCCGCGCAGGTTCTGCAGGATGATCTGGCCTCGGGCTACAAGTCGGGGTACATCTTTACCCTCACCTGCAAGGACGAGGTAACGGTGAGCGGAACGGACCGATTCGTCAGTTACACAGTAACGGCGGTTCCGCAGACTGTAGGCAAAACCGGAGACCGCGGCTTCTGCAGCGACGAAGGCGGAGCCATCAGCTTCGATCCCGCGGGCGGTACCAACTGCACCGAGCGCCTAGTTCCGTAAACCAAGCCACACTGTTCTCAATCCAGGAAAAGGATTACGATTATCAGGAGGGCGTACCATGGCAATCGCGCAGACAGAAGCAGAAATCGATTGGACAGCCTGTGAGCTGATCGAGCGAGTCCCCGGCAAGGTTTCCGGAAGGCCCGTGGTGCGCGGTACCCGCATCCTGCCTGACGCCATTGTCGGCAGCTATGATCTCGGGGAGACGATTGACGAACTCCGCGAAGGTTTCCCCTCACTCACCGTCGCTCAAATCGAGCGCCTGATTGAGTTTGCCCGCACCCAGCGAGTACAGGCCAACCGGTGAAGGTTCTGCTCGACGAAAACCTCGACCACGCGCTCCGGAGCCTACTCCAACCCCACAACGTGGTAACTGTTACGTACATGGGATGGGCCGGCACCCAGAACGGTGCATTGCTCCGAGCTGCGGAAGAAAACAGGTTTGATGTTCTCCTCACCGGAGACCAAACCCTCAACTACGAGCAGAACTTGCGCGGGAGGCGTCTGGCAGTCGTAGCTTTGACGGTAATCCAGCTACCTCTGATCAAAAAGCATTTGCCGAAAATCGTGGCCGCCGTCGCGAACGCCGCTCCCGGCTCGTTTCAGATAGTCGATTGCGGCATATTCCGGCGGAAGAGACCACCTGAAGAATGACCCTCATCAGGCCAGAACTTCATCGCGCACAAAATGCAGCCGGATGATCTTCGGCGCTTCCATGCCCTCATCGAAGTAGCAGCGGACGGCGTCCTTCACCATCGCGCGCACCTCTTCCACAGTCTCTCCCTGTGTATGGATGCCGTAGCCAAGTGCAGACGCAGTGAAGCCACCATCCGCCTCGTCCTCGCGCACCTCAAAGATGATCTCGCTCATTGAAGGCCAGCCCTCCAGCTTCACTAGATGCTACACCGCTCGCATGCTGACAACAAGCCGCCCCTACAGTCCTGAACTGCCCGGAGATTGACTCACAGCGGAGGTGCGTCAGTCTCAGCTCACTGCGCAGCCGGCAGATACAGATCCA
>Ga0302145_10000538_pt1 | contig 15935 bp, 13 predicted proteins | sample I_Bog_E2_3_FD_192437 | JGI IMG/M metagenome (GOLD analysis project Ga0302145, IMG submission 192437) | Peat permafrost microbial communities from Stordalen Mire near Abisko, Sweden - I_Bog_E2_3 | ecosystem: Environmental > Terrestrial > Soil > Wetlands > Peat | place: Sweden: Abisko, Stordalen... | reverse complement strand
GCAAGCGACCAGGATTCGCTGGAGTTCGCCACGGCGCTGAACATCTCTGCTGGGGGTGCGTTGGTCGCAGTTCGTCGTTCTTTGCCGCATTCGGCCGTGGTTTCCCTGGAGATTCCGAGCGCTCCTGTCGAGCCCACCCCCGGTTTGAAGGAGTCTTCCCGCGTCATTCGCGCCAAGGCTGTGTGGGTCCGACATTTTGATGCCTACCATCTACTGGGCCTGAAGTTCGCCCACCCCTTGCGCACTGACAGTGCTGATTCGGGGAGAAGTATGAGAAAAGCTAGTACTCCAGTGTGAACTATTTTTCTCTTTTTGGACCGGCCTCACCGTGGTCCATCGGTGCCATGCCGAAGTTTGGCCCTTTCGAGATAAGATGACCCTAAGCCATTCATAAATTGAGCGTTACCTGAAAACTCCCCTGCCGCTCGGGTCGACCCCCTAGTTTGGCGCTTCAGGTGCACTTTTAGTGCATGCGGATGAACACAATCGCCGCAATGGGGCACTCACTCTTATGACGACGCTTTCGGTAAATGCGCTGGCGCAATCGCTCGGCGAGCTTCCCCCCGACCAAATCATCTTCGGCAACTCCGACATCATGCAAGCGGTGCGTTCGCGGTTGGGCAAAGTGGCCGCCGCCAATGTTCCCGTCCTGATCACCGGCGAGAGCGGCACCGGAAAAGACATCATTGCCCGGCTCATCCATGGACTGTCTCCGTGGAAGGTGGGACCGTATGTGAAAGTGAACTGTCCGGCGATTCCTGGAACCTTGCTGGAAAGCGAACTGTTCGGCTACGAAAAGGGAGCGTTTACCGGCGCCTTTGGGTCGAAGCCGGGGCGGGTCGAACTGGCCCATCGGGGAACGCTGTTTCTCGACGAAATTTCAGAGCTCGACATGTCGCTGCAATCCAAGCTCTTGCAGTTATTGCAGGATGGCCAGTTCTGCCGGATCGGCGCCCAGGAAGACAAAAAGGTCGAGGTGCGGGTGGTGTGCGCGACCAACCGGAACCTGGAAGCGGAGATTGAAGCCGGGACGTTCCGCCAGGATCTTTACTATCGCATCAACGTCGTGAACATACGCATGCCGGCGCTGCGGGAACGACGCGGCGACATTGAAAACTTGGCCGCTTATTTTCTCGAATACTACAACCGCAAGTTCAACTGCAAGGCGCGTCCGTTGTCGAGTGAAACGCTGGCGGTGCTGCGGAAGTATCACTGGCCGGGAAACATCCGCGAACTGGAGAATCTCATCAAGCGCTACGTGATTCTGGGCCATGAAGACGTGATCACGAGCGATCTGGTGGCGCGCGAACCGGATTATTTCAATTCCGAGATCTCGTTGGACGGCCCGATCTCACTGAAGAAGATGACCCGGCAGTGCGTGCGCGAACTGGAGCGCAAAGTCATCCTGAAGGTGCTGCAACATCATCACTGGAACCGCAAACAAGCGGCGCGCACGCTGGGCATCAGCTATCGCGCGCTGCTGTATAAGATCCGCGATGCCGGCCTGCCCTCGAACCGCGCACTTCGGTTGCGGCAGGAGGAGAAGAACAAACTGTCGGACGACGACAAGTCCAGCAGCAGCGGGGCCGCCGCCGACTGAGCGAGACATCGGATCATCGGGCCATCGCTTGCCGTAAACGGACTTCTGTCCAACGACCGCCGCACCTAGTCCCACCTGCGCCGACTTCCCGTGCCGGACGCGCGCCAATTTCCTCTTGATCGGCAGTATTGTGTATTGCTACACTTTACACATGCTCAAGGGCTATCGGCACAAGGGCATCAAGCAGTTTGCCGAGACCGGCTCGAAGGCTGGCATTCAACCGGAACACGCAACCCGTCTCCGAAGGCTGTTATCCGCCTTGGATGCGGCGACCTGCCCAGCCAATATGAATGCGCCCGGGTACGTACTGCATCCGCTCAAAGGCGAACTGGCGGGGCACTGGGCGGTGCGGGTGAGCGGGAACTGGCGGCTCACGTTTGCGTTCGAGGGCGAGGACGCGATTCTCGTCGATTACAAGGATTACCACTAGGAGACCGACTATGCTTTTCCATCCATCCCACCCCGGCGAAGTTTTGAAGGACTATCTGGGCGACATGACGGTGAAGGAGGCGGCCAAGCGCTTGGGAGTGACGCGGCCAAATCTCTCCCGGATACTGAACGGCCGCGCCGGTATTTCAGCGGTGATGAGCGTGCGCCTGGCAAAGGCAATGCCGTACACGTCCCCTGAGTTTTGGCTAAAGATGCAGCTTAGTTACGATCTTTGGAAGGCCCAAAAGAATAGGCTGCCGAAGATCAGGCCGTTTCCGGTCCGGCTGCAAAAGAGCCTTGCCTCGGCCTGATTTAGGAGCTGCGCCATCGGCGCTGTCCCTCTTACGGAACGTCACACCCAATACGTCCGGTCCAGCGTTCGATACTGAATCGCCTCGGCGATGTGTTTCGGCTCCAGCTGCGGTATGCCGTCCAGGTCGGCGACCGTGCGCGCTACTTTCAGGATGCGGTCGTGGGCGCGGGCGCTGAGGCCCTGCTGCGCCATGGCGCGTTCGAGCAGGCGCTCGCAATCGGCTGAGAGTTCGCAGAACTTCCGAATCAACTGCGTGGGCATTTGGGCGTTGCAGTAAACCTTTTCGCGTCCAGCGGAAAAGCGTTTCAACTGAACGTCACGGGCGCGGACCACGCGCTCGAGGATGCTGGCTGAACTCTCTGCCTCCTTCGTACTGCGCAGTTCTTTGTAGTTCACCGCGGGAACGTCGATGTGGATGTCGATGCGGTCGAGCAGCGGGCCCGAAATTTTCGAGATGTAGCGCTGGATCATGGGCGGCGTGCAATGGCATTCCCGTGTGCGGTCGTTGTGAAATCCGCAGGGGCAAGGATTCATGGCGGCGGCCAGCATAAAGCGCGCCGGAAAAGTCAAAGACATGGCGGCGCGGGCGATACAGACGGTGCCGTCTTCGAGGGGCTGGCGCATGACATCGAGAACGTTGCGCGGGAATTCCGGGAATTCGTCGAGAAACAGCACGCCATTGTGAGCGAGAGAAACTTCGCCGGGCCGGGGGATGGCGCCGCCCCCGATCAAGCCCGCGTCGGAGATGGTGTGATGAGGGGCGCGAAACGGACGCAGGCCGACGAGTCCGGCGCGCGCATCGAGCACGCCCGCCACGCTGTGAATCTTGGTGGTCTCCAGCGCTTCTTCGAACGTAAACGGCGGCAGGATGGTGGGCATGCGTTTCGCCAGCATGGTTTTTCCGGACCCCGGAGGGCCGATCATCAGGATGTTGTGACCACCGGCGCAGGCGACTTCGAGCGCTCGTTTGGCGGTTTGCTGGCCGCGAACGTCTTTGAAATCGACGTGGAACTGTTGTGCCTCATTGAGCAGTTGACCGGTATCGACCTGCAAGCGGGAGACGCCGTTGCCCGAGTTGATCAAATGAATGACTTCCAGCAGTGACTTGACGGGGTAGACTTCCACGTCGCCGACCATGGCCGCTTCGCGGGCGTTGACTTCGGGCACGACCAGGCGTTTGACCTTCGTCCGGCGCGCCTCGATCGCGATGGGCAAAGCGCCGCGCACTCCGCGCACTCGTCCGTCGAGGGAGAGCTCGCCGACAAACAGCGCATCGGGGACCTCCTTCTTATTCAGACCGCCGTAGGCGCCGAGAATGCCGAGGGCCATGGGCAGGTCGAAACCCGAACCTTCCTTGCGGATGTCGGCGGGCGCCAGATTGATGGTGATCTGGGTGGGAGGAATATCGTAGCCGCAGTTCTTCAGCGCCGAGCGCACACGGTCGCGGCTTTCGCGGACGGCGGCATCGGGCAGGCCGACGGTATGGAAGTGATCCTCCTGCATCTTCATGCCGGAGACATCCACTTCCACTTCGATAATATTGGCGTCAATGCCGTAGACGGCGGCACTCAGAGTTTTATAGAGCAAAAGGGCACCCGTAGGCACACGAAGGGGCGAGCGCAGGATGGGAGATCCTAGCCGACATACTAGACCAGGCCGAACTGGACGGATGTGATGGTCATCACCCGGTTACCGTGATGGAACATGACGGAAGCTTCTGGCGGAGCGGGGCGCTTTCGGTGCTACGCTAAGGGTAATCTGACGAAAACGGTCGGTGGTTCTTGAGAATCGTTTTGTTGCGTCAGAGGGTTCCCCCATGGTCGACAACGATCCCACCTCGAACCGCTCCGAGCGGGCCTCCAACCGGCTGAACCGCGAAGAAAGCCAGTTGTGGCGATGGGCGCTCGGCCTGCTGGTTTTGTTTGCGGCGGCGTTGGCCGCGTTGTCGTGGCAAGAACTGAAAGACCTGCCCTACCGGCTGTGGGCCATTCCCGCAGGACTTTTCGCGCTCGCCATCTTGTTTGCTGCGTACGCTTTCGGACGCAAACGCGAGGTAGCGGAGTTAAGGCAGATTTTGCAGGGCTTCCAGGCCCAGGCGGGAATCACACCCTCCGACGAGCAACTGGATCAGCTAGGCCAACTGATCATGCGCTCGCAGCGCAACTTCAAGGAACTGATCGATTCGCTGGACGACGTGGCGCTCGCGATCTCGCTCGATGGGACGCTGAAAACCGTAAACCGGCGGACCACGGAAACTCTCGGCGTTCCGTATACGCAAGTGGTGGGTCACAGACTCGAAGAGTTCCTGGGCGCGCCGCTGCGTACGGAAGAATCTGCGAGCCTGGCGCGATTTATCGAGAAACGAACCTGGTCGGGAGTGGTCGAAGTCCGCCTTAAAGACGGCTCCCGCCGGCTTTTCTACGATTGCGTGGTCAACGCCCTGGTGAAGGGCGACGAGGTTACGGGGGCGAGCGTGCTGGCGCGCGACATCACCGGGCAGCGCGAGAAGGAACAACGCTTCACGCAGTTATTCGAATCTTTGCAGGAAGGCGTGTACATCAGCAACCCCGAAGGCAAGCTGGTCGAGGTGAATCCGGCGCTGGTCTCGATTTTGGGATACGCCAGCAAAGAAGAGCTGCTCAACCTGCCGCCCGAGCGACTGAATGTGGACACCGGCGGCGATCCGGTGCTGGGACGCGAAGCCAGCCAGAGCGGAAGCACGCGTACGCGCGAGGTTCGCCTGCGGCGAAAAGATGGCGGCGTCGCCGTCTGCGTCGACACTTCCTCCGGCGTGATGGAAGAGGGAAGATTGGTGCGCTATCAGGGCACGCTGGTCGACGTCACCGAGAAGCGCGCGCTCGAAAAGCAGTTGCGCCGGCAGGAAGAGTTCCAGCGGCATTTGCTCGAAAGTTTTCCGGATCTGATTCTGGTGCTCGATCTGAAGGGGCAATACACGTTTGTAAGCCCGCGCATTGCCGAACTGCTCGGCTACGGGCCCGAGCATCTCATGGGCAAGAACGTGGAAAGCGAGGAGCACACTTCTCCCGAGCTCGCCGCGCTCTACCGAAAGGTCGCCACTGGCGAGAGTGCGCTGGCCTCGTGCGAATACGGCTCGGCGCACCGCGATGGCAGCTGGCGCACGATGTTGGGAGTGGCCAGTCCTCTGTTGGATGCCGAAGGCAAACCTGCGGGCGTTATTGTCTCCGTCCGCGATGTGACGAAAGAGAAAAAGCTGGAGCAGCAGATTATTCAGAGCGAACGCCTGGCGGCCATGGGGCAGATGATCGGCGGCTTCGCCCACGAGCTCAATAATCCGCTGACCGTCATTTTGGGCAATTCCGAACTGCTGCAAGAATTGGAGACCAGCGAAGCCGCGCGCAAGCCGATTGCAGCTCTGCGTCAGGAGGCGCGCCGCGCAGCCGACATTGTGCAGAACCTGCAATACTTCGCCCGGCCTCCGGCTCCGGGGCGCAGCCCGGTCGATCTGAACGAGTTGGTGCAACGCACGGTACAGATGCAGGCCTATCCGCTACGCAAGAGCAACATCGCCGTGGATTTTCTGCCCGATCCGGCGATCCCGGCGGTTGTGGCCGACCCGAATCAACTGATGCAGGTGTTCTTGAATTTACTGCTGAATGCGGAGCAGGCGATCCGCGAAGGGCGCGAGAAAGGCACGATTCGTATTCGTATCGGACGCAAACCCGACTCGGTATGGATTGTGTTTCAGGACGATGGTCCGGGAATCGCGCCCGAGAATCTCGAACATATTTTCGATCCCTTTTTCACCACCAAGCGTCCGGGGCGCGGGACTGGGTTGGGGCTCAGTATCTGCAAGACCGTGCTGCGCGAGCATGGCGGGAATATCGAAGCGGCGACGGCTCCGGATGGAGGGGCGGTGTTCACGATTACGCTGCCGGTCGCGGCGGCGGGGGCGGGCGCGGCGGCGAAGTAGGCGGTTCGCTCATGTGGGACGGGCGCCCTCGCCCGTCCAAGCGGGGCGCAGCCCCGCCACAATCCTCGAAGGGCTACAATCCTGTTGTGCTTAGTCCCAAAGAGCGTCGTGCATCACGAGCCATCGAAGATGCGATGGCGAGAGAGAAGTGGCCGCTAGCTCGCCGCTTGATTCGTGGACGTTTGAAACAAGAGCCTACCAACCATTGGCTTCTCTCCCGCTTGGCACTGACATATTACGAGCAACGACAATATCGCAAAGCTCTGCAATACGATCTGAAGGCACTACAACATGGGCCGTATTGCCCGCTTGCGATTTGGGGCTATGCGGGCACCCTGGACATGTTGGAGCAGCCAACGAAAGCCCTCAAGCTCTATCGCTGGCTCATAAGTTGGGGTGAGGATGAACTGGCTTACGGGCCCTGTGGCGAAGGTATTCGAAGCGCGCGCTCCCTGATTGCCGATTGTTATTGCCGCATCGCTTCGATACAGACAAGATTGGCCAGCGAAAGAGGGCTATCGCGTCCTACCAAGAACATCTCAGCAGACGAAAAAATGGAACGGCCAGCATTTACGCTCTAAAGGATGTGCGACGTAAGCTCAGTGCGCTCACAGTCGGCTAAAATCACCGTTCCACCGCCATCGCCACCGCGTTCCCGCCGCCCAGGCATAGCGCTGCAATCCCGCGATGCACGTCGCGGCGAATCATTTCGTAGATCAAAGTGACGAGCACGCGGGCTCCGCTGGCCCCGATGGGATGGCCGAGGGCAACTGCGCCTCCATTGACGTTTACGCGATTCATATCGAGCCCCAGTTCGCTGCAGACTCCGAGCGCTTGCACCGAGAAGGCCTCGTTCAGTTCGTAGAGATCGACATCGTCTTTCTTCCAGCCCGTCTTCTCCCAGATTTTGTGGACGGCGCCCACGGGAGCCATCATCACCCACTTCGGCTCGACTCCGCTGGTCGCCTGCGCCACGATGCGGACCATCGCCGCTGCCCCCAACTCTTTCGCGCGTGCAGCGCTGGTGACGACCAGAGCGGCCGCTCCGTCGTTGACTCCGGGAGCGTTGCCGGCGGTGACGGTGCCATCCTTCTTGAAGGCCGGTTTGAGCGCACGTAAAACTTCTATGGTCGTGTCCTCGCGCGGGCCTTCGTCTATGTCAAAGATTACAGGCGGCTGGCCTTTCTTCTTCGCCGGGAGTTCCACGGGAACGATCTGCGATTTGAAACGGCCTTCCTTCTGCGCGGCGATGGCTTTGCGATGCGAGTTGACGGCGAACTCATCCTGCTCTTCGCGCGTGATGCCGTACTTTTCGGCGACGTTCTCGCCCGTCACTCCCATGTGATAGTCGTTGTAAATTTCCCAGAGCCCGTCGTGCACCATGGAGTCGACCAGTAGTCCGTTGCCGAGGCGATAGCCCTTGCGGGCGTTGGGCAGCAGATAGGGCGCGTTGGTCATCGACTCCATGCCACCGGCGACGACGATGGAACTGTTGCCGGTTTGAATTGCCTGCGCGGCGAGTGCGACCGACTTCAGTCCCGAGCCGCACACCTTGTTAATTGTCATGGCACCTACTTCGGGAGCGAGTCCGCCGAACAGTGCCGCCTGCCGCGCCGGATTTTGACCGAGTCCGGCAGAGACGACGTTGCCCATGATGCACTCGTCGACTTGCTGCGGTTGCAGGTTCGCGCGCTTGACGGCTTCGCGGACTGCGACCGCACCGATCTGCGTCGCGGTCATGTCGCTCAGACTTCCCTGAAATTTTCCGATCGGCGTGCGGCATCCCGCGATGATCACAACCTCGCTCAAACCAGCCATAAATGCGCTCCTTCGCTGCGTTACGTTTTCTAGGACGCTCTCCCAAGCGATGCGCCGCTCAGGAATCGTCTCTCATTATAGATCGTGGAAAAGCTTCGCGAAGCTCGCTGCGCGCAATCGCGAAGGCGAGCATCTGCTCGCAGCGCCTGCGATTGCACAACGGTGATGAGAGAGGAACCAGCGAATGCTTTTTGAGGTCGCGCGAACTTTTTCTTGCGCGCGCGAGTCGCGCAGGTGACTTTGGTCTGTGTCGCATGCGACGGTTTCGATCATTTTTCTCTTGACTTCGTTCTGCGTTGGCTCATACATTCAACTAGTTGCAACAATTGATCGTTGCAAAAATTCCATGAAGAATGGAAAGGGAGAATAGATCCATGGCAACCAAAAAGAAAGCAAAGAAGAAAAGCAGCAAAAAGCACTAAGCAACTGCAACAGGCAACGACAAAGGGGACGCGATGAGCGTCCCCAAAGTTTTTTGCGGCATTGTGCGGTTAATGAACGCGCTTCTTTTGCGAGGCTGCGACCGACTTCTCCGTCGCCGGACACAAATTGCGATAGGGACAGAACGAGCAGTGATACTTGGGGTTCGCGTGGAACTTGCCCTGTGCGATTCCGTCCGCCACTTTTTGCACGCGCAACTTGGCTTCTTCGAGTTCGGCGTCGGTGCGAGTCGTGGAGACAGACGTGTTGTTTTCGAGGTTATAGAGCACGAGGCGATCGGCGTGTTTTCCCAGCGTTTCCTTGGCCGCGAGCGCATATAAGGAGAGCTGCAGGCTCTCATCGGCGTCCTCCTGCGACTGTGGCTTGCCGGTTTTGTAGTCCACGATGGCGACGGTGCCGGGGCCGGTCCGATCCATGCGATCGACGCGCCCGGTTAGTTTGGACGAGCCCACCAGCAATTCAAACTTGTGTTCGGTCTCAATCACCTCGGGTGGCGGAGCGGCGCGCGCGATCTCGAAGAACTGCCGCAACTGCTCCCTTCCCTGCCGCAAATACAGATCGTACTGATAGCGGTCGGCAATACCCGCAGCCGCGAGATCGGACCGAAACAGTTCCAGCAAATCTTCGTCGACGACTTCCCTCTGATATCGCTGCGCATCGTAGAAGGTGTGCAACACGCGGTGCATGGCGGCTCCGTAGTGCAGCGCCGCGGGGACCTCGCGCGGCAGGTTCCACTCGCGTTCGAGCTTGAAGCGCAGCGGACACGTTTCGTACGTGCCAATCGAGGACGCGCTGAGGCCGGTGAAGAAATTCTCCGACGGCCGCATCATCAACCAGGTCGCCACATTCGAACGCTCCAGGGCGATGCGCTGTTCCTCTTCCGCAAACAGAGCGTCTTGCACGGCCGCTGCCGGGCGAGTCGACCAGAAGCCTCTGTAAGGCGAGCTGCCCATAAACTCGCGCAAGAACTTGGTGGGGCGGGGATCCTTCTGGCCCGTGCCCTGTTTCGCGTAGATCGCCAGTGTATCTTTGGCACGCGTCATCGCGACATAGAAAAGGCGGCGTTCCTCTTGTTCGTGCAATGTCTTATCGTCGGTCGAGCCCGCGTCCGACGTGCGCAGCTCGGGCGGAAAAGCAATCAGCGGCTCGCGGTAGGGTGTCGGGAACGAAGTCGATGAGCCGCGAACAATGGCCACGTGCCGATACTCCAGTCCCTTGGCGGTATGCACGGTCAAGAGCTGCACGGCGTCATCCTGGCTACGCGGGAGCGAGACTCCGCCTTTGGCTTGCACAAAGTAGTCGAGGTAGTCGAGGAATTCGGCAAGGCTTCCGGTTTCCGTGGTGGCTTTCGTGTGCCAGCCTTCCACAAACTTCAGGAACGCGGCGACCATGGCCGGCGACTCCAGGTCGAAATTCCGGATTACAAGTTTCGCCGCGTGATCCGCGCGCGCTCCTTCCTGCTCCACTTCGCGGTGCATGCGGGCCACGGTTTCGAGCACGGCTGCCCCTCCGGCGAGCTTTTGCAGCACGGCGCGCAGATCGAGTTCCCGCCGACCCGCCCTCATGGCGGCGCGCAGTTCGACGGGGCTGATGCCAAACTGCGGCAGAGCCGCCACGCGAAACAGACTGGCGGCATCGTTGGGCGAGACCGCGGCGCTCAGGCAGGCGACGACGTCGCGAACCTCGGGGCTATCTAGAACGTCCAAACCTTCAATGGAGAATGGAATTCCGCGTTCGGTGAATTCACGGACCAACTGGTTGCGGTGGCTGTGCTGACGATAGAGCACGGCAAAATCGCTCCACTTGCAGCGCTCGGCCTTACGCGTCTTCTGGATGCGACCGGCGAGGTCGGCGGCCTCGACCTCGGTGTCGCCCCAGGGCACGATTTCTACGAGGGGCGCGGGATCCCTGTTTCCGGCTTGGGCCGACTCCTCATGGCGCAGCGATACCAAGGGCGCTCGCTCGTACTTGATGGAACCGGCGATCGAAGCGGTCGAATCCTTCCTTTTCTTGTGGGGCGCGAATACTTGAGGATTTTCGGCCACAATCCCAAACGCGCAGCGCAGGATCGGCGAAAGAGAGCGGCGATTCTTCCCGAGCACTACGATTCGGGTTGCGGGAAAATTCTTCGCGAACAGGGTAAATGCTTCGCTTGAAGCTCCACGAAACTTGTAAATGGCCTGGTCAGGATCGCCCACGGCAAAAACATTTGCCTCGCGTCCGGCGAGCATCGACATAATTTCGCTCTGCGCGAAGTTCGCATCCTGGAACTCATCCACCAGCAGAAAGCGCGTGCGGCTCCGCTCTTCCTCGAGCAGCGCCGGATCGTCCTTCAGCAATTGATAGGCCCGGGTAATCATGTGGCCAAAGGTGCCCAGATTGTTCTCGCGGAGCATGTCTTCGACGGCGGTGAAAACGCGGGCAATCTCCTGGCAGCGTTCGAGAATCTCCGCCGGCTCAAGATCCGCCTGTTTCTTTGCCTTCGCAACCCTAGGCAATGGGACCTCGCCGCGTTCAATGCGCTCTACATAACGACTGTATTCCGCGGGGCCGACCAGTTCGTCCTGGCAACGACGCATGAAGTCGAGCAGGCTGTCGAGAAACTCTCCGACGTTGGCTGCGCGCACGAAGTGCTTCAGTCGAAGATCGCGAATGCGGCGGCGCAGGAATATCCACAGATCTTTTTCGTCGAGCACGCCAAAACCGGCGCCGCGGCGCTGCAGCAATCCGTTGCCCCAGGCATGGAAGGTGCAAGCCCGGAGTCCGTCAATGGCGGTGTCTTTGAGTTCGGCGCGGACGCGGGCCAGCATTTCCGCCGCGGAATTGTCGGTGTAGGTGAGTGCGAGAATTTCGTCGGCGCGCGCGTGGCCCTCGCGGATGAGATTGGCGATGCGCTGCGTGAGGACGGTGGTCTTGCCCGTGCCAGCGCCGGCGATGACCAGCATGGGACCATCGACGTGCGCGATGGCTTGTTGCTGGCGCTCATCGGGAACGATTTTCGCTGCAGGTAGAACGGTTGTAGCCACGTTGAGTCTCTAGCCGGAGAATATCAGAGGTGCTTGTGGAAGGCTGTGCGGAATCAAAGAACGGCTTCGAGGGCCAGCGCCGTCGCGACAATGGCGGCGGTTTCCGCTCGCAGAATTGTGTCGCCGAGCGAAGCCGCGACCCATCCCTCGTCGTAGAACCAGGAGAGTTCTCCGTCGGCCCATCCGCCTTCGGGGCCCACGGCGAGCGCGATTTCGCTGGGCGAGGATTGCAACGCATCCGCGAGACGCGTGTCTTCTTCCGACTCGGCTAGAACAACGCGGGTCGCCGATTCCGCCGAAACCACGCTACCAAGCTCCTTCAGTTTGACGGGAGCCGCGATCTCAGGAGGCGCCGCGCGGCGCGATTGCTCCGCCGCCTGACGCACGATGCGCAGCCAGCGTTCGTGGCGCTTCACAGCGGCCGCAGCCAGATGAGCATCGCTCCGCCGGGCAATGACGGGAATGATGCGGGCTACGCCGATCTCGGTGCACTTCTCGATCGCCCACTCCATACGATCGAACTTGAAGATGGCGAGGGCCAGCGTGATCTTCGGAGGGCCGCTCAGCGATGTGAGCTTTCGCTTACGGTGTGCCTTTACGCCAAGCGCGAACTCCACGCGATCGTAGGAGATCGTGGTTATAGTTCCGCGGCGAATGTCGTCGCCGGTTGCAATGTCGAACTCCTGCCCGACTTCGGCGCGGAGCACGCGAGCAAGATGAGCGGCATGCTCGCCGACCAGCGCGGCGGTATCTCCAGATACTTCGTCGGCGATCCAACGGCGGCGTGTCATAAACCAGCTCTCAGCTCTCAGTTTTCAGCTCTCAGTAACGGCTCATTCATCTGAATGCAGGGAAATTGATAGAGTCGGCGTCTCTTGCTGAAAACTGAGAACTGACAGCTGAGAGCTGCCTTACACAAACATATCTTTCACGCGTCCCAACAGCGACCGGCTCTGCGGCTTGTTTTCCACTGGAGCCAGTTCTCCCAGTTCGGCCAGCAGCTCGCGCTGACGCTTATTCAGCTTCCCCGGCGTTTGAATTCGCACCTCGACGTACAAATCGCCTGCGCCATGCCCATTCAGAACGGGCACACCTTTGTTTTTTATGCGAAACGAAGTGCCCGACTGCGTACCTTCGGGAACTTTCAGCTTGTGCTCTCCCTCCAGCGTCGGAACCAGAATTTCAGTTCCCAGCGCCGCTTGCGGAAAAGAGATCGGGACCACGCAGTGCAGGTCGTTGCCCTCTCGTTCAAAGAAAACATGCTCTTTGACGTGCAGGACAATATACAAATCTCCGGCCGGCCCGCTGAACGCGCCCGCTTCGCCGAGTCCGGTGAAACGAATGCGCGTGCCGTCCTCTACTCCCGCAGGGACTTTGGCTTCGACCACGCGCTCGCGCAGCAAGCGGCCCTCGCCTCTGCACTTCGCGCAGGGATCGGTGACAACGCTGCCCGCGCCCTGGCAGGTGGGGCAGGTTCGAGCGATGCTGAAAAAGCCTTGCTGATAGCGCACCTGGCCTCGTCCGTTGCACGACTTGCACGCCACCGGAGCTTTGCCCGACGCCGCGCCGCTGCCGCGGCAGGAATCGCAGGTCTCATGGCGGCGGACGTTCACTTTTTTGTCGACGCCAAAGACAGCTTCCTCAAATTCGAGGTTCAGATCTTCGCGGAGATCGGCCCCGCGCTGGGCGCGGCTGCGGCGGCGGCCGCCCTGCCCGAACATGTCGAAGCCGAAAATGTCGCCAAAGATATCGCCGAAATCCTGGAAGATGGCAGGATCGAATCCTGCCGGACCGCCAGCGCCGCCGCCCAGTCCGGCGTGCCCGAAGCGGTCATATAAAGACCGCTTCTCGCTGTCGGCGAGGATCGCGTAGGCTTCGGTGATCTCCTTGAACTTCTCTTCCGCTTCGGGATTGTCCGGGTTGCGGTCGGGATGGTGCGTCATCGCCAGCTTGCGGTACGCGCTCTTGATTTCAACGTCGGTCGACGCTCGGGTGACGCCCAACACCTCGTAATAGTCGCGTTTTGTGTTTGCGGCCAAAAACTCCCCCACTGTTTGTATTCGGTCGTCGGTCGTTAGTCGCTGCTCGTTAGCCCTCGGCCGTTGGCAGAACGGCAAACTCCCGAACGACTAGCGGCCAACGACTGACGACGTTTTTGCAGGTAAGCAAATGAATCGAAGCTATCCCTGGCTGTTGCGAGCCACCCGCACCATGGCCGGACGCAGCAGGCGCTCCTTGAACTTGTAGCCACGCTGCAATTCCTCGAGCACATGATGGTCCGGCGTTTCGGTCGTATCCACCATTTCGATCGCTTCGTGAACTCTGGGATCAAACGGCTGCCCCACCGCCGCAATCGCCTGCACTCCAATTTTCTGCAGCGCATCCTGAAACTGGCGGTAGATCAACTCGATGCCACTGCGAAAGTCGGAGGCGTCACCGCCGGCTTTCAAAGCGCGCTCAAAACTGTCGAGGATGGGCAGAACATTCTTGATGACGTCCGCCGCGGCGAACTCGCGAAACTCCTGCTGCTCGCGCACCGCGCGCTTGCGCGCATTGTCGAATTCCGCCTGCAGGCGGGCCAAGCGATCGAGCAGTGCGTCGCGTTCCGCCTTCAGTTGCTCGGTTTCCGACGCCGCTGCGTTCTCCGCCGCTATGCCCACAGGCGCGGGAGCCGCAGATTCTTCCGCGTCTTCCGCTGCCGGAAGCTCGTGCTCAAGATCAACGTTCCCTTTGGTTTTTCCGTTTCCCTTACCCATGCTGCTCACTTACTCCGATTCATTCAAAAGTTTGTCGAACAGCCGCGCGATATACGACACCGCCGACATGGTGTGCTGATAATCCAGCCGCGTCGGCCCAATCACGGCCAGCGACCCCATCACTTCGCCGCCGACGCGCGCCGGAGCGCCAATCAGGACGAAATTCTGCAAATTCGAAGCCGGCATCGCCTCGTCGAGCCCAATCACTACGCGGACCGCCTCCTGCCGCGTATCAAGATAGGCGCCTAGCAACTTCACAACCTTTTCTTTTTCCTCAAGCGTCCGTAGCATTTCCTGTAGGCGCTGACGATCTTCCTCTCCCGTCGCCTGATTCGTCCCGAGGTTCGTAACTAAGTTCGCCGCGCCTTCGACGAATACCGCCTGGGTGTCGTCCGTCGCCGCCAGCGCTCCCTGCTTGTAGAGCTGATCGAGGGACTTCATCAGCCGGTCGTACTCGCTGCGTTCCTGTTCGAGGCGCCGAGCCAGTTCGGCGCGCATGTCGCTCATCGTCCAGCCGCGAAAATTTTCGTTGATGTAGCGCGCGGCCAAATCCAGATCCGACTGCGGAATGTCCAGCCGCAGGACCCGATCGCGCACCACTCCGGACCGCGCGACCACCACCGCCAGCACCTTGGCATCGCCGAGACGCGAAAAATAAACATGCTCCAGCGCATTGCGGGGCCCGCTCGTGGCCACCGTGACGCCAACGCCGTGCGAGATCAGCGAGAGCACATGCGAAGTCCGCTCCATGAACTCCTGCACATCGCTTACGCCGGTCAAAGTGTCTTGAATAATGCTCTGATTCTCGTGCGAAAGATGGGCCTCGCCGCTCAGCTGCTCGACGTAATATCGATACGCTTCCGCCGTAGGCACGCGCCCCGCGGAAGTATGCGGCTGCTCCAGGAATCCAGCGTCGGCCAGATCGGCCATCACATTGCGAATCGTAGCCGCACTCAATCCTTCGCGGCTGGCACGCGCGAGGGTGCGCGAACCCACCGGCTCTCCGCTGGCAATGAATGTCTCGACGATGGCGGTCAGGATTTCCCGTTCCCGTCCGCCCGCTGGCCCTGGTGGCATTTCGATATCTACCGAGTCTCGGAGCCGAAGCGCTCCTCTAAATTCTTTAGATGCAGTGGCTTAGATTAGGATTCCACCGCGCCTAATGGAATTCTAGGGAGTGGTGGAGAGGGTGTCAAGGATGGGGAAGGCTAGAGACAGAAGCTGCAAAAGCTGTCAGACCACTTTGCCACCCTAAATGCCGGATTTTGGGTGGGACCGGGCGCGATCGCTAGTGGGGGCGAGCGGAGGGTTTGAGTTCAGCCGCGATTGGGACCATTGCCACCAGACCGTGCCCATCGACATAATCGTCAACGCGCACCCAGCCATTGAGCACCAGTGCAAGGTAGAAGGCGTTGCCCAGCATTACCCATACGGTTGCCATAGTCACCTGTCAGACCCGCGACTCCAGGGTCATGGACATTGGCCTGCCGACCGGCTCTCTGCCGTGCTCGCTGCGCGTGTGAGCCAGCATTGCTTGCGCCGCCTGCGTGCGACGGCTACCCAGCCGGTCATCGAACTCGTTCACGCGCTCGACGTGAGA